>Ga0105050_10000963_pt1 | contig 43971 bp, 34 predicted proteins | sample FRY01_FD_78088 | JGI IMG/M metagenome (GOLD analysis project Ga0105050, IMG submission 78088) | Freshwater microbial communities from Lake Fryxell liftoff mats and glacier meltwater in Antarctica - FRY-01 | ecosystem: Environmental > Aquatic > Freshwater > Ice > Glacier meltwater ...
CTTTTGTTGTGGTATCGGGAACATTACTGACACAAACTAATATTTTCATATAGATTTCTGTTTTTGCAAATCTACTTAAAAAAGCCAAATTAAAATGCATCATATCCGTTTACAAAAGCTTTTGGATTTTATAAAAAATGAACCCGAAGATCCTTTCTTGAAATATGCGCTTGCTACAGAGTATTTTAACGTCAATGACTATGAAAATGCTTTACCATATTATGAAGATCTAATCATAAATCATCCTGATTATGTTGGAACTTATTATCATTTGGGTAAATTGTATGAAATCATTGACAGGAAACCGGACGCAATCGATATTTACAGGAAGGGTATGGAATTTGCGAGAAAGAAAGGTGATATGCATGCTTTTTCAGAATTGCAAACCGTATTTAATTCTGCAACAGGTTTAGATTACGAAGACGACTAAAATTTATGTTTAGAAAACGTCAGCTTATTTTTCTTACTGATGTAATATGGTTTACGCTGACTGCTTTTGGCGGGGCACAGGCTCATATCGGCATGATGCTTAAGAATTTTGTAAAAAAGCGTCAGTATATCTCTGAAAATGAATTGCTTGAGCTTAATGCACTGACTCAAATACTGCCTGGACCTTCTTCAACACAAACTCTGATAGGAATTGCTTATAAAGTTGGTGGGCTTCCAACAGCAATCAGCACTTTTATCATTTGGATATTTCCCTCGACTCTATTAATGTGCCTTGCAGTATTAAGTTATACACTACTTGGGCAAATGGAAAAGTTTGCCCAAGTACTTTATTTTATTCAACCAGTAGCTGTTGGTATAGTGGCATATGCTGCATATTCATTCGGAGAAAAGATTTTGAAATCAAAAACTTCTTTTTGGTTAGCGGCTGGTTCCTTATTTGCCACTTTATTACTGCGTAATGCTTATGTATTTCCAATTCTTATTCTGATAGGAGGTATTGTTTCATCAAGTATTAATAAAGAAGTAGAAGAGAATGATTTAAGAGTCAAGCTATTCTCGAATATAAATCCTCAAAAGATTGCCTATTTTATTGGAGTTCTGCTATTATTTGCCGGCTTAGGTGCGCTCATTAATCGTACATCGCCTTTCAGTTTACCGATTCGTTTATTTGAGAATTTCTATCGTAACGGGATCATAATTTTTGGAGGCGGGCAGGTTTTGGTTCCATTTATGTATACTGAGTTTGTGGAGATGAAAAGTTACCTGACCTCCGATCAATTTCTTTCCGGATATGCCTTTCAGCAAGCACTACCCGGCCCAACCTTTTCATTTACCTCCTTTGTAGGCGGTATGACTATGAAAAATTCGGGTGCAAGTATTTCTGGTCAAATTATGGGTAGTATAATTGCTGTTTTGGGAATAAACCTTCCTGGCTTGATACTGATCTTATTTATCGTCCCTTTTTGGAATGATTTAAAGAAAATAACTAGAATAAAAAATTCCTTATCAGGTATAAACTCGGTTTCTGTAGGGTTTATGGGAGCAGCATTCCTGTTACTTATTCAACCTGTCGGAATCAATTACCTTTCAGTAAGTCTGATTATTGTTACCTTTTTGCTTTTGGCATTTACAAAGATCAGAACACCACTTATTATTCTGGCGGCGGCATTATTGGGCTATATTCTTTAAGAAAATTCCTTTTAGGCTGTTATTTTAAAAAGGTTGTTCATCATCCATTTCATCCATCCTGGAAGGCCGAATAATAAAGTTGTTCGGTTTCTCAAAATCCTGTGAGGGACTAATGCCTGCAAATGGATTTGGATTACTTGCAGAGGCATTACTGAAATCCTCTTCCAGATCAACAAACTTCACATATTTACCGATAAATCGTAATGGTACTGTTCCGGTTTCACCATTTCTATGCTTAGCCACAATTACTTCACCAATACCAATAGTTGAACGTCCTTGTTCATCTTCTGTTAATCCATAATACTCCGGACGATAAAGGAATAAAACCATATCAGCATCCTGTTCAATAGATCCTGATTCACGAAGATCTGAGAGCATTGGTTTTTTACCACCTCCTGGTCGATTTTCTACCGCCCTGCTGAGCTGTGATAAGGCAATTACCGGCACATTAAGTTCTTTGGCTACAGATTTTAGTGCTCTTGATATACTACCGATTTCCTGTTCACGATTACCGCCCTTTCCATCACTTTTGCCATGCATTAGTTGCAGGTAGTCAATAATGATCATTTGTATATCGTACTGTGCTTTTAAACGTCTGCATTTTGCCCTGAATTCGAAAATGTTCAGTGCGGGTGTATCATCAATAAATAAAGGAGCTTCGGTTAAGGTTCCTATTTTGGAGTGAAGTTTCTGCCATTCCCATTCCGCTAAATGTCCTTTACGGATTTTTTCCTGTTCGATTTCTGTCTCTCCTGAAATCAGACGGTTTACTAATTGAACGGATGACATCTCCAGCGAGAAAAAGACTACTGGTTTATTGAACTGTACAGCAGCATTTCTAGCGCAACTTAATACAAATGCCGTTTTTCCCATTGCAGGCCTTGCTGCAATGATTACAAGATCAGAGGCTTGCCATCCGGAAGTGATACGATCGAGGGCGGTAAATCCAGAGGGTACACCGGTTAAACCGTCTACTTTATCTTTGATTTTTTCCAGATTCTCTAGTGATTCTCTGATGATGTCGTCCATCTTTCTAGAATCTCTCCTTAAATTGTTTTGGGCAATTTCAAAAAGGTTCTTTTCAGCATGATCTAACAGGTCAAAAATATCGGTGGTATCCTCATAAGCACTACTTATGATTTCAGTAGAAATTCTGATCAACTCACGCTGAATAAATTTTTGTGAGATGATTCTTGCATGATATTCTATGTTCGCAGCAGAGGCAACTCGGTTGGTGAGTTCCGTGATATAATACGCTCCGCCGATCATTTCGAGATCTCCCTGCTGACGTAATTGAGCAGTAACAGTTAATATATCAACGGGAGAGGATTTTTGGAAGAGTACCTGAATGGCTTCAAAAATTTTCTGATGACTATCTTTGTAAAAAACATCAGGTTTTAGAATGTCAATAACAGCTGAAAGTGCATCTTTTTCGAGCATAAGTGCCCCTAAAACAGCCTCCTCCAAATCCAGTGCTTGAGGAGGTAATTTCCCCAATCCACTTGCAATTGTACTCAATCTGTTACGACGTTCAGTTGAAAATGTATTTTTGTTATTTTTATTAAAATCCTGATCCTTTTCTAAACTCATAGTAACAAAAGTATACAAAAATTAAAGCGGTTTTTTTTTAGTTTTTCACACCGATTTTTTTAGCATTTCACACTATTTGCTTAAAGCTGTCCAAATCACTTTTTTATTAATATAAAATGTTTAAAAATTATTGAAATTGTTATAAATAAGCTTTCTTATTGATTTATGACAATTGTTAATAACTTTTTGTGATGTTGATAAACTTCAATTTAATTCTAAAAAAATAAGTCATTTATACGAAATTGGAAATAATATCTAACTTCGCTGCATACTATTATATATAGAAATGAACACTAACTCTTTTAAAAGAAGACGGGACTATGAGAGCCATGAGTCTAACCAAATGGTATTTGGAATCAGGGCGATTATTGAGGCTGTAAAGAGTGGAAAGGAAATTGAGAATCTCTACCTTCAACGAGGGCTAACCGGAGGTATAATTTTAGAATTGCGTACCTTAATGAATGAACATGAAATCGGTTTTCATCAGGTACCACTAGAGAAATTAAACCGCTTAACTACGAAGAACCATCAAGGTGCTGTAGCATTCATTTCTCCAATAAGCTATGATAAAATTGAAAATATTATTCCTTCCATATACGAGAAAGGAGAGGTTCCACTAGTTTTAATATTGGATGGTATTACCGATGTTAGAAATTTCGGGGCCATTGCCCGAACTGCAGAGTGCGCCGGAGTACATGCCTTAATCGTGCCGGCAAAAGGTTCAGCACAAATAAATCCTGATGCGATAAAAACATCTGCAGGTGCGCTATACAAAATACCTGTATGCCGTCATGATAGTTTGTTTAAAACTGCTAAATTTTTGCAGGAATCTGGTTTACAGCTTGTTGCTTGTACAGAGAAAACAAATGATTTTCTCTATCAGCCTGATTACACTGTTCCCACTGCGATCATAATGGGTTCCGAAGAGAGTGGTATTTCTATGGATCTGATTAGGATAGCTGATCATCTCGCAAAAATACCTATGTACGGTGAGATAGAGTCTTTAAATGTTTCAGTTTCAGCAGGCATTTTACTTTATGAGGCTGTCAGACAAAAACTTGCTCTTAAATAAACTCCGCCCCAAACCGATGTTTTACATCACCTACAATTTGTTTGATTTCCTGCTCCTGTTCTCTAGGACAGATAAGAAGGGTATTATTGTCCTCAACAACAATAAAGTCGTGCAGACCTTGCATGATTACTAGTTTCCCTTTTGGTACATTGACCATACAATTAGATGAATCATACATAATTACCGTTTCTGAAGGAATAACAGCGTTGCCTACATAATCCTTTTCAGATAGATCATACACTGATGCCCATGTTCCAAGGTCTGACCAACCAAATTCTGATGGCAGAACATAAACATTATCAGCTTTTTCCATGATTCCGTAATCAATAGAAAGGTTAGTACACTGAGAAAATGCAGCATGTATAAATTCTTGTTCTTCCGGTGTATTGTAGATTGTTTCCCCTTCTTTAAAAATATCATTCATTTCTGGAAGGTACTTTTTAAGGGCTTTTAGGATACTTTTTACCGACCAGACAAATATTCCTGCATTCCACAAGAAATCGCCGCTTTGTAAAAAGGTTTTGGCTAATTCAATATTGGGTTTTTCAGTGAATGTTTTAACCTTGAAAAAATCATCGCCTATTTTTTTGGTATTATATTGAATATAACCATAGCCTGTATCAGGTCTTGAAGGTTTGATGCCTAATGAGATCAAACAATCATGTTTTGAAGCGGTTTCGAGTGATTTTTTTATGCTCTTGTTGAATTCTTCCGGATCCATAATCAAATGGTCAGAAGGTGCAACAACTATGGAGGCTTCAGGGTTTAATTTAAGTATTTTATGACTTCCATATGCAATACAAGGGGCTGTATTTCGCATTATTGGTTCTGCAAGTATCTGTGAATCATCCAGATCTGGAATCTGTTCCTTAACTAGCTGAATGTAGGATTCATTGGTTAAAATAAAAATATTTTCCTTGGGTACGATCTTTAAAAACCGATCATAAGTTTGTTGAATAAGTGTTTTCCCTGAACCTAGTATATCGATAAATTGCTTTGGGTGTGCTGTACGACTTATTGGCCAAAATCTACTTCCAATACCACCAGCCATTATCAGGGCATAATAATTTTTCATCCGTTTATTTTAATCATGTTTGGTTCATTATCATTTAATGATTTTAAATGATGCCTTCTTTCAACAGATCATGAAGATGCACAAACCCTTCAAATTTTGTGCCTGTTCCTACAAGTATCTGAGTAATATTATTTTCTCGTAATATTTCAAGCGCATTTACTGCAAGCTCATTCTTATCAATGTATTTAGGTGAACTTGTCATAATCTCTTCTGCGGTAAGTCCCTCAATGGTATTGTTTTTATTCAACATCCGGCGAATATCACCATCTGTAATGATACCCTTTAGGATTCCATGATCAACTACCGCAACTACACCCAAACGATTCTTTGTAATTTCAATAATCACTTCTTTAACACTGGCATTAGAAGAAACCATAGGTTTTTCGTTTTGTGCTGCCAAGTCAGATACTCTAAGATATAGACGTTTGCCTAAAGTGCCACCCGGATGATATTTCGCGAAATCAGTACTGCTGAATTCTCTACATTCGAGCAAGCTTACTGCCAATGCGTCACCCATAGCCAATTGGGCAGTAGTACTACTTGTTGGTGCCAGATTATTCGGACAGGCCTCTTGCTCAACAGAGGTGTCTAATATCCAGTCCGATTGTTTTGCTAGAAAAGAATCTTTATCACCAACCATCCCAACCAGTTTATTTCCTCCTTGTTTTAATAAAGGGATCAAAACCTTGATTTCGGGCGTATTTCCACTTTTTGATATACAGATCACTAGATCGTCCTTTTGAATCATTCCCAAATCGCCATGAATGGCATCTGCAGCATGCATGAAAATAGAAGGAGTTCCAGTAGAATTAAAAGTCGCAACAATTTTTTGAGCGATAATTGCACTTTTTCCGATACCTGTTACTATAACTCTGGCTTTTAGGTACAAAATTTGATGTACTAACTCTGAAAAATTATCATTTAGTTGATTTCCAAGGCGTTTTACACTTTCAGCTTCAATTTGAAGTGTTTTCCTTGCGATTTCTAATATTTCAGCATTGCTTTTCAATGAGATAATTTTTTAATAAAAATATAATTTATCACAAAAATATGTTATTTTGAATATTATTATGATGCATTTCCAACTTTTTCCAATCAGGCAATGGAAATAAACAAATCCCTGTTTGATAATTTACAGAATTTTTTTGGCTTTGATAACTTTAAAGGTGATCAGGAAGCCATTATAACCAGTATACTTCAAAAGAAGGATACTTTTGTCATAATGCCTACAGGTGGGGGGAAATCAATTTGTTACCAGTTACCTGCTTTGATGAGCGAGGGGACAGCAATCGTTATATCACCACTTATTGCCCTGATGAAAAATCAGGTAGATCAGTTAAGGGCTTTTGGAGGTACTGAAAGTATTGCTCATTTTTTAAATTCCTCCTTAAACAAATCTGAGATCACGAAAGTAAAGGAGGATGTGACCAAAGGTGAGACCAAATTATTGTATGTAGCCCCTGAATCACTTACCAAGCCAGAAAATGTAGATTTTTTAAGAGGGATATCCATTTCATTCGTGGCTGTTGACGAAGCTCATTGTATTTCTGAATGGGGTCATGATTTTAGGCCAGAGTACCGCAGAATCCGTCATGTAATTGATAATATCGGCGATAATATTCCAATTATTGCACTTACCGCTACCGCAACTCCAAAGGTTCAGCAGGATATTCAGAAAAACCTACAGATGAATAATGCCGCTCTGTTTAAATCTTCCTTTAACAGGCCAAATTTATTCTATGAAGTACGTGCTAAAAGGACTGTCATTAAAGAAATTGTCAGATATGCGAAAATGAATTCCGGGAAATCTGGAATTGTCTATTGCTTGAGCCGTAAAAAAGTCGAAGAGGTTGCAGAAGCATTAAAACTAAATGGAATTAAAGCTCTTCCATACCATGCCGGACTTGATCCGAAGACTAGGGCAGAGACGCAAGATAATTTCTTGATGGAAGATGTTGATGTGATCGTTGCGACTATTGCTTTTGGTATGGGTATTGATAAACCGGACGTTCGCTATGTGATTCATCATGATATTCCAAAGAGCATGGAAGGTTATTATCAAGAAACCGGTCGTTCCGGAAGGGATGGTGGTGAAGGTATATGTTTGGCTTTTTATTCACAAAAAGATATTGATAAACTAACCAAGTTTATGAAAGATAAGCCTGTTTCTGAAAGAGAAATAGGAACCCAAATTCTTAAGGAAGTGATTGACTATGCCGAATCTTCCGTATGCAGGCGAAAACAGATATTACATTATTTTGGCGAGAATTTTAATGAGACAGGTTGCAATAATATGTGTGATAATTGCCGCCATACAAAAAAATATTTCGATGCAGAGGTACCATTACACAACGTATTAAAATTAGTAAGGGAGCTTGGTGAAAAATTTGATGATCAGTATTTCATCAATATTATGATGGGTATTGAAAATGCGCAGGTTACTTCTTATGGTCATAGTAAACATCCACTTTTTGGCTCTGGAAAGGAGCAGGGTGAAGTTCTATGGAAATCCTTATTGCGTCAGGCGGTTCTCAATAATTTTGTTCAGAAAGATATTGATAATTATGGCTTATTAAAACTCACTAAATCCGGGAATTCGTTTATTGATAATCCACATTCATTGAAGTTTATACTTAACTATTTGATGGATGAAGCGGAAGATGAAATTGAAGAATCTCAACAACAGAGTGGAGCACTGGACACCCAACTTTTGCAGATGCTAAAGGATCTTCGGAAAAAGATCGCCAAACAGAAAAATTTACCTCCATTTGTAGTATTTCAGGATCCATCACTGGATGAAATGTGTATCCATTATCCAGTTTCCATTGAAGAACTTAAACAGATTCAAGGCGTTGGTTCAGGGAAAGCTTTGAAGTTTGGTCAGCCATTTATTGACCTCATTAAGAAGTATGTTGATGATAATGATATTGACCGCCCGGTCGATCTTGTGATAAAGAGTGCTGCTAATAAATCTGCTCTTAAAGTATCAATAATACAAAATATTGACAGACAAATCGCATTGGAGGATATCGCATCTGCAAAAGGAATTTCGTATAATGATATTTTAAAAGAACTTGAAACTATCGTAAACTCCGGGACAAAATTAAACCTTAATTACTACATTGATGAGATGATAGAAGATGACAGACAAGAAGAGGTTTATGATTATTTCAGGTCGACAGAAACAGATTCCATTGACACCGCTTTAGCTGACCTTGGAACAGATGATTACACTCGCGAAGAGGTACAACTGATGCGTATCAAATTTATATCCGAATTAGGAAATTAATGATTTATAATATACCGCAAATAAAACATACCGACTCAGGTAATTTTTTTTTAATGGCTGGCCCCTGTGCGATTGAAAGTGAAGAAATGGCGCTTAGAATCGCCGAACGGATTGTACAAATTACAGATAAGTTGGCTATCCCTTTAATATTCAAAGGTTCATACCGAAAGGCAAACCGTTCACGTATTGATTCTTTTATAGGAATCGGGGATGAAAAGGCACTTAAAATACTCTCCAAGGTAAGTCGTGAATTTGGGGTTCCTACTGTTACAGATATCCATGAAAGTCATGAGGCTGCAATGGCTGCTGAATATGTCGATGTATTGCAAATACCCGCGTTTTTATGTCGTCAGACTGATCTTTTGATCGCAGCTGCCAAGACTGGAAAAACGATTAATATAAAAAAAGGACAGTTTCTGTCTGCATCTGTAATGCGCTTTGCTGTAGATAAAGTTCAGGATTCTGGTAATAAAAATGTGATTCTTACAGATCGGGGTAATACCTTTGGGTATCAGGATATGATTGTCGATTTTAGAGGCATACCAGAAATGAGATCTTTCGGCGTTCCGGTAGTAATGGATTGTACGCACTCATTACAGCAACCTAATCAGCCTAGCGGAGTAACAGGTGGAAAGCCGGCACTGATTGAAACAATTGCAAAAGCTGCTATAGCCGTTGGTTCAGATGGATTATTTATAGAGACCCACCCTGACCCGGCAAATGCCAAATCTGATGGTGCAAATATGCTTCATCTGGATAATCTAGAAGACCTTATGATTAAACTAATCCGGATAAAACAGGCAATATCTTAATCTTGTCTTCAATAAATTTCAGGATGAAAAATAAGGTGACACTCTTAATAAATTAGGACTTGTTGTAAATATTGGCTTTAAGCCAAACCACACTTGATGCAGGATCATCGATATGCTTTGCACCGTCTTGCTCAATAAAGGCGTGTTTAACACCTGAAAGACGCGAATTTTCAAAGATGTGTTTAAAATCAACCTTACCTTTACCTACAGGGCAAGGTTTTCCGCTTACTTTGTCAAGATCCTTAATATGCCATAATGGGAACCGATTGGGGTATTTTTTGAACAGCGAAACAGGATCCATGCCAGCTGCAATTGCCCAAGCAAGATCAAGTTCCATGAATACTTTGTTCTTATCAGTATTACCTAAAACATAGTCGAAAGCAGAGATGCCTTCAATTGCTGTAAATTCTGACTGATGGTTATGATAAGCAAATTTCATTTTATTCTTTGCTGTAGCATCACCAGCCTTGACAAAGATTTCAGTGGTTCTTTTTATCTCATCAAGATTATTGATTGATGAACTAGAACAAATCACCCAACCGCAGCCTCCTTCAGTAGCCTCATCAACAATTTGTTGCAAATTATCTCTCAGATTTCGTGAGCCTGCTGCTCCTTGGGCTGTACGGGGTAAGCCACCAACATGATTACCTATCCATTTTAAACCAAGGTCATTTACCATAGCCGCAAAGTCCTTGGCAGAGTGTCTGTAATATAGTCCGCCAGATCCGGTAGCTGTTTCAAGTTCCTTAATTCCAAGATCAGCAATTTGTTTAAGTACAGTTTTAGTATCCGCTCCAGGAGCATTAATTATACTAGATAGCGTGTAAACTTGTAATCCGAATGGTGGATATTTTAGTGCAGGATAACCATTTGATGAATTAGCCCATGCTGGTAAAGCACTACTTAATGCGACGATCCCCGAGGTTTTAAGGAAATTTCTTCTATTAATCATATAATTTTTATTTGATTACTATTTTTCTGTGTTATAGAACTGATACTTGATAGCCCAGTTAAATTCCTTACCAGGATCGGCATCAACCTTAATAAATGGCTCAGGACTCAAGGTGGTAGAAACTGACCAATACATGAATTTTGATAAGGCTCTGTCAGCAGTTATTCTTACTGCAGCACCTGTTTTTTTGTTTTCAATTCTGAAATCATAATCCTCAATCTTATCACCTGAATATCCTGTAGGGTACTCCATTGTACTTTCCCCTTTTTTGAGATCCCTTAAATAAGTCATTTTATTATCACTGAAATCCATCAGTTTTTTCCCTTCCGGTTTATTTTTAATTTTAAAGGGAAGGGTAACCGTAAAATCGGAACCGGTTGTCTGATTATCAATCACAAAGAAATTATGATTAAAAACGCTCGTATTAATTGATTTCTGACCAGTATTCTTTAAATTATGCTCTAATATTAATTCAGGTTTCCCCTTTATTAATCTTACCGTTTTGGTGTAGATATATGAATAACCTTTTCCATCATTCAGTTTGTGGGTAAAAATGATCCTATCCTGTTTTTTACCGACTTTCCATGTCCCTGTATTAACTAATTCGAAAGGAGCATTGAATCCATAAGGACTATTATTTAACTTTTTAACCGTTCCTATACCGATTTTAATAAAGGTTTCGCCAGGAGCCACTGATTCATAATTTAAAGGATCAAAGGCCTCAACCGGACCTGTAATCGCGTCGTGTCTTTTTGGGTCATGCTTGGCATACCACTCACCGAAATATTCATGACCCTTATATTTCAGGCTTGCGATTACTCCAGACCAATCAAACCTCGTTCCACGATAAAATCCTGCTTTTGTATCAGGCAAGTATAATCTGGCTTCAATTTCTCCATTTGAAATCTTCGCTTCAGGATATTGGGCTAGAACCTGCAAGCAGGAAAATACGATACATAGAGTTAAAACTTGTTTTAGCATTATCTTTTTATTTAAGTATTTGACATACAATTTTACGGTCTTATCAGAGTTCCATCTGCTCCGGGCAGAAGAAAATTCAAACATAACCATAATACCTGTTTACGAACCTTTTCCGTGGATTTTAAATGCTTAAAGACGGGCAAATAGGTTTTGATCATTTTTGGTATTCATATTCAAAAAGCTATTTAAATTTGTAATTTTAACGAGATCAATGCCTCTCAAAAGATATTTTTTTTTAGAACGTAAAACACTGTTTAAACTCTATAATAATCAGGTTTCCAATTTTTGATCAACAATTTAATAGCTTTACTTGTCAAATTCTCTGCAAGTGCTTTTTGGACAAGCTCTATAAATTCTCCATCAGAGGCAAAACGAAGTGCTACAATCTGACCAATGCTTAATCCTACAGGAAGTGGTTTACCACTTAAGATGAAATGTCTGAAATTTTCTTCAGCACGTATGGCTCTGTCTTGTGCTTTGAGGGGAAAAACACGAACAAACCAGAATAACATTATGCAGCATAAAAATAATAGTACAAGCAAACTTGCAGCATAAAGATTTTCTGTTCCTAATGACTCAACGAGGTTGACCCCAGATCCAATCAGACCAGTTAATAAAAAGAGCGAAAGTACTTTGTGATAACCCGTAATAAAGCGTGTGTGATTTTTGATATTCTGTTCCATGTTTATTTTCTTATGATTTTAAATTCTGTTCTCCTATTATTCTTTCTGTTTACTTCTGTAGCATTATCATTAAGTGGGAGCCCTTCGCCATAACCCTTAAAACTAATCATATTTGCAGAAACTTGGTTACTTAATAGATAATTATAGACAGTACGTGCCCGGTTTTCTGAAAGTTCTAAATTAGACTTTATATCTCCTATATCGTCAGTATGTCCTCCAATTTCGATAGATACTGTTGGATTTTCCCTTATGAAGCGTATCAATTGCTGCAATTCGGTTTTCGATTCAGGGAGGAGATTGAATTGGCCGCTTTCAAAGAAGATATTCTTAAGTATTACTAGTCCGCCAATTTCGATTTTTTGCAAAGGAATTTCTAAAATAAATGGTTTATTGATCAAGTTCATTTCGGGTGTGAAGTTTTGGGAGTAGAACAAGTATCCATCTTTTGAAACGTTTAATCCGAAAGATTTACCGGCCATCATCGTTGCCAGGAACTCGCCGGTTTCAGGATCAGCAATGTCATCGAAAATGGCTTTTCCATCTTTCAGATTAATGATTTCAACTTTAGCATCAAGAATTTCTTTTGTGCTTTTGTCAAAAACTAATCCCTTTACGTAGGTTACCATATTTGGTCTCATGGCTTCCGGCAATTCGAATGAGTAAATATCAAGTCCGCCAAATCCACCTTTTTGATTTGTAGAAAAGAATGCAAGTTTGCCATTACTGCTGATACTCAATCCACTTTCTTCCCCAAAAGTATTGATAGGATATCCAAGATTCTGAACTTGCTTCCAACCTGTTTGAACATCATCTTTGAAAAGTTTTCGGCTCATAAAAAGATCCTTGTTGCCAAGACCGGGCCAACCATTTGAAGAAAAATATAGACTTTCATCATCCGGATGAATAAAAGGTGATTGTTCATCGTAAAGGGTATTTATTTCTGGTCCAAGATTAACAGGGATACCCCAGGATCCTTCCAAATTGAGGTCAGATTTCCAGATATCATATCCACCATATCCACCTTTTCTGGTACTAACAAAATATAAGGTTCTACCATCGGCACTGATAGATGGCTGAGATTCCCAGCCGGGTGTATTTATCGGTGACCCAATATTAAATGGTTTACTCCAAGCATTTCCTTCCCATTTGGAAATGTAGATATCACACCTTCCTAAACCGTCCAGACGATTACAGCCCGTAAAAAATAAATAATTACCATCCGGAGATATACATTGCGCCCCTTCATTATAGTTGTAGGTGTTAATATCTTTACTTAAATATTCAGCCGTAGACCATACACTGTCCTTTTTGACACTTTTGAAGAAATCTTCATTTCTATTGGTCTGACGAGTGAATATGATCATTTTCTCATCAGCGGTGATTACAGGCAGATATTCTTCCTCTTTAGAATTAATCCCTGGACCCAGATTAACAGGTTTAAAACTAACCGGATACTTTATTGCTTCTAGACTAAATTTGCAATCGACAATATATTTTTCAGTTTTTTGCTTGCTTTCGGTACTCAAGCTAGGATAGGTTAAATACTTATTGAAATGTTCAACTGCCTTGGAATAATTGCCAGTATTTAATTCACTTTCGGCAATTCCATAATATGTGAGTGGTAAAAACTCGGGGTCTAATTCCAGAACTTTACGATAATTGGTCAGTGCATTGCTGAATTTTCCTGATATTCTGTATATATCACCAAGCTGTTGATATGCAGCTGTAAAACTCTTGTCAAGGATAACTGCCTGATTTAGTTCGATAATTGCCTTATCATACAGTTTATAACCTAAATATTGATTTGCCAGAAGGTATGATTTTTGGGCCTGTTTAACCGGAGATGAAGTTTGTTTTTGTGCGAAACAAATACAAGGTAAAAGACATAAAAATACCAGTAATCTTTTCATACTTATAAGGCTTTCCCTTTGTATGAAGGTAGAAAATATTCGCTATTAAGCCTATAATTTATTAAACAGATAAAAATCATTACAGGTTTGTAATTTTTTATCGCCTAATATTTTGAAGATTAGAAGAATTATGGAATATTAAGATATTTATGGGTCTGAAGAGAAATTTCCCATTTTGGGTTCTGCATCACATAATCAATGATCATCGGAATTACTTCTGCAGCTTTAGACCATTCCGGCTGTAGATACAATTTACAACCCTCAGATACTGTGTCTGCATATTCCTCCGCCCATTTAAAATCACTCTTGTTGAAAACAATAACTTTTAATTCCCCGGCTAATGGAGCGATATCCGGACGCGGTGCTTTGAATTTTTTTGGTGAAAGGCATATCCAATCCCAAGAGCCTGAAAGAGGATACGCACCTGATGTTTCAATAAATGTTTTAATTCCTCTTTTCTGTAATTCTGAAGTAAGATAATCAAGGTTATAGATCAGGGGCTCTCCACCTGTAACTACAACTGCTTTTCCAGGATATTTTTCAGCATTTTTTACAATCTCGTCCGAAGGACTTAATGGGTGTAAGTCTGCATCCCAGCTTTCCTTTACATCACACCAGTGACAACCAACGTCACAACCACCCAAGCGTATGAAATAGGCTGCTTTTCCGGAGTGAAATCCTTCACCTTGTATGGTATAGAATTCTTCCATTAATGGTAATAAGGTGCCGTCAAGCGGAATTTGGTGTGCCATTTCGTAATTTAAGCGCAAATATACTTAAGTTTAAGGGATCAAGCTTATGCAAAACAGATAGAGACATAATGCTGACAATTTATCTTAATTATGAACTGGATTAAAATACTTCCCGATAGAATATCTTCTTCTGAAGATTTTATAATAACTGTACAGGTTTCGGGAAGAAAACTTTGTATAGTAAAGCTAGGAAAGGAATTTTATGCAGTGCAGAATAAATGCCCACATGCAGGTGCTGATCTTAGTAAAGGATGGTGTGCCTTAGGTAAACTTGTATGTCCTTACCACAGGCATGAATTTGATCTAATAAGTGGTCGTGGTGCCGAAGGCCAAGGTAATTATATCGATACCTATCCGATTGAACTCAGAGAGGACGGACTATATGTCGGAATTTCAAAGCCGTGGTGGAAATTATGGTGAATTTGTAATCCTATTTGAAAAGATATTTTTCGCAGAATTCCTCACAGTTCAGCACTTCAATTTCAGAAAAGTAAAAATTTGATTTATTTTCTGTGATGATGCATTTACAACCGTTCTCTAGCGCAGCATAATATTCAAGTCCATCCTCAAAATCATGAATGGAAGGGTTCATCAAACATTTGAGAACAGCTGCACTAGAATTAGAAGCAATTGTAATATGTTCAGAAAGGATTTTTATTTTAGCCTTGGCAACACTGCTCTTATGCTTTTTTTCGGCAAAATAATAGGCAATAGCTAGGCAGATTGGGGAAGTAAGTAGAGCAAACTTTTTGTTTCCGGCTTGACTCAATATTCTGGCTGAACATGTGAAAATAGGATATTCTTTATTCAATACAGAAACCAGAATATTCGCATCCAGAAAAATATTCATTTTCTTGATTCAAAATATTCTTTTTTTATTGAATCCCTGCTTCGTTTGGTTTGATATTCAGCTTTGCCTTCTGCTATCAGATTTACCCAATCAGCTATGGGATATTGTTCAAGCGATTGATAATCAGATGAAGTAACTTTTTTTATAGAAATTCTATAAGTCTTGATAAACTAATATCATTTTCTTCTGCATATTTTTTTGCTTTATTGATCACTTCTTCATTAAAGCTGAGTGTTAATTTAGCATTCATAATAAACTTTTTTGTAATCTTTTACGAGAATACTTATAATTACGTACAATAAAAATATTATTTACGTAATTATTTATAGATCTCTTTCTTAGCAGAAGAAAGGGTGTTTTTAAGTAAACCTACGATTGTCATTAAACCCACACCTCCCGGAACCGGAGTGATCCATGAGCTTTTGGGTGCAACATTTTCAAAATCTACATCTCCATAAAGTTTATAACCTGATTTGGTCTCAGTGGAAGTTTCGCGATTCATACCAACGTCAATTACAATGGCACCTTCTTTTACCATGTCGGCAGTAATGAAATTCTTTTTACCGATTGCAACAATCAATATATCTGCATCCAGGCTAAATTTTTTGATGTCCGGGGTTTTACTATGGCAAATGGTCACAGTGCAATTTCCAGGATTAGTATTCCTTGCCATTAAGATACTCATTGGAGAACCTACGATATTACTTCTTCCAACTACTACACAATGTTTTCCAGAAGTATCGATGCCGTATTCCTGAAGCATCAGTAAAATACCATATGGAGTTGCCGGAAGAAAGGAGGGAAGGTTTCGCTGCATTCGGCCTATATTAATTGGATGAAAACCATCCACATCTTTTTCGGGAGATATTTTTTCGGTTACCTTATCTGCGGAGATATGTTTCGGAAGAGGAAGCTGAACGAGTATGCCATCTGTTTCAGGATCTTTGTTTACCTCATCTATTTTCTGAAGTAATTCTTCTTCGGTGATTGTGTTCTCGAAACGATGTAAAGTAGAATTAAAACCGACTTTTTCACAATTTTTTATTTTACTGGCGACATAGGTTTCAGAACCTCCATCATGCCCAACAAGTATGGCAACCAGATGAGGTTTACGGCCTGTTTTTTTTAAAATTTCGGCAGCCTCGATTGCGATTCTTTCTTTTAGTTTCTCTGAAATAAATTTTCCGTCGAGTAACTGCATTTTTATTGGAATATAGTATTTATTAACATTTAATGCCTTATTAACATATCAATTTCGTAATTCGCGTAATGCGAAATTGTGTATTTAATCTAATTTAAGGACCGCCATGAAGGCTGTTTGAGGTATTTCTACGTTACCTACTTGTCTCATTCGCTTTTTACCTTTTTTCTGTTTTTCAAGGAGCTTGCGTTTCCTCGAAATATCACCACCATAGCATTTTGCGGTTACGTCTTTTCGTAAGGCCTTTACAGTTTCGCGAGCAATAATTTTCGCTCCGATAGATGCCTGAATAATAATCTCAAACTGCTGGCGAGGTATAAGTTCTCGAAGTTTTTCGCAGATTTTTTTCCCAAAATTATAGGAGTTTGTGCGGTGAATCAATGAGGAAAGAGCATCAATAGGTTCACTGTTTAAGAGGATATCTAAGCGAACCAGATCAGACTGTCGATAACCAATTTGATGATAATCAAAAGATGCATATCCTTTTGAAATCGTTTTTAATCGGTCATAAAAATCGAATACAATTTCACCCATAGGCATTTCAAAGACCAGTTCAACCCGGTCGGATGTCAAGTAAGATTGATTAATAATTGTGCCACGTTTCTGAATACAGAGCGACATGATAGGTCCAACAAATTCCGATTTAGTGATAATATTTGCCTTAATATAAGGTTCTTGAACGTGATCAAGTTTACTTGGATCAGGCAGATCAGAAGGGTTATGTACATCGATCTCAATTCCTTTCGAAGTAAAGGCCTTATAGGATACATTTGGAACAGTGGTAATCACTGTCATATCGAATTCTCTTTCCAGTCGCTCCTGAATAATCTCCATATGGAGCATTCCCAAGAAACCGCAACGGAAACCAAATCCCAGAGCTGCTGAAGATTCAGGTTCGAAAACTATAGAAGCATCATTAAGTTGCAGTTTGTGCATACTTTCACGAAGTTCTTCGTACTCGTCAGTGTCAACGGGGTAGATGCCGGCAAATACCATTGGCTTTACTTCCTCAAATCCTTTGATAGGTTCTGAACTTGGTTTATCCTTATGAGTAATGGTATCTCCGACCTTAACTTCTCGCGCTTCTTTTATCCCTGATATGATATATCCTACATCACCTGTTTTAATCACATCTTTCGGTTTCTGTGTCAGCTTTAAGGTGCCAACTTCTTCGGCGATATAATCCTTGTCGGTTGCTACAAATTTTACCCTATCACCTTTTCTAATCTCTCCGTTAAGAACTTTATAATATGCAATAATACCTCTGAATGAATTAAACACAGAGTCAAATATCAAAGCTTGTAATTCCCCATCCGGGTTTCCCTTTGGAGCAGGAATACGTTCAATGATAGCCCTTAAGATGTTATCTACTCCTAACCCGGTTTTTCCGGATGCTGGAATAATTTCTTCGCGTTTACAGCCAATCAGTTCAATAATTTGGTCTTTAACTTCTTCAGGCATTGCGCCAGGAAGATCCATCTTGTTTAAGATTGGTATGATCTCTAGATCATGCTCAAGTGCGAGGTATAAATTTGATATAGTCTGGGCTTGTATTCCCTGAGAAGCATCAACAATCAGTAATGCACCCTCACAGGCAGCAATAGATCGTGAAACTTCATAGGAAAAATCCACGTGACCTGGTGTGTCTATTAGATTAAGGACATAGGCTTGTCCGTCTTGAGTATAATCCATTTGGATCGCATGACTCTTAATAGTAATCCCGCGTTCACGTTCCAGATCCATATCGTCAAGCAGTTGTGCCTGTGATTCGCGCTGCGTGATTGTATTAGTGTACTCCAGAAGACGGTCGGCTAAGGTGCTTTTCCCGTGATCAATATGAGCAATTATGCAAAAGTTACGTATATACTTCATTTGAGGCGCAAATATAGTTTATTAAGCTCAAATTTTATTCTTGTTAAATGAATTCATGTTCATCAATTTCTAGGCTTCTCAATCAAGAAGTTCTAGTAAAATATTTGTAATTTTTTTAATGCACCTTTGTTGATGGCTAAATATTTTTCTACTTTGCAACACAAATCATAAAAATATTTAAGAATTCATGACGATTGGTATCTTGCTTGAGCCCTCCCCGGAAACACGGGTTTCATTAATCCCCGAACATATTTCAGTCCTGAAAAAAAATAACATAAATGTACTAGCTGAAAGTAATTGCGGTGCAAATGCGTTTGCTCCTGATGCACATTATACTGATCAGGGTGCAGAGATCAGTTCTAGAGAAAATATTTTAAAGAACGCTGATATTTTACTTAGTATAAACCCGCTAACTAATGATGATCTTAACAAGGCTAAAAAACCAGCTGTCATATTAGGAGTTTATAATCCGCTTGCTAATTTCGATATAATTAAGAATTGGGCGGAACAGGGTTTCACAACATTCAGTATGGATATGCTTCCTCGCACAACCAGAGCTCAAAGTATGGATATACTAAGTTCTCAGGCTAATATTGCAGGATATAAAGCGGTAATCTTCGCTGCTATGCAACTTCCTAAATATTTTCCTATGTTCATGACTGCTGCAGGAAGTATTGCTCCGGCAAAGGTAATGATTTTAGGTGCAGGAGTTGCCGGCCTCCAAGCCATTGCCACGGCCAAACGTTTAGGTGCTGTTGTGGAAGTTTTTGATACTCGTCCGGCTGTGAAGGAAGAAGTAATAAGTCTAGGAGCCAAGTTCATAGAAGTGGAAGGTGCACTTGATGCTTCAAAAGCGGGAGGTTATGCAGTTGACCAGACGGAAGAATATAAGCAAAAACAGCAAGCACGTATTGCAGAGATTGCTTCTAAGGCCGACGTAATCATCACAACTGCACAAATTCCTGGTAAAAAGGCACCAATTTTACTGCCAGACAGCATTTTAGATAATATGAAGACCGGTTCACTAATTATTGATCTAGCTTCAGTTACAGGTGGAAATACAAGTAGAACCAAAGACCTTGAAACTGTTGTTTATAAAAATGTAACAATCATTGGCAATTCCAATTTGCAGGGTACCATGCCATCCGATGCAAGTAAATTATATGGTAAAAATATTTTAAACTTTCTGCAACTCATCATTGGAACAGAAGGACAGTTAAATTTGAATTTTGAAGATGACCTTGTGAAAGGTACATGCATCACTAACAATGGGGATATATGTAATGAACGTGTAAAGGAATTGACCGGGGATAAGTTGTAAGTTATAAGATTGATAAATTGGCTTTAGACAGCCTAAGCAAAAGTTTTAATAGATAATACATATTATGGAGGAGATTTTCAACTGGCTTAGTCAGCACCAGCAAATGATTTACATTGTTATTCTGAGTGTATTTCTAGGAATTGAGGTAATTGGCAGGGTTCCAAGTGTTCTACATACACCTTTAATGAGTGGTGCCAATGCGATACACGGAGTAGTTATTATAGGTGCCATTATTGTGATGGGAAAAGCAGAAAGTGAAAATCTGCTTGCTCTTATTCTTGGATTCCTGGCCGTGATACTGGGCACTTTAAATGTTGTAGGTGGATTTGTGGTTACAGATCGAATGCTTGAAATGTTTAAAAAGAAAAAATAATAAACTTGATTTATATCAGATCAGTTTTTACTCAAAATTTATAAAATTCAGAAATAGAATACAATGGAATTAAATATCTTGATTATTTGTTACCTTATCGGTTCCGTAACCTTCATAATTGGTTTAAAGATGTTAAGTCATCCGGAAAGTGCAAGAAAAGGTAATCTTATCGCAGCCGCTGGTATGGCTGTTTCTATTTTTGGTACCATCTTCCTTTATGCGGAAAATGGTCTTAGATTGGGAAATTATGTCTGGATATTTTCAGCACTAATCATTGGTACTGTTCTCGGTACAATAGCTGCTAAAAAAGTGAAAATGACAGCTATGCCCGAAATGGTGAGCTTATTTAACGGAATGGGTGGTGCCTGTGCTGCTTTGATTTCCATAGTAGAATTTGACCATCTTTCTCATCAGGTACAGATGGGTGCAACTGCCGACCGTGTCATTCTTCTAATCATATTCGCAGGATTAATTATCGGAACGGTTTCCTTTGCTGGAAGTATGGTTGCATGGGGTAAATTAAACGGAAAAATTAAAGACTTCTCATTTAACGGGCAACATATCGTAAACCTTATTATTTTCGGTGTAATTATTACGCTTTCGGCTTATTTGATCATTTCTCTGGATCCGGCATCAAGTACATTATTCTATGTCGTACTTGCATTATCTGTTGTTTATGGCCTGTTTTTCGTTTTACCGATTGGAGGAGCAGACATGCCTGTTGTTATTTCATTACTGAACTCATTTACTGGGGTTGCAGCGGCATTTGGAGGTTTTTTATATGACAATCCGGTGATGCTAACAGGTGGTATCTTGGTTGGGTCTGCCGGAACTATTCTGACCATTTTAATGTGTAAGGCAATGAACCGTCCGCTAAGTAATGTATTGATTGGTTCATTCGGTGGTTCTTCTGCCGGTTCATCTGGGAAAGAGCAGGGTGCATATAAAGAAATTAGTATCAGCGATTCTGCAGTGGTAATGAGTTATGCTAAACGCGTGATAATCGTTCCCGGATATGGTCTTGCAGTTGCTCAGGCACAGCATGTTTGCCATGAGCTGGAGAAATTACTGACTGATAAAGGTGTTGAAGTAAATTATGCTATTCATCCTGTTGCTGGACGAATGCCAGGGCACATGAACGTTCTTCTTGCCGAGGCAGACGTGGATTATGCCAAATTAATGGAAATGGAGCAGGCAAATGAGGAATTTCCAATGACTGATGTTGTTTTGATTTTAGGTGCCAACGATGTGGTTAATCCGGCAGCAAAAACAGATCCCGGATCTCCAATTTATGGCATGCCTGTTTTGGATGTAGAACTCGCTAAACTTGTGATCATTAATAAAAGAAGCATGAACCCAGGATATGCTGGCATTGAAAATGAACTTTTCTTTCAGCCAAAGTCTTCTATGCTATTTGGAGATGCTAAATCTGTGCTACAGCAACTGGTAACTGAAATTAAAACACTTTAAAGCTAAAAGGATAAAGCTAACTTTAAGCTTATTAATCAGCTCTTTTCATACCATATTTCTCAATTTTACTATACAGGTGGCTTCGCTGGATATCTATGTCATCTGCCGTTTTGGAAACATTCCAATTATTTTTTTCTAGTTTATATTTGATATAATCCCGTTCTGCAAAATCTTTATACTCCTGAAAGTTAGTGAATTGGTCAAAATTTTGCAAGGGTGTTGTAGAGGCACTTTCAGATCCTAATGAAAAAGAAGATGGATTTGCATAGTTGATGACATCAGCATCAGTAATTAATTTGTCACTCAAAATAATCAGTCGCTCGATCATATTGTGAAGCTCCCTAATATTGCCGGTCCAGTTCATTCCCTGTAAAGCAGTCATTGCCGAATCGCTAATCTTTTTAACCGGCATTCCATAATCATTACAAATTTCTTCACAAAAATTTTGTGCAATGAGTGGTATATCCTCCTTTCGCTCAGTTAAATGAGGCACATGAATCAGGATTACACTTAATCGATGGTAGAGATCCATTCTGAAATTACCTGCTTCAATTTCTTTCTGAACATCTTTATTGGTAGCAGCTATTACCCTTACATCAACTTCAATTTCCTTTTCACCGCCAACCCGCGTTATTTTATTTTCTTGAAGTGCACGCAAAACTTTAGCTTGGGCTGAAAGACTCATGTCTCCGATTTCATCCAGAAATAGTGTGCCACCATTTGCCTGCTCAAACTTTCCAATTCTTTGTTTGATGGCTGAAGTAAAAGATCCTTTCTCATGTCCAAAAAGCTCGCTTTCAATTAATTCTGATGGGATTGCGGCACAATTAACCTCAATAAGTGCACAATTTGAGCGGTTTGATTTCTCATGAAGCCAACGTGCAACAAGCTCTTTACCGCTTCCATTTGCGCCCGTAATAAGAACCCTTGCTTCGGTAGGGGCAACTCTTTCAATTGTCGCTTTTATTTTTTCAATTGCTCCTGAATTACCTAATATCTCGCGGGTCTTACTAACTTTACGCTTTAAAACTTTTGTTTCTGTTACTAGATTTTTGCGTTCCAGCGCATTTCTTACGGTAATCAATAAGCGGTTAAGATCCGGTGGTTTTGAAATAAAGTCATAGGCTCCTTTTCTACTGGCTTCTACAGCTGTTTCGATTGTCCCATGTCCTGATATCATAATAAATGGTAGATCCGGCTGAATTTTCATAGCTTCAGAAAGAACCTCCATACCATCCATTTTGTTCATTTTGATATCGCAAAGAACTAGATCGTACTCCTTTTTCTTAATGAGTTCAAGTGCATTTATACCATTGTCAATATCCTCTACTTGGTATTCCTCATATTCAAGAATTTCTCTTAAAGTATTTCGGATTGCTTTTTCATCATCAATGATTAATATTTTTGCCATAAGTATTGTGTGACTATAAAAATAATGCGGTTATATATCCAAAATAAGAACCTGTACTCTATTACAAAAGGGATGCCGAAAACATAAGATCTATGGGTTTTGAAAAATAAAAAATGCAAGCCTGTAAGCCGGGTTCTGTTTCCCGAATTCTCGGGACTTCTATCATTTATCTGGCCGCGCAATTACTCACGTGATCTAACGACCTACCCATTCCGGATAATCCCTTATTAAGGGGACAAGGAAGCGAGCAGCTTCACGTCCGGAACCTATTTGGTCTTTCAACTCCTGGGGTTTACCGTATTGTATGTCACCATACAATACCGTGAGCTCTTACCTCACGTTTTCACCTTTTCCTCCAACCAAGGGTTGGGGGTAGTATATTTTCTGTGGCACTTTCCGTTCCCGAATAAACGGGACCTTCCCGTTAGGAAGCAGGATGCTCTGTGTTGCCCGGACTTTCCTCTCGCCTGCAAATGCAGGAGAGCGATAGAACGGCTTGCATAACAAAGATAGTAATTTGTTATCAAGGGTTTATGCGGACAAGATTTTTATCAAGAAGGATAATACTTTTCAGGATAGCATTGCTGGCTGAATAGAAAAAATCCGGGTTGATATTTACAAAATCATCACTTGGTTTGTGGTAATCATCATGGTCTTCAACACCGAAATAAACAAATGGAATATTCTCTTTGGCAAATGGTCCATGATCACTTTGCATTGTCCAGTCATCTTTCCCTGTATTTGGTTCATCATGCCCGAATCGAATAGTGATACCAGTATTCTTATCTGCATTCTGCAGAACATCTTTAATAATTGGAGTTTTAAAGGTACCGACAGCAAATAATTCAGACTTGTCGCTGTGTGAAACCATATCCAGATTAATATTCAGTTTTATAAGTTCCTTCGTCGGATTAGGGGCTTTTAAAAAGGAATATGCGCCTTGTAAACCCATTTCTTCGGCGTCGAAAGCAATGAATAGTAGCGTATTCTTTGGTTTATTTTCTGTGAAATATTTTGCAACTGAAAGGATAGTAGCAACACCAGAAGCATTATCGTCTGCACCATTAAATATCTCTGAATTGTTTATTCCAACATGATCATAATGTGCAGAAATGACAATTACCCGGTCAGATTTGCCTTTAATATAGCCTATCAAATTTACCCCTTTGATCTCCTCATTCCTTCTATTTCTAAATGTAAAAGAATGCTTAAAGTGGATATTATACGCTTCCACCCCAAGTTCCTTGAATCTATTTATGATATAATCAGCAGCCATAAAATTTCCGGGAGTACCGGTTTTTCTGCCTTCGTACTTATCAGCGGAAAGTGTTTCAACATCACTAAGCAATGTTTTTCGATTGATATTCTGGGCATTGGCTTCATAAAATGAGACAATGACTAGGATTATAAAAAGCTTCTTCATGTTAGAATATAAATTTATACTCCTATTCTGTTAAACACAAATAGGTTTAAAAATTGCTGATGATTTATTATTATTATGCTACTTCACGAATGTCAACTGCCACAACCTTTGAAACACCCTGTTCGGCCATAGTCACACCGTAAATAATATCCGTACTGGCAATAGTTCGTTTATTATGGGATACAATAATAAACTGCGACTGATCTGAGAATTCCCTGATAATATTGTTGAACTTATCAATGTTCGTATCATCTAATGGTGCATCCACTTCATCGAAGATACAAAATGGCGCAGGCTTTAATAAATACAATGAAAAGAGGAGGGCGGTTGCTGTTAGGGTTTTTTCTCCACCAGATAATTGATTGATTGATAATGGACGCTTGCCCTTTGGACGCGCAATAATATCAATATCAGATTCCAATGGGTTCGAGGGGTCGGCTAATACCAAATCGCAGCTGTCTTCCTCATTGAAAAGGGAACGGAATACTTTGATAAAGTGAGTCCTAACATCACTGAAGGCCGCCATGAATTTTTCCTTTGCGGTATCATCAATTTCTTTAATCGTTTGTAACAAGGATGTTTTGGCTTCAGCTAGATCTTTTTTCTGGGATTGAATAAAATTATAGCGTTCATTCATTTCCTGGTAAGCCTCCATGGCCATAGGGTTTATTGCGCCAAATTCATCTAATTGTCTTTTAATCCGGTCCGTTTTTTCAAGAACATCCTGCTCATCTCCAATTTGTTGTTCAAAATATTCTTCATCAAGTAATGTGGAAATATCAACTGAGAATTCTACGGATAGTCTTTCCTTTAAGGCATTTAATTCCAGTTTGATTGTTGTTTTCTGATCTTTGAATTCATTTGATATTTGTTCGGCCTGTTCTTTATTTCTGCGTAGCAAGCTTATTTTTTCTTCCATCTCAGTAATCTGAACCCTTGAAGCATAATAACCCTGTTCAGATTCGCTTACAGCTGTTTCAAATTCCTCCTTTTGAACATACATAGCGACCAAATCATTATCATAATAATCTGCATGCTGAAGAGTTTCTTTAATTCCAATTTGCGTTTTTTCAAGCTCTGCCTGATTTACCCCGATTCGTATTTCCAGATTCTTCTGCTGGCTTTCACGGTATTCAAGCTCTTTTTCTATTCCCGATACCTTGTTTTGCTGCTGGTGGAAGCGGATATTTTCCTGGTTATAAAGTGCCGAATTTGAATTTAGGATTTCAGCAAGTTCATTATAGCTTTGCTGGTCATTGAAAAGTTGTTGCTGTTTGATTTGCTTATTGACCTTTAATTCAATTAGTAAAGGTTCTGATGCAAGTAATTCATTGCCTATACTCTCAATTTTTTGCCCAATATCCTGTTTTCTATTAAGACTGTTTTCAATGAAAGCTAGATATTGTTCCTGTTTAGTTTTAACGGAAGTATAATCATTACTCAATATGTTAATTTCCAATTGAGATTTTTGAAGGAGATCTTTTTGGGAAGTCTCTTTCAAATCACCCAATTTAATTTCTTCCTCCGTGATGGAGTTCCTCAAGTTAATAATTAAGGTCTCGCCGTTAATAATCTCTTTTGAAAGTTTTTCAAGATTTTTAGCTCTTCCAATCCGTTTGCCTTCAAAAAGTCCAACAGAACCACCTGACATCCCGATTCTTGTTTTTGTAAACATCCCGGTCTTACTTAAAATCACAACCTGTTCGGCAGGAAGGGGCGAGCGTAACTCAGTATCTTCACCTGATTGTAGCAGATAAACATTATAGAGCAGCATTTCACATAGCGGACGGTATTTGGCATCTGTATCAATTATTTCTAGAGCAGGGATCAGGTCATTACGAACAGTATCAACCGAAGGCCTTTTTCCTCGCATATTTAAAGCCTCAAGAATAAAAAAATTGGCTCTTCCTCTGGAGGAATCGTTGAGCAATTGGATTGCCCGAACAGCATCCGATTGCGTTTCTACTACATAATGATTCATAACCGGTTCAAGGTAGTTTTCAATTGCTATGCGGTATTCTTCTCTGCAAAAAAGTATATCCGAAAAAAGTGGTGCTTGCTTTGTCCAGCCTGCATTTTTTTTCAGAAAACGAATTGATTCTGGAAACCCTTCCAGATTATCAACCATCGACTTGGTGAGATTATACTCATTTTGTTTGGAATCAAGTTTTCTACTTTCCTGATTGAGAATTTCTTTACGATCCTTTAAATATTCAGTATTGCGAAGTATTTGTTGCTGAAGTTCATCTTCAAGCTCTTTATTTAAAGTAAATTCCTTTTGTTTATTTTTGAGTCTATCCTTTAACTCTGTAATGACTTTATTAAATTCATTCAATTCGCTTTCCTTCGATTCTGTATCAGCCATATTCCGGCTACTTTCTTGATGTAGTGCTTCCTTCTGAATATTTAATATGGCAATCTCCTTTTCAAGTTTATAAACTTGATTCTGGAGTTCATTGTTATCAATGCTGATGGTATCGAGCGCTAGTTTTGATTTTTGTTGTTCTAATCTTAATTCATTTATTCCCTGAAGCTGATTTTCTGTGGAAATTCGAATCTTAACGAGAATTTCACTTTCTTGTAAATGCTCTTCATTTAAGCGCTTTTGATTATAAAAGACATGGTTGAGCTGATTCTGATCTTTTTCAAGTTCATCACTAGTTCTGGTTTTTTTATCTTCAAGAAAGCGTAATTGTTCGTTTTTTAATTTCTTATCACTTTCATAGCTGCGGATTTTAGCAATAAACTCATTGGTAGCTTTTTGCTGAATGGAAAGATTTTTTTCGAGATTCAGGTTTTCTAATTTTAGTTTCTGTAAAAAGGCCTCCAGATTGCTAATTTCAGTATTTATACCGCTGCTTTCCAGAGAATGCTGCTGCTCCTTGTCTTCAAGTTTTGTCAAGGATTCTCTAAAGCCGATGATACGATATGAGGCGAGGCTCAAACTTAATGTTTTGTATTGATCTTTGAGTCGGTAATATCTTTCAGCTTTTTTAGCCTGATTTTCAAGAGTTTTCAAATTTTTCTCGATCTCAAATAAGAGGTCCTCAACACGGCTAAGATCGGCTTCTGTATCTTTTAATTTATTAAAGGTTTGCTTCTTTCTCAGTTTGTATTTGGATATACCTGAAGCTTCCTCAAATAAGGCCCGTCTTGAATTATCTTTATTGGCAATGATCTCATCAATCATTTTTAATTCGATAATAGAATAGGAGTCTGATCCAATACCGGTGTCAAGAAATAAATCTGTAATATCTTTTAAGCGGCAGTTTACATCATTTAAACGGTATTCACTTTCACCGGAACGATATAGCTTACGGGTAATGGTAACCTTTGTGAAATCAGTAGGTAGAATATTTTTGGTGTTATCGAATGTCAGTGATACTTCCGCGAGATTTGAAGGTTTACGTGTTTTGGTTCCGTTGAAAATGATATTCTCCATTTTTTCAGAGCGTAACATGCGGGTACTTTGTTCTCCAAGCACCCAACGGATAGCATCTACAACATTGGATTTTCCACAACCATTCGGACCCACAATGGCAGTTACACCATCATTGAAATTGATAGTAATCTTATCGCCAAAGCTTTTAAAACCTTTGATTTCCAGTTGTGTGAGCTGCATTTATTCCTTTTCGCTCAAGGCGAATTATGATTAGTTTTAAGGGTTCAATTTATAAAATTCTCTATATCTATTAATATTTTAAATGATGAAATCATAAATTTTTTTACAATTTGAAATCGTAGTTTTAGCTGAGAAACAAACACAGAAATTTAATTTTATAAAACTATGGAATACAGACGATTAGGAAAATCAGGTTTGAAAGTCAGTGCCCTGTCTTTGGGTAGCTGGTTGACTTTTGGGCAACAGATAGAAGATAAGGTGGCTGAGGAATTAATGGACATCGCTTATGAAGGAGGAGTTAACTTCTTCGACAATGCCGAGGGATACGCTGGAGGGAAGTCGGAAATTGTAATGGGAAATATTTTAAAGAAGAAAAAATGGGACCGAAGCTCATACATTGTTTCCAGTAAAATCTTTTTTGGAGCTGAGGAAAAGAAGCCGAATATGATTGGACTTTCTAAAAAGCACCTGTTTGAAGGAACTCATAATGCGCTTAAACGTTTACAGCTTGATTATGTGGATCTAATCTATTGCCATAGACCTGATAAGGAAACTCCAATTGAAGAAACAGTTTGGGCGATGCATCAGTTGATTCAACAAGGAAAAGCATTGTATTGGGGAACATCTGAATGGAGTGCTTTGGAAATAATGCAGGCACATTACTTTGCTGAAAAAAACCATTTGGTGCCACCTGTCATGGAGCAACCTCAGTATAATATGCTATGGCGTGATAAAATGGAAATGGAATTTTTATTGTTATTTAGAGATTTTGGCATGGGAACAACAATCTGGAGTCCGATGGCCTCCGGTTTGCTTTCTGGAAAATATAATAATGCCGATCCCAAAGATGCTCGTTTTAGCATGGATAATCTGGAATGGTTAAGAAACAGACTGCTTGTTGAGTCAAACATACATAAGGTTAAATTATTGCAGGCAATTGCAGAAAAATTGAATACATCATTGGCCAAACTCGCAATTGCGTGGTGTTTAAAAAATTCTCATGTGAGTACAGTTATTCTAGGTGCTTCAAAGGCAGTTCAGTTAAAGGAAAACCTGACGGCATTGGAAGTAGTTCCTTTGCTGACCAACGAAATAATGATGGAAATTGATGAAATTACAGGAACAAAACCACAGGTTATTATTCCTTAAAATAAACGCTGACAGGGTTCAAAACCCTGTCAGCGTTACAAAATATCAATTAATTTAAAGGTATCCTTTACCCGGATGCCTTTTTCTGTATTTTGGAGGGTACAACATTCATTTATTGGGTCGTGTTCCAAATACAGTATATAATCGTTTTCAACGGCTTCTATCAGAAATTTCTTTTTTTCATTCAGCGTTTTTAGTGGAAACATATCATAAGACATTACATATGGTATCGGAATATGGCCAATAGAAGGGAGCATATCCGCCATGTATAGTATCGTTTTTCCTTTGTAATTGATTTGAGGCAGCATCATGGCATCTGTATGGCCAAATGCAAATCGTATCTTAATTTGATCTGTGAAGGCTACTCCATCAGTATTTTCAATGAATTTAAGCTTACCACTTTCCTGAATGGGTAGAATATTTTCTTTCAGAAATGATGCTTTCTCTCGGTCATTTGGATTAATTGCCCATTCCCAATGTGCTTTATTGCTCCAATAATTTGCATTTTTAAAAGCCGGGACAAGACTCCCATCTTCAAGCCTTTCAATTGATCCACCACAGTGGTCGAAATGGAGATGGGTTAGAAATACATCAGTTATATCATCTTTACTAAAACCTTGATTTTTAAGAGATTTTTCAAGGCTGTCATCTCCATGAAGATAATAATGTTTTAAAAAACGTTCATCTTGCTTATATCCAATTCCATTATCAATAAGGATCCTTCGATCTCCATCTTCTACTAAAAGGCAACGCATAGCCCAGTCGCATAGGTTATTTTCATCAGCCGGATTGGTTTTTTGCCAGATTGATTTGGGTACTACGCCAAACATAGCGCCCCCATCCAACTTAAAAAATCCTGCATTAATGGTAGATAGTTTCATGGGCAGATAATTATAAAGGCTCAACTCTTAATTAATTGTTATCAGTTGACTGTTATCTGTTGTCAGTGTATTAAAGATTCAACTGAAATTTAGCTTTAATGGTAGATATTTCTCAATTATCAACTATCAATTGTCAACTATTAATCAACTAATAATTGTCAACTATTAAAGATGTATCACTTCCCCATAAGCATCTGCAGCCGCTTCCATAATTGCTTCACTCATAGTGGGGTGTGGATGTACAGTTTTAACAATATCCATACCAGTAGTCTCCAGTTTTCTTGCAACGACAACCTCCGCTATCATTTCGGTCACGTTAGCACCGATCATGTGCGCACCCAGAAATTCTCCGTATTTGGCATCGAAAATTACTTTAACGAAGCCATCTTTAACACCGGCAGCACTTGCTTTTCCAGATGCAGAAAAAGGGAATTTACCAACCTTGATCTCATATCCGGCTGCTTTGGCTCCTTTTTCTGTATAACCTACTGATGCGATCTCAGGAGAGCAGTAGGTACATCCAGGAATATTATTGTAATTCAATGGTTCAGGATGATGACCTGCGATTTTTTCAACACAAATAATACCTTCAGCAGAAGCAACATGTGCTAGGGATTGCCCCTTTACAATGTCACCTATAGCATAAATGCCATCAATATTGGTTTTGTAAAAATCATCAACCAGAATACGCCCCTTGTCAATAGTGACTCCAAGTTCTTCAAGGCCGATATTTTCAATATTAGGACTTACACCAATTGCGGAAAGCACAACATCACATTCAATTGTTTCATTACCCACTGATGTCCTGACCAGCACTTTACAACCGCTGCCAGAAGTGTCAACAGATTCAACATTGGTACCAGTCATGATATTGATTCCTGATTTTTTCAAGCTTCTCAATAATTGTTTCGAGATATCTTCATCTTCTATAGGAACAATATTGTCAAGATATTCAACAATCGTAACCTTGGTTCCTATTGCATTATAGAAATAAGCAAATTCAACTCCGATGGCCCCTGAACCAACGATAACCATTGATTTAGGTTGTTGTGGTAAAACCATGGCCTGACGGTAACCAAAAACTTTTTTCCCATCCTGTTGTAAGTTTGGTAATTCTCTTGACCTGCTGCCGGTAGCAAGTATAATATGTTTGCCATTATATTCTTTATCGGTACCATCTGGGCCCTTTACTTGAACTATTCCACCCTTTTTTATAATCCCATTACCTGTAATTACATCGATCTTATTCTTTTTCATGAGGAACTGAACGCCCTTACTCATACCATCAGCAATGCCACGACTTCGTTTAATCATGGAACCAAAGTCAACTGTTGCATCTTTAACGCTTATTCCATAATCTGAAGCATGATTTATGTATTCAAAAACATTAGCACTCTTCAAAAGGGCTTTTGTTGGAATACAACCCCAGTTTAAACAAATTCCTCCCAAAGATTCACGTTCCACAACAGCAACTTTTAAACCTAACTGGGATGCGCGAATTGCTGCTACGTAACCGCCTGGTCCGCTTCCTATAACTATGATATCGTAGTTCATGTTTTATATTAATAATTCAATAGAGATTCAGTGCAAATCTAACAAAATACTTATCGTGTTGAAAATATTTGATTGGACTATCAGCACAGATTTAATCATAGAATGTTGATTATTGTGAATTGTTGAAAAAATTCTTATAAATTAACATTAAGTTAATACTGGAACTGCTTATTATTCAGAATGGCTACATATCTTTGCGCAGATTATAACAAACCAATTAATCAGTCTCACTTAAAGTAAAATTTATGAAGAAGTTTTTACTCTCAACATTTGTTGTCTTATCTTTTGCATTTAATCTGAATGCACAGATTACAACTAGTAGTTTGTCGGGTACTATCCGCGATTCAAAGGAATCGCTAATAGGTGCTACGATAAAGGCTACACATCAGCCAACCGGTACCGTATACGGTTCCTCTTCCGGCGTGGATGGAAGGTTCAACATTCCTAACATGCGTGTTGGGGGTCCCTATCTTATCGTGGTAACCTATATCGGTTACCAGTCGGAGTCATTTAGTGAAGTAATACTGAAACTGGGTGAGCCATTTTTATTAAATGTTTTATTGAATGCATCAGGAAGAGAATTACAGGAAGTTGTAATTACCGCTCAGGATCCTAATTCGGTATTGAATGCAAACCGTACCGGTTCAACAACAAGTCTTGACCGTGCACAGATTCTGAATGTACCTACAATCAGCAGGAGTGTAAACGACTTGACCAAATTCACACCACAAGCTAATGGAGCATCCATAGGTGGTGGAAACTTTCGTCAGAACAATTTTACGGTGGATGGGTCCGATTTCAACAACCAGTTTGGTATTGGTGGTAATTTACCTGCTGGCGGTTCCCCTATTTCAATTGATGCTATTGAAGAAATTTCGGTGAACGTAACACCTTATGACGTAAGAATGTCTGGTTTCGTGGGTAGTGCAATAAATGCTGTAACCCGTTCAGGAAGAAACAACTTTTTTGGAAATGCCTTTTTTGGAATGAGAAATCAAGGTAATCAGGGAGATCGGGTTGGCTCAAATACTATTGTAAATCAGCGTTTTGATGAAACTCAGTTGGCTCTTAGTTTAGGAGGTCCAATTATTAAAGATAAACTCTTTTTCTTTGCCAATATTGACCGAACCGCTCAAGCTAGACCGGGTCAGCTTAGGGTAGCTGCATCACCTTCTGCACCTTTTGGCTCAAATCCAAACATTGCTCGTCCAACAACTTCTGAATTGGACATGATTCGTAGTTATTTATTGACGACATATAACTATGATCCGGGTACTTATCAGGGATATGTCAATGAAAGCTATAATAATAAAATCTTAGCCAGATTGGATTGGAATATCAATAAAGATCATCGTTTTAATATTCGCTACAATCAGGTTGAAAGTGCTTCACCTTTTTTTATTAGCAATTCAACCAGCGGTACGGGATTTTTCTTTCCTAATAACGGTGGAAGGAATAATCCAGGCCACTTACATTTCAGTAATTCAAATTATACTCAAGAAGCTAATCAATACTCACTTGCTGCCGAATTGAATTCTTCATTTGGTTCCAAAATTTCAAATACGCTTAGAGGAAGTTATACCCACCAGAATGATCCAAGAGGCTCAGAAAGCGATGTTTTTCCATTGGTTGATATTATGAGAGATGGTACGGCTTTTACAACTTTTGGATATGAGCCTTTTACTTTTGGAAATTTAAGAGATGTAAAAACTTATAGTTTTACGGATAACTTAACCATGAGTTTGGGAAATCATGAACTTACCCTTGGTTTACAAATGGACTTAAGTACCACCAAAAATGGTTTCCAGCGTTTTGGAACAGGCGCTTACCGTTTTAATTCATGGGCTGATTTTGTGAATGGAGCAAAGCCAAATGATTATGCAATTACCTATTCTCTTTCTCCTGGTTATGCACAGGCTTTTCCAACTTTTAAATTTCAACAATATTCAGCCTATTTTCAGGATAATTTTCGTTTAGGTGAAAAACTGAATGTAACCGCTGGTTTACGTTTAGAATTACCTACTTATCCTAATGTTCCTGAAATCCAAACTCATCCTTTAGTCGCTCCGCTTACTTTTTCTCAAGGTAGAAAAGTAGATACAGGAGTATTGCCTAAAGAAAGAATCATGTTATCTCCTAGGTTAGGGTTTAACTATGATATTAAAGGGGATCGTTCTTTACAATTAAGAGGCGGAACTGGTGTTTTTACAAGCAGGGTACCTTTTGTATGGATTGTTTCTCAGTCAGGTGATGCCGGTTTGATTCAGTTTACACAAAATTGGAATGGAACTGCTAATACTCCAGGTCCTTTCAGCCAAGATATTAGAAGATATCTTCCTGCAACACCACCGGCAGCAGGAAGATCTATTCCTGCAACCCTAAGTGCCATTGATCCTAATTTCAGATTTCCTCAAACTTGGAAAAGCAGTTTAGCTTTAGATGCTAAACTTCCTTGGGGTATAGTTGGAACATTAGAAGGTATTTACAATAAAGACCTTAATATTGCTAAAGGGTTCAACGTAAATCTAGTTGATCCTTTACCTTTGAATGTTTCAGGATATCCTGATAATCGCCCAATGTATCCAGCAGCAAACGTCAATAAGTTTATAAATAAATTAACACCAACCGGACAAGCAAGTTCGACAGGAACTGCTGCCTTAAATCCAATAGTATTAGATAATGTTCAAGATGGCCATTCATGGTTCATCACTGCAACTTTAAATAAATCCTTTAGTAGGGGTTTGTCTGCTCAAGTATCTTATACCAGAAGTGATCAAAGAATTCTGTATGATGGTGGTGGTGATCAGTTATTTAATACTTGGTCAGGTACTCAAACTTCCAACACCGGAGATATGCCTGGTTTAAGCTATTCAAATTTTAACCAACCTCAACGTATTATTGCTAGTCTTTCATATCGTAAAGAATATATCAAAAACCTTGCTACTTCAGTATCTATGTTTTTTGAAGCTTCACATCAAGGAAGATTTTCTTACACTTACTCTACCGACTTTAACCGAGACGTAGTGGTTAATGACCTTATTTATATACCAAAGGATGCAAGTGAAATAACTTTCGCAGCTCGTCCTGCTTCTGCGGCTACAAGCAATGTGGCCTATTCTGCACAACAACAAAGTGATTTGTTCTTCGCTTTTATTGAACAGGATGACTACTTGAAGAATAATAAAGGGAAGTATGCTGAGCGTAATGGAGGAAAGCTACCCTGGAGAAACCAGATAGATATAACCTTAACACAGGAGCTATTCAAAAATTTTGGTAAAACCAAAAACAATTTCCAGTTTACTATGAATATCATGAATTTCGGTAACATGTTGAATAGTAACTGGGGTAATGTTAATTTTGTGAAAAATCCTGGAATTCTGGTACCTCAGAACGTAGCTGCCCTTACTCCGGGTGGAACTGTTAGACCTACATTCTGGTTAAATACTTTTGATAATAAGCCTATAGATTCAATCTTTGGAACTACACAGACTTTTGCGTCAACATATTTTATGCAATTTGGATTCCGTTACAACTTCCAATAACAGATTTTAATAATTATAAAAGCTCCGGATCTGATCCGGAGTTTTTTTTTGATAAAATATTTCTACAATCAGTTTTTAAGTCCTTTTGGCTGTATATTTGCAACAACCGATTATTAACATTAAAAGTTATGAAAAATATAAACTACGCCGTGGCATTGCTGCTGGCACTTGTACTGGGTATTGGAAATCTGGCTAAAGCCGATGAAGGGATGTGGCTGCCAATGCTTATAGGCAAGAATTATGATCAGATGAAAAAGCAGGGCTTTAAATTGACTCCTGAAGATCTATACAGTGTAAATAAGGCGAGTATTAAAGACGCAATTGTATCTTTTGGTGGTTTCTGTACCGGTGAAATCGTTTCAAAAAACGGACTGATTTTAACTAATCATCATTGTGGTTATGATGCGATTGCCACTAATTCAACAGTAGAAAATAATATTCTAGATAATGGATTTTATGCAAAGTCATACCAAGAAGAGAAACCAATTCAGGGTTTATTTGTTCGTTTCCTTGTACGTATGGAGGATGTTACCCCTAAAGTAATGTCTGCATTAAATGGAGTTGATGAAAAGGATAAAGCTGCAAAAATTGCTGAGATCAGTAAAAGTATAATTGCGGATGCAACAGCAAGTAGTACTTTGGAAGCAGATGTAAGGGATATTTACAAGGCCAACCAATACTTGCTTTTTATTTACGAACGATTTAATGATATCCGTTTGGTTGGTACCCCAACACAATCTATCGGTAAATTTGGGGGAGATACAGATAACTGGGAATGGCCTCGCCAAACCGGTGATTTTTCCCTTTTTCGCGTTTATGCTGATCCGAATAATAAATCAGCAACCTATTCAGCAAGCAATAAGCCGTATACCCCTAAAAAATCATTGCCAATTTCAATCAAAGGCGTTAAAAATGGTGATTTTTCAATGGTCTATGGTTACCCGGGTCGCACGGATCGATACCTTACTTCTTATGGAGTTAAATTAGCTGTAGAAAAAACAAACCCAACAATTGTTAAACTGCGCGATATTCGTCTAAAGGCTTGGAAAGAAGAGATGAATAAAAGTGCAGAAACCAAACTTGCCCTTTCATCAATACATGCCAATATTGCAAATTATTGGAAATATTTTATTGGTCAGACAGAGCAATTAAAGAGATTAAAGATATTCGAAGAAAAGCAAAAGCAGGAAAATGATTTCAATCAATGGGCATCATCATCTGAAAATGCTCAGCTAATGTCCTCGTATAAGACAACTTATTCAGCATATGAGCCTTATGCTGTTCATTTTACCTATCTTAATGAAGGTCTGCTTACCTCAGTATGGGTTAGAAATGTTTCTCAACTTGGCAATACAATCAAGTCTATGAATGCCCGGAAGGATGATCCAGCCTATATTTCACAACTTAATCAGAATTTAAATACTATGGTCAATAATTATCAGAAGACTTATAATGAGATAGCTGATAAGAAAATCTTTGCCCAGATTTTAAGCTCCTTTTACCAGGATGTTCCTAAATCACAGCATCCTAAGTTCATTACACTAATTATTGAAGATTTTTGGAAAGGATCACCTGAGGCTAGTTTCCAGAATTATGCCGAACATTTATGGAAAAATAGCAAGCTAATTGACCCTGAAAGCCTTAGGAAATTTTTAAGTGCTCCTTCAATGGAAGAACTAGAAAAGGATCCGGCATACAAATATGCCCTTAATTTAATTCCTCAGGATTATGTAAAGAACAATTTTGGAACGATTTATAGTCAATTTCTGACTGAGAAAAATCGCCTAGATAACCTATACCTGAAGGCTTTATTAGAAAGAAATAAGACTGCTTTAATTTATCCTGATGCTAATTCAACGATGAGAATTAGTTATGGTCAAATTCAAAACTATAGTCCGAAAGATGGAATAATCTATAATATCACAACTACTATTGATGGGATGATAGCTAAGTATCAGCCTGGTGACGATGAATTCGATCTTCCTCAATCATTACTGGAAGCTTATGCCAAACGCGATTTTAGGCAATATGCTGAGAATGGAACTCTGAATGTGGGTTTTATTAGCAATAATGATATTACCGGAGGAAATTCTGGATCGCCGGTGATAAATGGGAGCGGAGAATTGATTGGGATTGCATTTGATGGTAACTGGGAAGCCATGAGTGGAGATATTGCATTTGATAAGCAATATAAACGGACTATATCTGTGGATATTAGATTTGTACTGTGGTGTATTGATGTTCTGGGAGGAGCAAAGAATATTATCAATGAGATGGATATCAGGAGTAATCAGTTACCTGTGCCTAAGGATAAATTGATTATGAAGAAAACGGAATAATTAGTTTTCAGTTTTCAGTTAATAGTTATCAGGCTGGGCGCAAAGTATACCAAGCTAGGTAAATATTTTATGCTTTATGTTTCTCAATGATAAACAAATTCTCCATAGGGAGATCTGATAGTTACCTGCTTTTTTTCAGCGCTTTCAACACGGCCTATGATTTGTGCTTCAACGTTGAATTCTACAGAGATATCAATAATATATTGTGCAATTTTTTCAGGCACGTAGAACTCCATACGGTGCCCCATGTTAAACACTTTGTACATTTCTTTCCAGTCTGTACCTGATTCGTTATGAATCAGATGGAAAAGCTCAGGAACGGGCAAAAAGTTATCTTTTATGATATGCAGATTGTCTATGAAATGCAGAATTTTAGTCTGTGCACCACCACTGCAGTGAACCATCCCATGAATATCTTGTCGATACTTATCGAGGATTTTCTTCACAATTGGAGCGTAGGTACGAGTAGGAGACAGCACCAGTTTTCCGGCGGTTACCGCTTGGGTGCCCTTAATCTCTATTGCATCAGTTAACTTTTTACTACCGGAAAAGATCAGATCATAAGGAACTGCTGGATCATAGCTTTCCGGATATTTTTCTGCAACGTATTTATGGAAAACATCGTGTCTTGCAGAAGTAAGGCCGTTTGATCCCATACCTCCGTTATATTCCTTTTCGTAAGTGGCTTGGCCATAAGATGATAAGCCAACAATAACATCACCTGATATGATCTTGTCGTTTGAGATAATCTCAGAGCGCGCAATACGGCAAGTTACTGTTGAGTCGACAATAATAGTTCTTACAATGTCGCCGACATCTGCCGTCTCACCACCTGTTGAGTAAATGCCTATACCCAAAGCACGAAGATCCTCAAGAATATCTTCCGTACCATTAATGATCTCAGCAATAACTTTACCGGGAATCAGATTCTTATTTCGACCTATTGTTGACGACAGTAATATGTTGTCTGTTGCGCCAACGCACAAAAGATCATCCAGATTCATAATAATAGCATCTTGTGCTATCCCGCGCCAGACGGACAGATCTCCTGTTTCTTTCCAATAGACATAAGCAAGTGCTGATTTTGTACCGGCACCATCTGCATGCATGATATTGCAGAATGCATCGTCAGATCCCAGTATATCCGGGATAATTTTGCAGAAAGCTTTAGGAAAAAGACCTTTATCTATATTTTTGATCGCATTATGCACATCTTCTTTATCGGCAGAAACGCCTCGCTTGTTGTATTTTAGGTCTGACATTGATACAAAAATAGTACTTAGTAATGAGATGTTAGATATGTGATGTGAGATATGTGATATGAGATTTGGCTATAAACAACAAAGTTCCGCTGAAGCAGAACTTTGTCTTATTTCTCATATCTGAAATCTCAGATCTATTTAATAAACAACAACTCTCTGAATTTAGGTAGCGGCCATTTTGTATCATCAACAAGTTGTTCCAATTTATCAACGTGATAACGGATTGGATCGAAATATGATTTTACTTTTTCATCATATGCAATAGACTTATCCCTGATATCCTCAATGTGATTGGCTTTCTTACGCTCATTAACCATTTCTAGATTTGCAGTTCTGATGAAGTTAACATGTTCAGAAATTTTCTTGATAATCTCAAGTTGAGCATGGTAGGTTTCTTCACCTAATCCAATTTCTTTCAGCCCTTTAACATTCTCGATCAATGTAGTTTGATAGCTAATAGCCGTTGGTATAATAACGTTGTCAATCAAATCACCCATAACACGGGCTTCGATCTGAAGTTTCTTGTAATAGCTTTCGAGTAAGATTTCATGACGAGCATGAGATTCACGCTTACTGAAAACACCGGTTTCTTCAAAAAGCTTATCTGTTTTAGGGTCTAATAAGACATCCAGCGCCTTCGGGGTAGTTTTAATATTTGATAAACCTCTTTTCGCAGCTTCCTTAGCCCACTCATCGCTGTAACCATTGCCTTCAAAACGTATCGCTTTAGATTCTTTAATGTAGCGCTTAATAATGGTCATGATGGCAACATCTTTCTTTTGGCCCTTTTTGATCAATTTATCTGCTTCAGCTTTAAATTTGTTTAACTGATCGGCAACAATAACGTTTAATATCGTCATCGGGTTAGCTGAATTTGCAGATGAACCAACCGCACGGAGCTCAAACTTATTACCGGTAAAGGCCATTGGTGATGTACGGTTTCGGTCTGTATTATCTAAAAGGATAGAAGGTATCTTTGGGATATTGGTCCACAGAGCAGAATCTTGTTTCATCTTTGATGTTACCCTTGATGTTTCGATCTCATCCAAAAGGTCACTTAGCTGACTTCCGAGGAATGTTGAGATAATTGCCGGTGGAGCCTCATTGGCACCTAAACGGTGATCGTTATTCACCGATGCGATTGAAGCTCTTAACAAATCAGAATATTCATAAACAGCTCTGATTGTATTTACAAAGAATGTAAGGAACATCAAATTGTTTTTCGGGGTTTTACCAGGAGAAAGAAGATTCTTGCCAGTATTTGTAATCATTGACCAGTTATTATGTTTACCTGAACCGTTGATTCCTGCATAGGGTTTTTCATGCAATAAAACCTTGAAATTATGCTTTCGGGCAACTTTATCCATCAGATCCATTAATAAAGAGTTATGGTCAATGGCTAGGTTCATCTCCTCATATAATGGCGCACATTCAAATTGAGAGGGGGCTACTTCATTATGACGGGTTTTTAATGGAATTCCGAGTTTAATTGCTTCAACTTCTAGCTCTTCCATAAATGCCAGAACACGATCAGGAATTGATCCAAAATAGTGGTCATCTAACTGCTGATTTTTGGCTGACATGTGACCGAATAATGTTCTTCCTGTTAAATACATGTCAGGTCTTGCATTATATAAGGCAATGTCGACAAGAAAATACTCTTGTTCAATTCCAAGTGAACTGTTAACTTTTTCAATTCCTTTGTCAAAATACTGTGCAACAGCAACTGCTGCTTTGTCCATTAGCCCGATAGCCTTCAGTAAAGGAGCTTTGTAATCCAATGCCTCACCGGTATATGATATAAATACAGTAGGTATACATAAAGTAGAACCAATTATAAATGCTGGTGATGATGGATCCCAAGCAGTATAACCGCGAGCTTCGAAAGTGCTTCTTATGCCTCCATTTGGGAAACTAGATGCATCCGGTTCTTGTTGTGACAAAGCCTCTCCAGAGAATTTCTCAATACCATGACCGTCTGATCCGGGCTCAAAAAAAGAATCATGCTTTTCAGCAGTGCTACCAGTCAAAGGCTGAAACCAATGAGTATAGTGTGTTGCATTTTTTGACATTGCCCATGATTTCATGGCAGAAGCCACTTGCTCTGAAATGCTTCGGTCAATAGGAGTACCCGAGTTAACTGACTCAATAATACCGTTATAAGCTTCTTTCGATAAAGTGTCCTTCATTTTTTTCTGATCAAAGACATTGATGTTATATAAATCAGAAAGTTTTGATGAAGGATGTTTTGCCTCAGGAATAGTCCGAGAAAGTACTGCATTTAATGCTTGGAATCTTAAAGATGACATCGTTTTGCTTGATTTTTATTAAAATTTTAGTAAAAATAAATGTTTTGTAGCATAAAAACATTAAAAATGTCAAAAAAACCTTAAAAAATGTCAAAATTAGATTAAAATCTAAATACTACTAAAAAAAATTAATTATTTAGGCTGTAACTCTCTTAAAAACATTGACTTTTATTTTCAAAACTTAAATATGTGAATTGGATTAAAATTAGGCATTAATGTGAGTTCGATTTAAAATCTTGCTGGAGTACGTTTGAATTGAATAATTTTCTCGTTTTAGAAAGCAAGGTCTGTGCTTCTTCGGTCTCGATAGTCCCGTGCTCTGACGTAGTTTTTGCAGCAGATTTAAAAGATATCATTAATTATGATTGCAAAAAGCTGCAGTTGCCACCTGGGTTTATTCCAAATGGCTTTGGTCCTTTCTTTTGTCGGGCGGCCCATTCCTATGAAATGCCGCTTTGGGTAAAATAAACCTTGCCGCAGGAGGTAGCTTCCGGCTGCTTGTATTTTGAAACGGAACTCTATTTCTTGCCGGAACTACTCCGAAGGAAAGGGCTGAACCGACCTATACCACACAGGGATTGATTTCAATAATCAAATTAATTTAAAGCAAAGCTTTTTTCTAATTTTGAATTTCCTGACATTTTACAGCTGAGAAAATAATGCTTAAACTAAAATCTATACATCATCTTGCAATTATCTCATCAGATTATGAAGTTTCTAAACATTTTTATACTAAAATTTTAGGTCTTCGAATTTTAAATGAGGTTCACAGAACCGATCGAAGGTCCCATAAGCTTGATCTTTTAGTAAATGGGAAATACCAGATCGAATTATTTTCATTCTCAAATCCACCTGAACGTGTTTCCCGTCCGGAAGCAAGAGGATTGCGACATTTGGCTTTTGAAGTAGATAATCTGATAGAATCTATAAATGAATTGAATATTAATGGAGTGATGACTGAGGAAATTAGAATGGATGAGTTTACAGGCAAGAAATTTGTGTTTTTTTCGGATCCCCACGGATTACCTATTGAATTATACGAAAGCTGATGTCAACGATTTTTCAGTTTAAACAGTTTAGTATTGATCAGGCTAATTGCGCAATGAAAGTGAATACCGATGGAGTGTTGCTTGCTGCACTTGCAGAATTCAGCAGTCCTGCCAAAATACTTGATGTTGGAGCAGGTACCGGATTGATCGCTTTAATGCTTGCACAGAAATATCCATCGGCTTTTATTCAAGCCGTTGAGATAGATAAGAATGCCGCTAAAACGGCTAAATCCAATTTTTTAAATTCTCCTTTTTTAAAAAGATTAGAACTAATTCATAGCTCTATTAAAGATCATTTTATGATCAGGGATGAGAAATATGACCTGATTATTTCCAATCCACCTTTCTTTATAAATTTATTAAATTCCTTAAACCTTGAAAAGGGACTTGCCCGACATACAGATATTTCCTTTTTTGAATTACTGCTTGCAGAATCAGGGAATCATTTAAGCCAAACCGGACATATTTGTATTATACTCCCTCTACAAACAGCTGAGCTTGTAAAGAAATTGGTTTTATGTTACGGGCTACTCTATGTTCAGAAGGAAGTTTTGATTTATTCATTCCCCGACTCAAACCCACATCGTATTATTATGGTACTTGGTTTTGAAAAAAACCTTCTGGTAAAGCAGGAACTGGTTATTTATAAAAGCCAAGGGGTTTATTCCACGGATTACAGTAATTTATTAAAGGACTATCTTACCATTTTTTAATGCATATTTCGAAATGAAAACTATTGGACTAATTTCAGATACTCATGGATACTTGGATGAGGCCGTCTTCAAGCATTTTGAAAACTGCGATGAAATCTGGCATGCAGGTGATTTTGGTACTATTGAAGTTGCTAATCAGTTAAATGCATTTAAACCTTTAAGAGGAGTTTATGGAAATATTGATGGGCAGGACATAAGATTACAATATCCTGAGCATTTGAGATTTGATTGTGAAGAATTGAAAGTTTGGATCACTCATATCGGTGGGTATCCAGACAGGTATTCTCCTAGAATAAGGGAAGAAATTTACAGAAACCCTCCGGGGATTTTTATCTCAGGTCATTCTCATATTCTCAAGGTTATTTATGATAAAAAAATAAGCTGTTTACACTTAAATCCAGGAGCTTCTGGAAAACAAGGCTGGCATAAAGTTAGCACATTGCTTCGATTTTGCATTTCAGGACAAAAAATTCATAACTTAGATGTCATAGAATTAGCAAAGAGATAACGTAAAAAGTACACTAAGTATATGAAAGGCATATTAACATTAGGTCAATTTATCATTGAAAAGCAGAGTGATTTTCCATATGCAAAAGGGGAGTTATCTAGATTGTTGAGAGATATTGGAATTGCAGCAAAAATCGTAAATCGTGAAGTAAATAAGGCTGGCCTAATGGATATTCTTGGGGATGTAGGTACGATCAATATACAAGGTGAATCACAAAAAAAATTGGATGTGTTTGCCAATGAGCAATTTATAGCTGCCTTGAAAAGTGGGGGTGAATGTTGTATTGTTGCCTCAGAAGAGAATGATGAGTTTGTTTATATTGATGGTGAAGTATCTAAAAATGCTAAATATATTGTAGCAATGGATCC
>Ga0105050_10000964_pt1 | contig 43954 bp, 41 predicted proteins | sample FRY01_FD_78088 | JGI IMG/M metagenome (GOLD analysis project Ga0105050, IMG submission 78088) | Freshwater microbial communities from Lake Fryxell liftoff mats and glacier meltwater in Antarctica - FRY-01 | ecosystem: Environmental > Aquatic > Freshwater > Ice > Glacier meltwater ...
AAATGTTTTAATCATTTTCTCCTCCGATCTTCCAACCATTTAGGAATTGCTTTTTCAAATTTCGGTTTTTCTTCACCCAATAATTTTTCAATTAAATCGGGACGTTTCGCTTTTTCCAAACGCTGTTTGATCCATGCTTGATTTTCACGTTTGTACCAAAAAAAGAAACGATTTTGATTCAGTTTTTCCTCTTTTGTCTTGACGGTTTTGATTGGTTTTAAAGTATAAGGATGAACTCCTGTGTAATAGATCACTTCGGCGACTGTCATTGGAGTCGGCGTGAAATCTTGCACTTGCTCCAATTGAAACCCCATGTCCTTCGTTTCTGCTGCCAAATTCGCCATGTCTTCTTCTTCACATCCTGGATGCGACGAAATAAAATAAGGAATCAATTGTTGTTTTATACCGTGTTTTTCTGAAATACGATCGTACTTTTCTTTGAACTTATGGAAATACTTAAATGATGGCTTACGCATTACTTTCAAAGTTGCATCTGATGTGTGTTCAGGTGCCACTTTTAATCTTCCACTTACATGGCGTGTAATCACTTGTTCAATGTATTCGTCGTGGTTTCCGTCTTCGTTATTTTTATTGAAATCGTCAACTAATAAATCGTACCGAATTCCGGAGCCGACAAACGCTTTTTTCACTTTTGGATTGGCATCCACTTTTCGATACAATTCCGTCAAAGGTTTGTGTGAAGTATCTAAATTACTGCAAATCACTGGGTGAATGCAACTCGGAGAAGTACAACGCGCGCAGATTGCTTCGTCTTTCCCTTTCATTTTGTACATATTTGCGGAAGGACCACCTAAATCTGAAATATAACCTCTAAATTCAGGGTGATTTACGACTTGCTCCACTTCTGCTAGTATGGATTTTTCACTTCGAGAGGCAATAAATTTCCCTTGGTGAGCAGAAATCGTACAAAAACTACAACCTCCAAAACAACCGCGGTGCATGTTGATAGAGAATTTTATCATGTCATACGCCGGAATCGCTCCACGTTTTTTGTATTTAGGATGAGGCATACGTGTATAAGGCAAATCAAACGATTTATCCACTTCGTTTTCCGTCATCGTTTTATAAGGGGGATTGATTACCAATGTCTCGTTGCCAACATGTTGAATAATACGGTTTGCTTCCCATTTATTGGATTCAACTTCTACAATTTTGAAATTGGCAGCGTATTTAATTTTATCTTCTTGACAGTCTTCATGACTTGCTAATTCTATCGTTTCCCAATTTTTATTTTTAGGTAATTCCAGCTCTTTTTCTTGTAAAAAAGCAACTTGCTTTAAGGTTTTTGCTTGATTGAAAGGAACCCCTTTTTTCAATAAACGCAACAATTCCCGCAATGGTTGTTCTCCCATTCCATAAACCAATAAATCAGCTTTTGAGTCAACCAAAATCGAAGGCATTAATTGATCCTTCCAATAATCGTAATGCGTAACTCGACGCAATGAAGCCTCAATTCCACCTAATAAAACAGGAACATCTGGATATAAATCCTTCAAGATATTACTGTAAACCGTAGATGCATAGTCTGGACGAAAGCCTGCTTCTCCGCTTGGAGTGTAAGCATCCGTTGAACGTAAACGCTTATTGGCAGTGTAATGATTCACCATTGAATCCATGCAACCAGCGGTAACGCCAAAAAACAAACGAGGTTTTCCCAATTTTTTAAAATCACGTAAATCGTCTTTCCAATTCGGTTGCGCCACAATTCCGATTCGCAATCCTTCATCCTCAATGATGCGTCCAACTACAGCTGTACCAAATGCGGGATGATCCACGTAGGCATCGCCTGATATTAAAATCACATCAAATTCTTCCCAGCTTCTTTTCTCTGCCTCTTTCAAGGACATCGGAAGCCAGTCCGATAGCGGTCGTTCGTTATTCATGGTGCAAAATTACGTATTGTAAACATAGGAAAGAGAAAGTTATTTGTTTGATTGCGTTTATGGTAAGAAAGAAACGTAGAAATTTTACGTTAAGCTTGTTTTGAATCGCCTATAATTCAAGAGAAATTTGTTGGTGATTTCTCTTGAATCTTTGTAAAAAACAGACAGATTCTTGAATTTTTAAATAAATGTGTGCTTTTTTTAATTCATTTCAACAAGAACATAAATAGATTACGTTCTACCTATCTACCTTTGTTCTATAAAATAAAGAACTATGGAAACGCAATTAGAAATTAAAGGATTAAGATTTAATGATTTTGACCAACAAGTATGCATCATGGCGAATGTTATAAAGGATAATCTTTCTTATTGGACGACACTTTTTGTGGATATGACTTCTTTGAATCATATTATTAATTTACTTCAAAAACAAAATCCTGAATCGAATTTGATGGATGAAATTGTTACCAAAGAATACATTGATTTTACAGAATATGAATTGTCTTTAGGTCAGCAACATCAATCAATTTGTTCTTGGGAAGAAGTTAAAGGAAGTAGTAAAGAAATCAGACAAATCCGAGCTTAAGGCTGAATTATAACAGTTTCTTCGTTCGTTGCTTCTGGTTCAATTTTAATAATTCCAGTTCCTAAACGATTAAGTTTATAAGCTTTAATATCTAAAATCGCCACGCCCGCTTGCCCTAATTGGAAAACTTCATTCAGGTTAAAGGAAGCTAAACCTGAACTATTAGTATAATTCGTGTCTTTTAAATTTACAAAACCGGGCGTATCTGTTCCAACAGGATTTCCTGTAGGAGTTCCAAATAAGACAACTGTAGCATCTTTTACTGGATTGCCCATCTCATCCCGAATATAAATATTCGCAATTGTATCTTTCTTTTTTCTACATGAGCTAAAAGAGAAAACAAATGTACTCGCCATTAATAACAAAAGAAAACGTTTCACACTAAAAAATAAATTGGATTGAAACTTAAAATTAAGGTTGAATAAAAACAGTTTCTTCGTTAGTCGTTTCTGGTTCAATTTTAATAATTCCTTGGCCGATTTTATTCAGCTTTTGAGCTTTTATGTCTAATACAGCCACACCAGCTTGACCTAATTGATAAATGTCGTTGTAATTAAAAGAAGCTAAACCAGTAGAATTGGTGAAAAGGGTATCGAAAACAGCTACAACTTGAGGTGTATCTCCAGTATTTGTACCATACAGAATAACCATTGCACCAGAAACGTTTGCGTTGGTTTCGTCTTTAACGTAAATATTAGCAATTGTATCGCCTTTTTTTCTGCAAGACGTAAACGTGAATGCGAAAAGAACGAGAGAGATTAAGAGAACTATTTTTTTCATGATTTTTAATTAGGTAAATAAATTGTTTCAACAGATGTTGTGTGAATTCTGCATCTAGAATAACCAGTTGCAACTTTATTATTGTACTTAACAATGATGTCAAAATATCCAGTCGTGTTTTCTTTTCCAGACGTATTGAAATATTCATCCATGTCAATTACGGAAAATCCAGAACTATTGGTGTAAGAGGTATCCACAAAGTTTAAAGTTGGAGGATTAGATTGTTGATCTCCAATAATGATAATTTTTGCACCTCCAACCAATTGATTGGATGAGGAACGTACAAATACTTTTAAAATAGCTGGATCTTTTGATTCACATGAGTTGTTAAAAAACAACAAAGCAAATAAAATTGGAACAAAATAGAGTTTTTTCATAGTTTTAAAGCTAGCCAAATTTACACATTTTTTTTAAATCAACAAATTCCTTTTATCTATGGAGTTTAGTTGAGCACAACTACCGTTTCAGTTACTACTTCTTGTTCAATTGTGACAACACCTTCTCCAGATAATCCGAAATGTTTTGCTTTTATTTTTAATATAGCCACGCCCGTTTGCCCTGACTTGTAATATTCATCAAAATTAAAATAAGCAACTCCTAACTTGTCTGTACTTTTTTCCATGTTAATTGTAACAAGGTTACTAAACGTGGTGGGCTCTGCTTTCAATTCTACTAATGCTCCTTCCAATACTTGTCCGCTACTGTTTTTTATAATCACGGCTAGAATTGTATCTTGCTTTTTATAACAAGAAGTTAGCAAAAAAAGCAACAAAAAAATAGTCCCAACAATAAATGATACGTTTAATTGAAAGAAGGCTATTTTTTTCTTATAAATTTGCATTAACAAACTTGTTTGCTATTTAAACAACGTTTGAATCAAAAAAGTTACAATTTTAACACATGAAAATACAAATTGAAGCAATTCTTCAAGAAATTAAGACATATTCCATTCCTTCAGCTGCGGAATTAGAAGTTTTTAGAATTAAATATCTTGGAAGTAAAGGAGTGCTGAAAGATTTATACGCTGAATTAAAAGATGTTCCAAACGACCAAAAAAGGGAAATTGGCCAACTGATAAACAATTTACGTCAAGAAGTGGAAGAGATTTTTGCTATCACAAAAGAAAAATTAACCGCCACCACGGAAAAAAAAAATAATTTCGATTATTCTCGGCCTGGTGAAGACAGCAATGTTGGCGGACATCATCCTTTATCGTTGGTGAAAAGAGAAATTATTGATATTTTTTCTCGCATCGGATTCACTGTTTCTGAAGGTCCTGAAATCGAGGACGACTGGCATAATTTCAGCGCTTTGAATTTTCCGCCTGAACACCCAGCGCGCGATATGCAAGACACTTTTTTCATTCAGAAAGGAGAAAACGAAATAGCTTTGCGCACACACACAAGTTCAGTGCAGGTGCGCGTCATGGAATCTTCTAAACCTCCAATTCGTACAATTTCTCCAGGAAGAGTTTACAGAAATGAAGCAATTTCAGCTCGTGCGCATTGTTTTTTCCATCAAGTGGAGGGTCTGTATATCGATAAAAACGTTTCTTTCGCAGACTTGAAACAAACGCTATTGTTTTTTGCACGCGAAATGTTTGGCGAAAAAGCTGAAATACGTTTACGCCCTTCTTACTTCCCTTTCACGGAACCAAGTGCTGAGGTGGATGTTTCGTGTACCTTATGCAATTCTAAAGGCTGCAACGTTTGTAAATATACAGGTTGGTTAGAAATTTTAGGTTGCGGAATGGTCGATCCAAATGTATTAGATGCTTGCGGAATCGACTCGAATGAATTTACAGGTTTTGCCTTCGGAATGGGAGTGGAGCGTATTGCACAATTAAAATACCGTGTGACCGATTTACGACTGTATTCTGAAAATGACCTTCGCTTTTTAAAACAATTTAAATCCGGAATCTAATGGCTTGGATAAAACTAAAGGACGAAAACCAACTGAATGAATGTTGGAGTTTAAGTCAAGAAAAACCTCAATTATTTTTTAAACACAGCACGCGCTGTAGTATTTCAACAATGGCTTTGACACGTTTTCAAGGAAGCGGAATTTTAGATAACGATTCACTTGATTGTTATTTTTTAGATTTGTTGCAGTTCCGTTCAATTTCTGATGCAATTTCTGTAAAAAGTAAAGTTGTTCACCAATCCCCACAAGCAATTGTGCTATATAAAGGCGAAGTTATTTATACAGAAACACATGGAATGATCGATGCTCGCGCAATTCTTAGGGAGATTAAATCAATAACAGAATGAAAAAACTGTTTATCTATATCGTAATCATTGGCTTGATTATAGCATTTATAGTACCCTACGTTATGCCCAGTAAGAATTCAGTTGAAACTCCTCCTTTTAGTTTTAGTTTCAGTGAAAATTTGGCGGTTAATTATGGTCAATTGCTTCCGATTCCATTCGAAGTTGGTGACAATATTAAGAAATTGGAACTTTCAATTGATGGAAAAAAACTAAAAACATGGACTTCACCGAACGGAAAATTAACTTTTTCGCTTGATACAAAACCCTTGCAAGTTGGTGCTTTTGCATTAGAAATTGTGGGTTATCGAACAGATGGAACTTCTTATACAGACCAACGCTTGATTCGTATTCTCTCGGATATAGTTCCAGAAAAATGGTCAATAGAAATTCTTTCAACCTATCCTCATTTAGAAACAAGTTTCACACAAGGTTTAGAATTCAATGAAGGCAAACTATTTGAAGGTACTGGGGATCCTAACCAAGCCGGCGAGTCAATTATTGCAGAAGTAGATTTTAAAACAGGTGTGATTTTAAGAAAAATGGGTCTTGATGCATCGCATTTTGGTGAAGGAATCACGATTTTTGGTAATCAACTTTATCAGTTAACTTGGAAAAACCAAAAATGCATCGTTTACAATAAAACTGATTTCACTTCAATTAAAGAATTCACTTACACAGGCGAAGGTTGGGGATTGTGCAACGACGGTAAAAGTTTAATAATGTCAGACGGTTCAGAGCGTATTTATTTCAGAAACCCGAAAACTTTTGATGTCGAGCGCACCATTGAAGTTTACACCGATCAAGGACCAATTGCACGTTTAAACGAGTTGGAATTTGTGGACGGATTGATTTATGCGAATATTTGGACATCCAATAATATTGCAGTAATCGACCCTGCAACGGGAAAAGTAGTGGCATTAATTGACGCAACGCTTTTAGTGCAAGAGGGCAAAGGAAACGGCGAGGTTCTAAATGGAATAGCTTTTAATTCTGTCAACAAAAAACTCTACATGACAGGGAAATTCTGGTCGAAATTGTTTGAAGTAAAAGTGAATAAAGGAGCGATTTAAATGGAGTAATTGAATACCCGCTTTTAAACTACCAATTATTTAATAAAATCGCTTTTTAGATTAAATTTTGCTATTTTTTTCTGCTTTTTGTCTAACTAACTTTGTGTCTTTGAATTAATTCACAACTGATTTTTTACCTCAAATCAGGGCGATAATTCTGATTAAGATACTTGTTTTTCAAAAAAGCGCAAACTTTATCCTTTCAACTTATTTTTCTTTCAGTCAAGAAACAAAACTAAAAACTACTTGCGTTGAAATCACTTTTTTTCGTATCTTCAATATATGAACACAGAAATTACACCTTTAACAATAGATCCTGGGACTTTTACAGAACGCTTCATTAATCAAACAAATAGGTCTATTTTTTTAACTGGAAAAGCAGGAACAGGTAAAACAACGTTACTTCGGAAAATCGTCAGTTCTACACACAAAAATACCGTGATTGTCGCCCCAACTGGAATTGCAGCTTTGAATGCTGGTGGTGTTACCATCCATTCCTTTTTTCAGTTGCCTTTTGGTAGTTTTATTCCTGATTTCCAGACACCTTCAATTGGCTTGGCAATCAAGGTGGAAAACAAAAGCACCTTGAATCGAAATTTCAGAATGAACCAACGACGCATTGCTTTGATTCGCAATTTGGAATTATTGATTATCGATGAAGTGAGTATGTTGAGAGCAGATTTGTTGGATGCGATGGATTGGTCTATGCGCTCGATCCGTCGAAATAATTTTCCTTTTGGAGGCGTTCAAGTCTTGTTTATTGGCGATTTACATCAGCTTCCACCAGTTGTTAAAAATGAGGAATGGGAAATGCTAAAATTGTATTATCAAGGTGTGCATTTCTTCAATTCTCATGCTGTACGTGAGGAACAGCCTATATACATTGAGCTAGAGAAAATCTACCGACAAGATGATCAAATTTTTATTTCCCTTTTGAATAATTTGAGAAATAATCAAATGACACAAGCAGATTTGGAATTAATAAATAAAAATATTCGTACCGATTTAACTTCAGACGAACGCAAAGGCTTCATTACTTTAACTACCCACAATTACAAAGCGGATGAAATGAACATGCGTGAACTTGCTTCATTGAACGAAAAGTCACGTTTCTATGAAGCTGAAATTGAAGGAGAATTTCCACCACATCTATTTCCAATTGAGCAACGAATGGAGTTGAAGGTTGGCGCACAAATTATGTTTATTAAAAATGACATTTCGCTTGACAAACAATTCTACAATGGCAAAATGGGCTTTATCGTTTCGCTTCACCCTGAGGAAATTGTGGTTTCATTTCCCCAAGAGAAAAAGAAAATCACGATTGATAAATACGAATGGTCGAATATTAAATATGCTTTAGACGATAATTCACAAGAAATAAAGGAAGAAGTTTTGGGGACTTTTGTGCATTATCCGATAAAATTAGCTTGGGCAATCACTGTGCATAAAAGCCAAGGATTAACTTTTGAAAAAGCAATTTTGGATGTTTCAGATGCTTTTGCCCCTGGCCAAGCGTATGTTGCATTTTCAAGGTTGACATCTTTGAATGGTTTGGTTCTACTCAAACCTTTACAGATAAAAGTGATTGCAAATGATCAACAAATGATGGATTATGCCAAAACAAAAGCAGATAAAGACAAGTTAAGCAATGCATTAAGTTTGGACACTTTAAATTATTTAAAATCCCAAATTCTTCAAAGTTTTGATTGGTATCCTTTATTTACTCTGTGGTCTGTTCACGCGTCATCGTACAACATGGCAGCACCAAAATCAGAAAAAGCAAAACACATAGATTGGGCAAAAAAATCCTTGTTTGAGTTAGATAAAACAAATGAATCCGCTAGTAAATTTAGAAGACAGATTGAATCACTTTTTCAAGTTGAAACTCCAGATTTGAATTTTATTAAACAGCGAATTGATGCAGCTTATGTTTATTTTTTCGATATTCTTGATCCTGTTTTAACAGCCACTTACCGCAAAATGATGGAATTACAGTTGATTAAAAAAAGTAAACAAATAAGTGATGAAATCGAACCTTTGAGCGAAGGTTTGCTTAAAACGATTTTAAGTTTAAAAAAGTTAAAATTGTTTTTCGAAGCAATCGTTAACGAAAAAGAAATTACGAAAGCGCTTTATAAAACGAGTGAAATAGATAATTATAAACTTTCTAAAATAGCTGTAATTCAAAATGAATTCCGCCAAAAAGCGAGTACAACATTGCTTTCAAATACGGATGAAATCGAATTTAAAGTTAGTCGAACGCAGAAAAAGCTATCCTTGGAAACGAAAAAATCAACGTATGATTTAACTCTTGAATTATTACACACTGGTCTTACAATGGAGGAAATTGCCCGTTCTCGCCAACTTTCACTAGGAACAATCAATAGTCATTTTGTACAATTATTAAAAGCTGAAAAAATCGAACTTGCAGATATTATGGAAGATAAACGAATCCAAGAATTACAGGAGCTATTGGAAAATAAAGAATTGGGTTCATTGTCGAAAGTCAAAGAAGATCTTGAAAATCAAATTTCGTGGGATGAGTTGAGACTTTATCAAGCTTCTAAAATGCTGTAAAAATGGTTTTAATTTGATTCAATCTCTTTTCTAATTGCGACAGAATCTTGTTTCATCATGCAATCGAAATGCTTCTTAGGGCAACTTTGAAATCCAATTTTTGAACACGGGCGACACGAAAGATTAGGTACTTGGAATTGAACAATTTTCACTTCTTTTTCTGGTTTGTAGGCATACATTCCCAATTCTGGCACAGTGTTTCCCCAAACACTAACGATTGGAATAGCAAAACAAGCTGCAATATGCATTAGACCAGTATCGTTTGTGAGCAAAACTTTTGCTTGCTCCACAAGACTTGCTGACTCTAATAAAGAATGTTTGCCACACGCATTATATATTTTTTGATTGGAAAGTTGTTGGCATAAAATTGCTGCTTGGCGACTATCTTCCTTTCCTCCTAACAAAATAATGGGTAATCTTAGGTGTTCTAAAATTTCAATTAGTTTAGCTCCAGGAATGCGTTTTGTTGCGAATTGTGCACCTATTGCAACTGCCAAATAACTTTTTGCTTCTAATTGATAGCTAGTGAGAACGTTAACTGTACTTTCACTAGACAAGTGAAATTGATTATTTTTCTTGTCATTTTTCACCCCAATTTTTGCAACTGTTTCAAAATAGCGATTTACCACATGAGTTGATGGCATTTTATCAATTTTGAGAAATGTTAAAAGCCATTTTTTAAAATTCAATTTTGGAAATCGATAACATTTAACTCCTAATTTTAGCGTGAGTAAATGCGTTCGTAGATTGTTATGTAAATCAATAATCAGGTCGAATTTTTCAAGTTTCAATGCGTTAGCTGTTTGCTTTATATCGCTACCTAAAAAATGAGATTTGTCAATAAATTCGGAAGCTGTCAAAAGTGATTCAAAAGTTGGTTTGGTTAGAAAATGAACTTCAGAATCAGGTAGCTGTTGTTTTATACAACGAACTACTGGAAAAGTTAAAACGATGTCACCAATAGAAGAAAAGCGAATGACGAGAATTTTCACAAGCGTCTAAGTTTATTTAAGAAGTGACTTAATCCACGTTTTTGAAAAGCACTCTGTCGCGGTTAACTTGTTCTTTAAGTGTTTTGAAAAATTGTTCGCGCTCATTTTCCTCTACGCAATTAGTAGGGAAAGCCATTTGCAAATTTTCCAAATAGTCAAAATAAACAGTTTGCTGACTTATACTAACTTGTCTCAAACCACTTAAATAAATCACTGTCACTTCGCGGTCGGCCACTAAAATTGCTTTTGAAGTGATTCCGATTCGGAATAAATTTCGATAACAAATTAGAAGAAAAATAAGACTTTCAACGCTAAAAAACAACATAACGGCTGCCGGAAACCAAGCCGCATGAGTTAAGGAATAATATGCATAACCTAAACTCCCCAAAACTGCCACTTCTAAGAATGTGTATACGATTACACGTACTTTTCTTGGTTGACTTACTTTAGAATTCCACTTGTATTTCCCTTTTTGATTCGTCATTCGAACGCCCATCCAGCGACGTATTGAACGACGCAATGAAATAATCAAAAGAATCATCCCTAAACTAAGAAACATAATTTCTAAGTAAGGAAGTTGCGCAGTCGTTGTCTTTAAAAACTCTACGGGTAGATCAAAACCAACATAGATAGACAACAACATTGTCGGGAAGGTAAAAAGTAGCAATAAGACGTTTATAAAACTATTCATTTGGAATCAGCTTCAATTTTTGTTTAAGTGTTTCAATTTTAGTATTCGTATTTGCCACTTTCTGCTCAACCTCTTTACGCAATTGGTCTGCTCCTTTTGATTTTGCAAAGAAACCAAGGTTATTTTCCAACTGATTAATTTCTTTTTTCAAAGTGTCAATTTGTTTTCTAATTTCAATTTTTTCGTTTACCAAGCCTCTTGAACGCTCAGGACTTGCCTGCATTGTTTCTATTTTGGCTTGAAATAAAATCATTTCTTTTTCATTTGCTTCCAATTTCATAGAAGCGTATTTACTATCTAATGTTTTTTTGAAACGATCATAAATTTCATTTTTTTGTTTCATTGGCACATGACCAATCGCATTGAAATTATTAGCAAACTCTTTTAATGTTGCCAATGTCTCTTGCTTATTCTCACTAACAATAAATGCTTCGATTTGTGCGATTAATTCTGTTTTGGCAGTTAAATTTATAGTCAAAGATTCATCTTGTGCAGAAAAATGAGCATCTCTTGTTGTGTAAAATAAATCGCAAGAAGCACGAAACTCAGCCCATAATTTATTTTCATATCGATTTCCTGCAGAACCTATTTGTTTCCATTTTTTCTGAATGTTAACAATTTTGTCAGCTGTGGTTTTCCAATCCGTTGAGGTATTAATTGTTTTCACAGCATCAACTAAAGCACGTTTTTCATCCGCATTTCCTTTGAAAACATCATCAATGGATTTATTGAACTCTTTTTTAGCAGCAAAAAACACGTCACAAATTCCTCTGAATTCTTGCCAGATAGTTTCATTTTCTTTTTTAGGACCAAAACCTACATGTTTCCAAGCTTCTTGAATTGCCAACACTTTTTCTGTTTTAGCGTCCCAATCTTTTGATTTTTCTAGCGTTTCTAAATTGGAAACTTCTAGTTTTAACTGTTCAACGAGTGTCCGTTTTTTAGTTAAATTTTCTAATAAGACAACCCGTTGTTCATCGTAGAAATGATTTATTTTTTCATAAATTGATTTCACAGCTTCCCAGTAACTTGCTTTTAATTCTTCCCATTGCTCATTATGAACAGGACCAATTCCTTCCCATTCATCTTGTAGTGTACGCAATGAAGCTTCGATATCGCGGATGTTTTTTGAGCTATTTCTCAATGTTTTCAAATTGAAAATCACCTGCTCCTTTAACTGCGTATTTTTTTTGTAATCGTTTTCTTTTAACTCTTTGTAGATATTAATTGTGTGGTAAAAAATTTCTACATATCGAGAATATTCTTTTTGAATTTCATCTCTTTTTTCTCTTGGAATTTCACCTATTTTTTTCCAAGTTTCATGAATTTCTTTCTGTGTAGCGAAAGCAGAACCGATATTTTCTTCGTTTTCTATTAGATCTTTGAAGCGGAGAATTAACTCTTTTTTCTGTTTTAAATTTTCAGTTTCAAAGACATTTTTCAGCTCCAATTGTGCTTTACGTTTGTCTTGAACTTTTTTATAGACAGTAAAAAAAACTTCTTTTATCGATTTGAAATCTTTTTCTTCAATCGTTTCACCTTGGTCAGCAGCTTCTAAACGACTAATTTGATAGAGACGTTCTTCTTCAATCATAAAATCTTCAAAAGAAGATTTCAAAGCATTGATTTCACGACCGTTACCGATTAAATCTTCTTGCTCTACGTAAGCTGTAATTTGTTCTAGAAAATTCATGTTTTCCTTTTTTTATATCAACTGATTCAATTCAAAATTTGCTAAAGAAACAAACTGCGCCAAGCGATTATTTAAGTCATTTACAGTTATTTCTGTCAATCTTTCTGTTCCAAATTTTTCGACGCAAAATGAAGCTAAAGCCGAACCTGAAATAATTGCACGTTTCATGTTTTCAAAAGAATAATCGTCTGTTGCTGCGATGTACCCCATGAAACCACCTGCAAATGTATCGCCTGCTCCAGTCGGATCAAAAACATCTTCTAATGGCAATGCTGGAGCGAAGAAAATATTTTCACCGTGGAATAACAATGCACCGTGTTCGCCTTTTTTGATTATTAAAATTTTAGGACCCATTGCGCGAATCACTTTTGAAGCTTTTACGAGGGAATATTCTTTCGACAATTGCCGTGCTTCTTCGTCATTAATGATTAAAACATCAACCAAAGCCATTGTTTTTTTCAATTCATCCATTGCGATATCCATCCAGAAATTCATCGTGTCCATTGCAATTAATTTCGGACGGTTTGGTAAACGCTCAATCACTTTACGTTGCACATCTGGACTTAAGTTGCCAAGCATCAAATACTCAACATCTGTATATTCAGAAGGGATAATTGGGTCAAATGTTCCCAAAACGTTCAATTCAGTTACTAACGTGTCACGTGAATTCATGTCGTTGTGGTATTTCCCTGACCAGAAAAATGTTTTTTCGCCTTCTTTAATTTGGATTCCTTTGGTATCAATACCTTTAGAATTTAAGTAAGCCAATGTTTCATTAGGAAAATCGTCACCAACGACGGAAACAATTCCTTGATCTTGAACGAAAAATGAAGATGCTAAGGAAATAAAAGTTCCTGCTCCGCCCACTATTTTATCTGTTTTTCCGAAAGGAGTTTCAATCGCATCAAAGGCTACACTTCCGACAGTTAATAATCTCATAGTACTATTTTAAGGGTGCAAAGATAGGGAAATAAAAAATGGGAGTAACTAATTTAGCCACTCCCATTTTTACTATTTAACGAAGATTTTAATCCATTTTTTCTTTTTCTTTCAATAATTGTTTTCTTAAGGCTTCAATTGCTTCATCTGTTGACTCTTCAAAAGATTTTGTTTGTCTTTTAGCAAACAATTCTTTACCCGGAACATTCAATTTAATTTCGGTGACTTTGTTCTCTTTTTCCTTGTCTTTATCTAATCTAAGGAATACTTCGGCATTTATAATTCGTGTGCTGAAATGTTCCAATTTATCCAATTTTTCATGAACGAAATCAAGTAGTTTTTGATCTGCTTTAAAATGGATAGAATGCATTTGTATTTCCATGATTTTTACTTGTTGTGCCCACGCGGGTGAGCTTGTGAATAAATAGCATTTAATTTTGCAAACGAGTTGTGAGTGTAAATCTGAGTTGCAGAGAGATTAGCATGACCTAGTAAATCCTTCAATGTCTCTAATCCTGAACCGTTGTTCAGCATGTGAGTTGCAAAGGTATGCCTCAAAATATGCGGACTCTTTTTATCTAAACTTGTCGTAAGACCAAGGTAGTAATTTATTTTACGGTACACAAGAACTGAATATAATTTATTACCATTTGGAAGTATAAAAAGTTGGATTGTTTCACCTATTTCTTTGTGTTTCAGTATTAGATAAGCATTTATCTTAAAACATAAATTTTGTGAAATTGGAATGATCCGTTCTTTGTTTCGTTTTCCAAGTACTTTGATTTGAGTTTGGCCAAAATCTTTTTCTTTTAACTCTATTAATTCACTTAAACGAATTCCTGTTTGATAAAACAATTCAAACATTAATTCGTCACGTACACCTTCAAAAGTATTAGCAAAGATCCCTTCCAATTTTTGGGTAACTAAATCTGCTTCTTTTGCAAAAACAGGTAATCGCTTTTCATTTTTTGGTCCTTGGATTTTTTGCATGGGAGAAGAATTCATAATTCCTTCTTTTCTTAACCATCTGTAATAGGTTCTTAGAGAAGCAATTTTACGGTTGACTGATTTACTTTTGAGTCCACTGTTCATCATTTCAACTATCCAAGAGCGAATTGTTGCTGATTTAACTTCGTAAGATTCTGATTCTGTTTTGAACGCAAGAAATTCTGCAAATTGTTTGAGGTCGTTTTCATAAGCGACCACTGTATGTTCAGAAAAACGTTTTTCAAAACGTAGGTAAGCGATGAAATTTTCGAACATAAAAAAAGGGAGTAATTACACTCCCTTTACGTATTTTGAACACTAAAGTTACAATTAGATTAAATCAGATTGCATTCTTTGTTTGTAAGCAGCTCTAATTACAAGTTGACGACGAGCAATTGACGGTTTTTCAAACTCTTTACGAGCACGCAATTGTTTCATTACATTCGTTTTTTCGAATTTTTTCTTGTACTTTTTCAACGCTCTTTCGATGTTTTCGCCTTCTTTAATTGGAATGATTAACATATAGTTTCTTTTTTAAATTTTCAACTTGGGGTCGCAAAGATATACTTATTTCAATAATTCACAAGGGTTATTTTAAAATTTCTCGTGAAATAACGATTTTTTGTATTTCTGAGGTTCCTTCACCAATTGTCATTAAGCGTGCATCACGTAAAAACTTCTCTGCTGGATACTCTTTTGTATAGCCATATCCGCCCATAATTTGCATGGCTTCATTACCGCATTTTACGGCTACTTCACTGGCATATAATTTTGCAAATGCTCCTTGTTTTGTTAACGATTGTTTTCTGTTTTTCAAATCTGCTGCTTGGAAAGTCAATAATTCTGCTGCTTCAACCTCAGTTGCCATGTCAGCTAATTTAAAGGCAATTGCTTGAAATTTGGAAATAGACTGGCCAAACTGTTCTCTTTCTTGTGCGTATTTTAAAGCTGCTTCATAAGCTCCTCTTGCAACACCACAACTTAAGGCAGCAATAGAAATTCTTCCGCCATCCAAAATTTGCATTGCTTGTTTAAAGCCCATTCCAACTTCTCCGATTACTTGTGATTCGTGAACACGCACATTGTCAAAAATTAATTCTGCGGTTTCACTTGCACGTACACCAAATTTATCTTTTATTTTCACTGCAGAAAAGCCTGGAATTCCTTTTTCAATTATAAATGCAGTGATTCCGTTACTATCTAATAATTCGCCTGTTCTAACCAAAACAACAGACACATCACCAGAGAGTCCATGAGTAATCCAGTTTTTCGCACCATTGATTACCCAGTAATCTCCGTCTTTAACAGCGGTTGTTTTCATGCGCATTGCATCAGAACCAGTATTTGGCTCAGTTAATCCCCAAGCTCCAATAAATTCACCAGATGTCAGAAGCGGTAAATATTTTTTCTTTTGTTCTTCCGATCCATGATAATAAATGTGTCCTGTACACAAAGAGTTATGCGCTGCAACGCTCAAACCAACTCCGCCACATACTTTTCCAAGTTCCATGAGTGCGGTTGCGTATTCAAAATATGTAAAACCAGAACCACCATAAGCTTCTGGAATATAAATTCCTAGTAATCCAAGTTCCCCCATTTTTTTCATGGCATCCACAGGAAAAAATTCTTCATCATCCCATTTTTTCATGTTAGGACGGATTTCTTTTTCTGCAAAGTCACGTACCATTTGTGCAATCATTTGCTGGTTTTCGTTTAATTCGAAGTTCATTTTTTATTGATTTTTGTTGATGATTTTAAAACGTTATTAAGCTACTAATGTTTTCGCTATGAGCGATTAATTTATCCTCGCCGTTCAAGAAACTGAGTCCAACTAAGAAATTAAATCCTGCCACTTCTCCACCACATTTTTTAACCAAAATAGCAGCTGCATCCGCAGAACCGCCCGTAGCTAACAAATCGTCGTGAATTAAAACGCGCTGATTTGGTTGAACTGCATCGTCGTGAATTTCAATTACAGCATTTCCATATTCTAAATCGTAAGCGTGGCTTGTTTTTTTATAAGGTAGTTTTCCTTGTTTTCTGATTAATATAAAAGGAATTCCAAGACGCATTGCCAACGGATATCCAAATAAAAACCCCCTGCTTTCGATTCCAGCAACTGCTTCTATTTTTTGATTTCGGTACATTTCGTACAAATTTTCCACAATTTCATTGGATAATTTTGAATCGAGCATGATGGGTGAAATATCTTTGAATAAAATACCTGGTTTTGGAAAGTCAGGAACATCGCGAATAGCAGCGACTAGTTTTTCTTGAAGTGTCATTTTACAAAGATAAGTAAGGGATTAATTTCTCAAAGGTTTCTACATCAATTAATTTAGATTCTTGAATTTCATTAATATTGGTAAATTTTGTGCGTTGTAATCTCATTTTAATGATAGAATTTGCCTGACTCCAATTGAGGTAGGGGTGGTTTTTTAATTCTTCTACTGTTATCTCATTGATATTTAATTGTTTAATTTTTGATTTATCTAATTCAATTTGTGGAATCAAAATATCGTAGGTCTCGATTGTCATTTTCCAAACTTCTAAAATTTGTTCCTTGCTAGAAAATCCTCCTAATTGATCTCGGTATTTTATTATTTGCTTTGCGAAAAATGGTCCGATTCCTTTTAATTGATCTAAATCTTCAACACTTGCCAGATTGATTTCTACTTTTTGTATTTTCTTTTCTTCAACGACTTTCACTTGATATTCCACCTTTGGTCGTTCAGGATAGAAAGTGGAATCTTTTATCAAAGCAAATAATTCGTCTGAAATCACAAAAATTCGTTTTAAATCTTCATTTGAACGAATTCCATTTTTGGTAAATTTCAGCAATACGGCAACTTGCTTTTCGGACAACCCCAAACTTATCCAATCTTTAGCTTCATAATCGTTTGGATCGAATCTTTTAAGAGGTGCTGAAAAACGTTTTTTCTTTTCGTATTTCGGGTAATAAGTTCGTTTTCGTTTTTGAAAATTCTTGTTTTTCCGATCGAATTCCGTAACGTTCTCGGTTGAAACAGCCAGAATGACCTGTTTGTTAAATAATTGCGCAATCCGCGGGAAGAAAATAATAATCAAGGAAAAAAAAATCAGTGCAATAACACCTCTTCTATTTCGCTTGGAAACATAAAGTGGGTCATCGTCTTGTTTCATTTGAAAGTCTATTTTTCTTTGTCGTTGTTAGAAAATGAATCGTCACCTGTTTTTTGCGGTATGGTTAATACTTTGTAGAAGAAATAACCAGTTGCAAAAGTCACAATTGACCAAACAACAATGATTAAAATTAAAGCAGATGTATTCATAATTTAAGTTTTAATGTGTTGGTTTATCAAATGATTCGTCTTCTTTGTAAATAGGGTTGTTACGTTTTTTTGCGATGTAAACCATTAGCGCAATTCCGACAAACAATCCAACTAATAAAAAGCGTGCTAACCAGCCATAAAAGGATGTTTCTTTTGTTGCATTTTCCCAAATACCCGGCGCCGCGCCAATAAACACTACTATTAAGAAAATAGGAGAGACATATTGAATAATAAATCTAAAGATTCCAGGAACTTTAATATCTGCTCCAGTATTTATTTCCTTCCATCCTTTATCCATCCCAAAAACCCAAGCAAATAAAACTATTTCTATCATTGCAAAAATCACCAAAGCAATAGTTCCAGCCCAATAATCATATTCATTAAAAGCATCTTGAGAAAGTACACATGGAATTCCTAAAATTAAAATGATTGCACCAAAAATCCAAGCACCTGTTTTTTCTTTCACATTGAAATTATCTTTTAAAAAGCCCATTACTGGTGTACCCATCGCTAATGAGGAGGTAATACCTGCAAAGAATAATAAGCCGAACCACATAACACCTGCAAATATCCCAAACGTTCCCCACCCTGCAAATAAATTGGGAAGGACTGCAAATCCAATTCCTAAACCAGAGCCACCAGCCACCATTTCTGTAACTGCGTCAATTCCTAAATAGCCAATTGATATTGGAATTATAACAGCTGAACCCAAAACAACTTCTACAAATTCATTCATCCAACCAGCGCTCATAGCGTTTAATGCAATGTCTTCACGTGAGTTCAAATACGAAGCATAGCAGTGAATACTTCCCATTCCAAGCGATAAGGTGAAAAATATTTGTCCTGCTGCGGCTACCCAAACTTTAAAACTCCAAATTGAGTTAAAATCAGGAGTCCACAAGTAATTTAAACCAACGACTCCATCGTTTATTGCACCACCAGGTTCTGCCTGTAATGTGATACCAGTAAACGCTAAAATTGCACCGAAAGCTAATAACAATGGCATCCCAATTTTTGCTACTTTTTCTACTCCACCACTCAATCCTCTTGATAAAATCCATGTATTTATTATTAAACAAATCATCCAAAACACAACAGGGTGATTTGTTCCAAGTTCAATATAGTTTGTGAAAAACGCTCCAACTTCTGCTTGTGACATGCCAGTAAATTCTCCAGTTACTGAATAATAAGCCCAAGATAGCGCCCAAGATTCTAAGTAGCAATAAAAAGCGGCGACAGCAATATTTGTAAATATCCCAAATACGCCAAAATATTTCCAATAGGGCGCTCTGCCCATTGCATCAAAGATAAAAGGTGTAGAATGCTGACCATGTTTGCCGCCATATCTTCCCATAGACCACTCAACAAAAAGTAAAGGTAATCCCATCAATAAAAAACAAACTAAGTAGGGGATGATAAAAGCTCCGCCACCATTTGCAATTGCTTGAGCTGGAAATCTCAGGAAGTTTCCTAATCCAACAGCATTTCCTGCCATTGCTAATATCAAACCAACTCTTGATCCCCAACCGGAAGATTGTGTATTCGTCATATATGTTTTTTAAAGAATGTCAACGAAGATACAATTTTTTTCTTTTTAGAGTAATTTAAGTGTTTCTTCTATCGTTTTTGGGTTGTAACCTAACTCTGTTCTTGATTTAGTTAAGTCAAATCCTGTTCTTGGTGGACGTTTCGCTGGTTGATTTAATGTAGAACTATCAGTTTTAGTTAAACTTTCAGTTGATAAACCATAATATTTGGCTATCCTTTCAACAATTGCATAAATCGACAAAGTTTCTGGACCACAAATATTATAGATACCCGTTTTATTTAATTCGCATATTCGTAAACAAGCCCATGCGAGATCATCTGCCCAAGTTGGAGCACGAAATTGGTCGTCAATAATGTTCATTGGCTGACCTTTGGAAAGCGCCTCCTTTGCCCAACAAATGATATTGTTACGACTTAAATTACTTCCAACTCCATAAACGATTATCGTTCTTGCAATTGAATAATTTTTGTAATCTGATGTCACCAAAATAGCTTCACCATCAACTTTGGATTTTGCATAAACACTCAGTGGATTTGGCTCGTCTGTTTCTTTGTAATTTCCTTTTTCACCATCGAAAATAAAATCAGTTGATAGTAATTGAAAGTGTGCATTTAATTTTTGTGAGGCTTCAAATAAATAGCGTGTTGCAGTAACGTTTACTAATTCGCATTCAACTGGATCTAATTCGCAGGCATCCACATTTGTAATTGCCGCAGTATGAATTACATGTGTTGGTCGGAATTTGTTAAATATTACTGTGATTTCCTCAGCTGAACAAATGTCCAATTGCGCGTAATTTTTGTTAGGACATTCTATATTTCTATTTTCACCTTTGGATGTTGCTAAAAATTCAATTCCTTTTTTTGTTGCTTGACGGACTAATTTTTGTCCAAGAAGTCCATTGCTTCCAGTTATTAAAAGTTTCACTACACTTTTTTTTGTTTGTTAAATAATTGATTTAATTGCGTTATTTGCGCTATACTTCCCAGTACTAAAAGAGAAGATTTTTCTTCTAATATAGTTGATTCTGCCGGATTTATAATAAATTCTCCATTCCTAGACCGAAAGCCAATAACTGTTGCACCGGTTAATTTTTTTAAATTCAATTCTTCCAATGATTTACCCCTATGTTCTTGTGGTAATTCGTCGAATGAGATAGATTCAATATTAGAATTCTTCGGACTTTCCATTTTTATTTGGTCTAAAAATTCAATGATGTCTGGTGATGAAACCAATGATGCCATGTGTGTTCCGCCAATAGAATCTGGCATAATAACATGATGTGCACCTGCTATTTTCATTTTGTCAACTGAAGTCTTTTGTGATGCTCTTGTGATTACTTGAATGTCATTTACACACGCTTTTGCAGACAATACAACAAAAAGGTTGTCAGTGTCATTAGGCAGACAAGAAATGATAGTTTTTGCTTTTTTAATTCCTGCTTTCAAAAGCACTTCATCTTCTGTTGCGTTTCCCGTTAGTACAATCAATCCCTTTTCCTGCATTTGATTTTCAGTAACTTTTAGTTCAATAGCAACGACTGAATAGCCAGCTTGCAATAAGTCTGATGCCACTTGGTTACCAACTCTTCCTAGTCCGCAAACTATAACATGGTCATTAATTCCTGTCATGATTTTTAATAATTTATAGTTTTTTACGTTTTTACTTAACTCCCCTGATGCAATCATAGAAGTCACGATTGAAATTAAATAAGTAAAAGTTCCAAATGTACTTAAAATTAGAAAAGAGGTAAATATTCTTCCTTCCTCAGATAGCGGATGTACTTCGCCAAATCCAACAGTCGTAATGGTTATTACCATCATGTAAAAGGCGTCTAAAAAGGACCATTGTTCAATTAAGATGTAACCACTAACTCCAAATACAAATATGAAAAGTAATGCGAAAGCAACCAAATAGAATTTACGGAACACCCCCCAATAACTTACAGTTCCCATATTGATTTTTTGCGCTTTGGCTGAAATTTAAAGTAATGTTTATGCTCAAGAATCCATGCCATTATTAAGTATAAAAGTATAGGCGAGCCTAAGGCAACAAAGGAAAAATAAATAAAACCCAATCGAACTTTTGAGCTATTAATTCCTAGTTTTCTAGCCCACCAAGCGCAGACACCAAAAGATTGCATTTCAAAGAAAAAAGCTATTTTTTGTAATAATCTTTTCATGGGTTTAATAGTTTAATACCAACTGTGCAATTCAAACATTGTTTTCTTGCACAAAATTGCTGATAAATTTCCAAAGAGGCTTGCGAATCATAAGCGGATTTGATGTTAACATTTATATTTTTCCATTTTTTGACAAATACATTGGTTTCAGGAGGAAGTGTTTTCAAAAGTGAAATGGCTTGATCTTGAAAGTTTAGTTTATCTCCTTCACTTTGCTTTTGACCGTACAAAAAAGGAACGATGGCATTTACAAGAAAATTCGTAAAAAGTGATTTTTCAAAGATTCCGTTTTGTTTGAAGAAAGATTCAAGGGTTGAAATTAGTTGAGTTGAACTTGCCAGTAAAATTTCTTCATTAAACTCAAAATGGTAAATAAATACCGCAAATTGTTCTACGCGTTTAGGCACATTGGACGTGGCATGAAACCCTTTAGTTTTCCATTGAATTGCCAAATGACTTTCATCAGAAAAAGCTAAAAAGTTAATTCTACTTACGAATTCATCGATGGTAAATTCATGAAGCGTATTCCAATCAACGGAGTTAAGTAATTGTTCAAACGGTTGTTGATTTAGGTTTGCGCCAAACGAACGAGCTACATAATTTAAGAACGAAATTTTCAGTTCCGTTTGCTCTTCTGGAAAGTAGTTAGCTTTTCGATTTAGCCGATTGATGATAGCTCTGCTTTTCATATTTTCCCAATAGTCAATTGAAATAGTATGAAAAAGACTTTCACATGGAATGCTTGATTTGTTTTTTTGTAAAAACTGATATTGTTTATAATGATCTTTTTCAATCCAAGGTTTAAGTTCTAACGTTGGAATAGTCCTTCCATTTTGGATTACGTCGCCATCCGCCTCGTAAACAACATGTAAGATTACATTGTTATAATTTGCATCAAATTGATGTTTGTGTTTATACCAGTCGGAAGCTTTTACATGTAGTTCTATAGAACCAAACCACGTTAATTCGTCGAGAACGAGTGAGCCATCTTTAAAGTCGGGACCATTTTCGAATTCATTATAGCTTCCAAAATCGAGCAGTGAGAATTTTCTACCATCTACCAAGCGCATGCGATGAATCGGCAAACGTTTCATTTTCCATAAATAGTGCAAATACAATTCATTCATAAGCTTCAATTGTCCTATGAATATAACAAAAAAAAGCGTCCCTAAGAACGCTTTACTATCTAATTAGTTAAATAATTATCTTGGAAGTGGATTTATAAACACTTTGTATTTAACGTCTGCAGGAGCCGCAGTTGCTGCATCAAATTCTAAAGGTAAATCTGTAGATCCTGGTTGGAATACTATTTTAACGGTAGTTCTACGATTAATTTGGTGTAATTTTTCGAATTTTGCTTTATCTGTCGCTTTGAACTGATTGATGTATGTTTCATTTAAAACTATTTCTTTTCCAGTTTCATCAATCCATTTCGCTGGTTCAGCTTCCCCACGACCTATTGGTTTGATTCTTCTTGGATCAATTCCTTTTTGGTCTACTAAATAAGTGTAAACTGCTTTTGCACGATTTTCAGATAATGCTTGATTGTGAATTTCAGTATCACGTGCATCTGTGTGAGAATACAACTCAATAACTAAAGTTGGATTGTCTTTCAATAAATTCTCCAAAAATTTTAATGAATCTAGCGATTTACAAGTTGCATCGTTAATAAATGACCATTGGTCTAACGGGTAACGTACCTCAGGTGTTCTAATTTCAATTGGAATTAATGGAATTTCAATTAAGAAACTTTGACTGTTGTCTAATCCTATGGTTGTAAACTTAGCTCCATTTTTGTCAGTAAAGTAACGGGCTTTACTCGCTTTGATTTGATAATCTTTACCTTCTGTAATATAACGTGACTTATCTTTACGATCAACCCATTTCTCAGTACGACCTGTTTTATCAGTTGTTCCTTCCCAAGTTTGACCGTCTAATTCAGTTACGATAACTTTAGCACCTTCAATTTTCTTGTTTTTGTTCCCTAATTCGTAAACAACAACTCTTAAATCATATAAGTTTGGAGGAATACTGTAGCTCCAAATATCTGGCGTATATTCAACACTTGAACTTGTTTTTCTTTCTGAAGTAAAAAATCCTGATTTACCATCAAAATCACACATCGCATAGTCATTACCAGGTGAATTAAATGGAGTACCAATGTTTTTAGGTTTAATCCATTTATTTTCTGTTCCAACTCGTTCTGCTGAGAAAATATCCAAACCACCAATTCCTGGAAGTCCATCAGTTGCGAAAAACAATTGACCTTTTGGGCCAACTGAAGGGAATAATTCATTTCCACCTGTATTAAAAACTGGACCCATATTTTTAGGAATTGAGTCCCACATTTTCTCCTTTTTATTATAGTTTACATACCAAAGGTCACGTCCCCCAAAACTTGGTTCTCCTAAACTATTCTTAACCATGTCAGATGCGAAGATCAACATCATTCCATCTTCAGTTACACATGGATGCCCTACTGAAACAGTATCGTTAGCTTTTAATATAATTTTTGTAATGTTATCAAAGTCTTCACCATTAATATCTGCCATCCAAATATTACACCCTAATTCTGCTTTAGCTTTATTAGGACACCTAGTAAAATACATTGTTTTTTTCTTAGCATCAAAACAAACAGATCCTTCGTTCTCAGCTGTGTTAATTATTCCTTTTGTATCTATTGATTTTACATTAACAGGATTCATTTTGTCATCATATTCTGCAACAAAAATATCCATGTATTTTTGACCAGTAATTGGATCTCTATCTTTTCCAAATGCATCTTCTCTGCTAGAAGAGAAGTAAATTTTCTTCCCTTTCTTGTCACCAAAAGAAGGAGCCATGTCAAATTCTTTTGTGTTGATTTTGGTTTCAGCCTTGGCAATTATCTTTGATTCAAATTCTTCAAAACCTTTGAATGTTTCACACCCTTCTATTAAAGCATCTATTTCTTTTTGTTTTGATTCGGGCGCAACGCGCTTATACTCTTTGTATGTTTTTGCGGCTCCGTTGAAGTCTTTCAACATTTTTTGCATATTTGCCTTGTAATAATAGATGTTAGGATTTACATCAAAATACCTTAACTCTAAACATACTCCGTACCATTCATTGGCTTTTTCATAACGTTCCATGTTTCGGTAAGATTCAGCTACTTTAAAAGCCATTGCACCTTTTTGTTTTAAAGAACCTTTAACGCCAAGTTTTTTAAAGGCATTTTCACATTTTGGAGCGGCTTCGAAATAGTTTCCAGAATTGAAAGCAAAGTTTGCTTCACGAATGTACTTAGGATCTTGTTTTTCTTGAGAATAAACATTCGTTACTCCTAATACAAATAGTGAAAATAATAAAATTAGTTGTTTCATGATGGTCTATTTTACTTGACTTTTTTTCGTCGAGGTCAACAAAAATAATAAAATTTTAATTTGGTACGCTATAATTCCTCCATCTTGACAATAAGTCCGAAAAATTTGGTGGTAATTCGGAATCAAAAGACAGTAATTTTTTAGTAGATGGTTGCATAAACCCGAGTGTCTTTGCGTGAAGTGCTTGTCCAGGTAAAAGTTCAAAACAATTCTCAACAAATCTTTTGTAAGTTGCTGAAATTGTACCTTTTAGTATTTTATTTCCGCCATATTCTGGATCGTTAAATAAAGGGTTTCCAATGTATTGAAAGTGTGCTCGTATCTGATGAGTGCGACCAGTTTCCAGCTTACATTTCACTAAAGTAACGTATCCAAATCTTTCTAAAATTTTATAGTGAGTTACCGCATGTTTGCCATAATCTCCGTTTGGAAACACGGTCATAACCTTTCTATTTTTCAGTGACCTACCAACATTTCCTGTGATTGTAGCATCTTCTTTTATATCTCCCCAAACTAGTGCATAATAATAGCGATCTGTTGTTCTATCAAAAAATTGCTTTGCTAAATGCGTTAAAGCCATTTCTGTTTTCGCAACAACCAACAAACCAGTAGTGTTTTTGTCGATACGATGTACTAAGCCAGGTCTCCCGAAGTAATCAGCGGGTGGTTTTGGTAAGTTGTCAATATGATAGACTAAAGCGTTGACTAAGGTGTCTTTATAATTGCCATAAGCTGGGTGAACAACCATGTTTGCAGGTTTATAAACGACTAATAGGTCATCATCTTCGTAAGCAATATCAATCGGAATATTTTGTGGAATCAGCGTTATTTCACGCACTGGATAGGGTAAAACTACCGCAATATCGTCACCTGGTTTTACCTTGTAATTTTGTTTTACAGCTTTACCGTTAACGTGTATGTTTCCGTTTTTGGCAGAACATTGAATTTTATTACGAGATGTATTTGGTAATCGGTCAATTAAAAATTTATCAATTCTAATTATTTCTTGACCAGGATCTGCTTTGAATTTATAATGCTCGTATAATTCCTCTTCTTCAATCTCATTATCAGCGCTTAATTCATCTGTCATAACTTAATGAATTTTGATGTCTTAGGTGTAATGGAAGGAATTGCAACAAAATAAATACCGCTTTTCAATTCGCTAATTTCAATTGTTTTCCCAACTACTTGCCTAACAATTCTACCAAAACTATCGTAGATTATAACTTCTTCCGTGTCGCTATCTAAATCGATATGAATGATGTCATTTGCAGGATTTGGATAAATTACTATTGTTTGTTCTTCTATTTTTGGAACAATTAAAACAGCATCTAAACCAGTTGAAAAGATGGGTCGTATCATTGCTGAGCCTGCAAATGGAGATGTTAACCAAGTAGTTCCACCATTTACGCTGTATTTAATTGTTTGAGAATTATCAATGTTTCTATCTAATCCTAAATTTAATCTAATTCCTTCTAATTGTCTCCAGCCAATAAAAAAGGACGACCCCACTGCAACTTTCGCTGTATCTAGGAAATAATAAGAAATAAATTGATTGGGACCATATCCATAAAGAGGTGTACGTGGGAAAAACACATTGTCTTCGTATAAAACTTCTCCTGGTTTACCATTGTTTTCTGCCCAAATTGTTAATAGAAACAGATTGTTGCTAACATTATTCACGGATGGCACAAAATTCATAGCGACTCCAATTAATGAATCTGCTTCGTAAGCATCGTATCGAATTGCTAATCGAGATTGAACTCCCGTCGGACCAAAGGCTGCCTCGGCTGAACCATCGTCGTAACTATAATAGTTGTAAAATTCCTGTAAAAATTCAGTAGAATCATTTTGTGAGAAATTTGGAAATTGTGCGGATGCGTTTGCTTTTACTTCAAAAACTTGTTGGTTTCCTCCAAGGCTTTTGCTAAATTCTGCACCATTGGAAAAATCGTGGAAGCTACTTAACGTACTTCGGGGTGCAAAGTTAATTTCTTGCTCAGCTAATGTAAAGCCTTGTAAAACAAAAGAACCTTGTTGCGTTCCGTCTTGTGAAATAGTTACTTGTCCATTTTGATAATTTTCTGGATTTTGACTTCCATTGTGTACAAGTACCAAAAGTGAATCAGTCATTTTGTTGTCTGAACTATTTTTATAATGATCCCAAGGAGCTGAGGTATATTTTTTCAAAAGTGTATTGAGCGGGTAAACAAAAGCAAAATCTTTGAAAAGAGTGTCATCGTGGTAGGACAAGGATCTAATATGTACGTAATCTAAATGAAAATGATCCAAAGCTCCTGCTAAAGAACCGTAATTTCTGAATCGAAATTGAAAAGCATTATTCAAATATTTTGAATTTGTCACTGGAAGATGTCCTGCTTTGAATTGGTGAACTGTATTTCCATTAACACTCCAAACATGAAACCATTGATCAAGGTCAGCTGCGTAAAACTCCAAAATCAAGGAATCGCTTGCCTCTGGAATGTCGCCCAGTCCTTCTGGTTGATACAAAAAACTAAAATAGATAGAATCGTTTGACGTGAAGCTACTTAAATCAATTGGTTTTGAACTTAATTTGTCGGCATAATTGGTGATTGTTGAACCAATTTGATAAGGATAACCATTTTCATTTAATCCATCAAATGTAACCACTCCCAACGTCCTTGGATTCAAAGCGTAGCGGTAATTGTGATAGGTGTATTTGTCAATCCAAAGCTTACTTGGATCACTAACTGGTGCGAAAAACTGGCGCGCCGAATCTTGAAAATAAGTTGGGTTGGTTAGCCAAATAGTATCTGAAACATCTGAAACTCCTAAAGTGTCATAAATATAGTAAGGAGGAAATAAATCTAAAGTTTCATAAACAACAGGATATTGACTTAAATCACCTACCTTAACGACTATTATTGAAAAAACCGTATCTGAAAAAGTACTTGTTGCTGAGTTATAATACCTTCTAAAAGTTTCTTGATTGGTAAAAGTGATATTTGACGGTAAAACTTCTAAAGTGGTATTATCTAGTAAGCGGTGGTGAATCGTATTGTAAATACCAGGTAAATTATAATCGAGAACATAGTCTTGGAATTTATTAGTTGAAAATTCATCTAAAAAAGGCAATTGTAAAGTGTCAGGCAAGTAAATAATCGTGCTATCAAAAGATGCTCCTCCGATTTTCAGGGTGTAATTTTGACTTGCGTCAATACTTTTGTTTTGCATCAAAGGTCCCATTTCTAGTCCTTGAGAAAAAACCAAATTGGCTAAAAGAAGAAAGGTAAAAAGAAGACGCATTAAAGCTTTTTTTAGTTCGTATTAGTTACTAATACCAGATTTTGACATGGTAATTGTAAAATGTGTTGATTTAAGAACGGTTTTTCCTTCAATATATTCTGGTGATTGCCCAAAAATTATAGCAGACATAGAATCTTCCTTCGTCAAACAATCAGGACAAATGAAACTATAAGAGCTAAATCCAGTTGTGTCAAGCATGATTTTTACTTGCTCCATGGATAAGCCAACCATGTTCGGCAAATTAAGTGGTTCGCCCAAATCGTTTTGTCCGACTATTAAAATCACTACTGCACCACGCGGTATTTTTTCACCTTCTTTAATTCTTCTTCCCCTGTAAAGCTGTTCTAAAACTGAACCATTTTCTTCGCTTGTAGAACGATAGCGTATCTCGTAACGCAAAGAGCGCTGCTCTAAAATACTTTCTGCTAATTGTATTTGTTTGTGAACCAAAGTAGGCATTTCTACCAATTCAGATTTTTTAGAAAGGCGTAAACCAATTGCTCTCCCCGTTTTTACATAAACTTTGGAAATTGAACTTGGCTCAACCAATTGTTCCATAACTGTTCCTTCAGGAAGTTTTGGATTGTAAACACTGTCTAAGATTTGATATTCTAAACCGAGTTCTTCTATTTTTTGTTTTGCTAAATCGCTTGACATTCCCGTAAAATTAGGGACGGTAATTTTTTCGCCGTGATTCGTTGCTAAATCCAAATAGAAAATGGTTATAAAAACCGCCAATAAATAAAACAAAACCACTAAACCGACGTGTTTTGCAAAATGTTTGGTTAGAATAAATTCTTTAATTTTTTTAATCATATTATTAGGATAAATGCTTCACAAAGATAGCAATCAAATCTAAAGTTTAAAAATTTGGAGAAAGTGAATGTGAACGGTAAAAATCCTCAATAATTTGAGCTGCTTCGTCGGCTGTATCCACTAACTTGATTAACTCCATATCTATTGGAGAAATATTGTGTTCTTCGTCGAGCATAACTTCTTCAACCCATCGTAATAAACCTGCCCAATACGTTTTTCCAACTAAAACCACTGGAAGTTTTGCAATTTTCTTTGTTTGGATTAATGTAATCGCTTCAAAAAACTCATCTAAAGTTCCAAATCCGCCTGGAAGAACAATATACGCTTGAGAATATTTAACAAAAATCACTTTTCTGACAAAGAAATAATCGAATTGTAAATTATGTTCTTGGTCGATATAAGGGTTATGATTTTGCTCAAAAGGTAAGTCGATATTTAGACCAACTGACACTCCTTTTCCAAGTTGAGCCCCTTTATTTGCTGCTTCCATAATTCCGGGACCGCCACCAGAAATAATTCCGTAACCCATTCCTGCGATTTTCTTTGCAATTTCAACTGTCAATTGGTAATATTTACTATCCTCTTTCGTGCGAGCTGAACCAAAAATCGAAACACAAGGGCCAATTTTAGCCATTCTATCGTAACCTTCCACAAACTCTGACATTATTTTGAAAATCGACCAACTGTCGTTACTTTTTATGTTGTTCCAATCTTTTTTAGTGTGCTCCATAGTAAATATTAAAGTTCAAAGATATTCGTTGAATTTTTAAAAACGCTTTAAATTACGGTTTATTTGGTGGCAATAATTGGAAGGATATAAAAACAGATGAGATTATAATTACGAAAACACCCTTGATATGAGTTAATCAACAACAGTTAACGTATCAGACAATGATTTGAGTCACTTTAATATTGACAATTTAAGATAGTACCTTTAAGCTTGAAAATCTAATATTTTTAAAGTTTATTCGAACAAAATTTTGGCTAAAAGAATCATTTTTTTAAGCAAATAGTAGGTGTTGTTAGACATTAATTTGAGGTTCGCTGCAAAAATGAAAGTTTGGTTTTGAACCTAGTTTTTTAGTAAAAAAACTGAATAATTAGAAAATAATTTTCGCATCATACTATTATCTTTCTATTTTCTCCATCAAAGAAGTACGGTATTTTCTTGCCAGCGGTAATTCGTAAGAAGCAATTTTTATAGCTTGCGATTCGATTAAATCTATGTGATTAACATTAACGATACAACTTCTGTGGATTCTTATAAAATCCTCATTGAGCTTTGTTTCAAAGTCATTTAAACTTTCCCTAAGCATGTGTTTTTCTCCTTGAACCGTATAAATATCGAGGTAAACATGCTCCACTTTTAGAAACAAAATATCTTCAAATCGTAGTTTCAAAAACTGATTTTTCTGCTTGATATAAATAAATTGTTTACGGGAGCCTTGTGGTTGATTTGCTTTATTCTGTTCATGATTAAAAATGGCAACCTCAATTGAAGTATACAATTCTTCTTCCCTAAATGGTTTCACCAAATACGCTGGAGGATTTACTTTTTTTGCTCTTTCTATAGTTGCTTTATCTGCATGAGCTGTCAAAAAAATGAAGGGAATATCGTAATTTTCTTTAATATAATGAGCCAAATCAATTCCGTCTTTTCTACCCGAAAGATTAATATCTAAAATTACAATGTCAGGTCGTTCCTTATCAACGAGATTTTTCCCCTCTGTGAAAGTTATAGCTGGTTCAAAAACTTGATACCCTAAACTCTCCAGCGATGAACAAATATTATCAGCAATAATTAGTTCGTCTTCAACAACTGCAATTTTAACTTTATTCATAAAATCCTTTCTATTTAGTCCACGTCACTTCTTCGTTGTGTATCGATAAATGTAATTTCGAAAACAGCTCCATTGTCAAAAAAATAATTCATTTGTCCATGCAATTGCTTCGTTAATCGTTTAATTAGAACTAAGCCCAAACTTTTTAAAGTTGACCAATTCATATCTGCTGGCAGTCCTTTTCCGTTGTCTCTATATGTCAATTTATATTCACCAACTTCAATTTCGTCTAACGTTATTTTTATTTGACAATTATTTTTATCGTCAAAGGCGTACTTAAAAGTATTGGTAGACAATTCGTTCAAGATTAAACCTAAAGGAATCGCAGTGTCAATATCCAATAATATATTTTTCATCAAAATATCAAGGTTAATCTTATCAAATTTGTAAACGATAACATTTTGATTTATCAATTCTTTACAATAATCCTGAAAACAAATTGTTGAAACTTCATTGTTTTGATAAAGTCTTTTGTGAATCAGCGACAAAGAGTTGATTCTATTTTGTCCTTCTTTCAAAATTTCTTTAAACCCTTCGTCGGTTACCTTCCGTGATTGAAGCTCTAATAGACTAGAAATCGTTTGAAAATTATTTTTAACGCGGTGATTAATCTCTTTTAAAAGTAATTCATTTTCTTTGTTTTTCTCCGCAAGTTTCGCCCTTTTAGATCGAATTATAAAAATTAGAACAACGGAAAAAATAAGGAAACCAATAGTTATTATAATGAAAATAAAGTATGTTTTATTTTTTTCCTTCTCTCTGCTTATTTCTATTTCCTTTTGTTCACGTACTTTATTGGATTCAAAAGCAGCTAAAGTTTGCGCCAATTCTTCTGAATAAATTTGCTTCGTTATAACATTTGCCTTTTTTAAGTACTTAAAAGCTTGATCATATTGTTCATTCTTAAAAAACACATTTGAACTAAAGAAATATAAGTTAATTAACGCATTGTTATTTACTATACCCTTTGAGTCTTTAGTAATAAAATCAAATAATTCAGTAAAATCTTTAACTCTAAACTTGCTAAAAATTCGTTTTATTGCTGGATCGTTTTTTTTAAGTGAGAAAATATAATTCACATATAAAACATAACTGTAATGTTTATTACTTGGGTCATTAAAAACTTTATCCAATAGACTTTCGATATATTCTTTGTCATAATCACCTTTGTAAATATAGGCATCTAGTAATTGTCGAATAGTTGCGTTGTAAAAAGTAGAAACTTTGCTTCTTTTTTCTTCCAACTCAAGAATTTCAAGGCAAGTTTGTATGTATTTTTCTAGTTGACCTGTTCTAACATAATATTCATTTAAAAAAAAACTTATTCATAATAACCAAAAGAGTATCATTTAATCGATTAGCAACTCTAATATTTTTTTCACAAATTGCTTTCGATTTTTCCAATTTACTTTCAATCCCATATATAACGATATCATTAACATCGGCATACATGTTTGCTCGAATGACGTCTTTAGATTTTGTGGGAAATTGGTTAATGTAAGCACGTAATTTGTTATTCTCCTTATTGGCTTTAGGTAAAGAAATTTCATTTCTGAGGTTACTGATTTGAATCCATTTGATTTTCACATAATCCATATTGATTTTGATACTTGACAAAGGTTTTTTTATTTTTTCAAAAAAATCATTCAATTGCTCATGCTGAGATTTGCCAATACGGTCTGATTTACTTGTAAATTCAAAGTAATCGTTGTAACTAGCTTTTCCATCTAAAATTCTTTTTAGTTGGTAATATTGGGCGTTTTTTTGTTTTTTTTGTAATTCTTTAAATGCATTATTTTTATCCCCGTTGATAATGTAATTTTCTAGTTTTTGTGAACTATTTTGTGAAAATCCAAAAAATCCAAAGCTAAAAATAGCCACGATTAACCAAGTTTTTAATCCTTTCATTTGTTGTTTTATTTGTTTGAAAAATCGATTTTGAAAGTAGTAAAAATATCATAATCAAACAAATAAAATCGCATAAAAACTTCCCATACAAATGATAATTTTTAGGATCCTATTTACTTATTAAATTTCTAATTGAGTACCGACTTTTGTACCATTAATTTCTAATTATAAAAAATAGCGAAATTGATTGGTATTGAATTTTATGGTTTTAGCTACTGCATTGAAGGTGGTGAATTTTGAGAATTTCGGCAAGAACATTCTCTAAAATCCAATTTCAGAAAGGAGTTAAAATTATTGGCTACGAATTGTAAAGAGATGGTAAACAAGATTTTGCGAACAAAATAAAATTTAGAGTTTCGATTTTTTCTATCTTTTTAATCAGGTATAAAGAAAAGAAGAATCCGATAAAAGAAGTTATTTTTTATTGCTATTGATAAGAAAGTGAACTCTCAAAATTTTTATTTCAATGAGGTTGCAAGTCCCTCTTGCTGATGGTGTCCATAAAAATTCGATAACGAACAGCTTCAACTATTTCACTCTCAGAACGTTTCCGTAATACAAGAATTTATCCGTTTTTGTTTCCATGTATAAATCAGCAATTTCTTTTTCGCGATTCTCGAAATAAATATCAGATAGTTGCGAAATAAAATTTACGTCCACCGTCGGTGAATACGTATTCATGATTAGAAAACCATTTTGGTCTAAAACGTTTGCTGCCGCACCCATCAGTTCATCGATTTTGTCTTCCAACTTCCACTTTTCTCCTTTGGCACCAATTCCCCAAGCTGGTGGATCCATGATGATTCCGTTAAATTTGTTACCTCGTTTTTCTTCTCGTTGAATGAATTTCAAAGCGTCTTCGTGCACCCATCGGATATTTAACAACCTACTTTCGTCCATGTTTTGATTGGCCCAAGTCATTACCGACTTTGCGGAATCAACGTGAATGGTGTCAGCTCCAATATTTCTAGCTACGCAAGAAGCAGCACCAGTATACGCAAAAAGATTTAGAAAACGATCTTCAGACTTTAAATGTTGGTCTATAAATTCCCAATTAGATTGTTGTTCTGGAAACAGTCCGATGTGTTTAAACTTCGTCAATTCTAACACAAATTTTAAGCGTTTATAGGTAATTACCCATCTTTTTGGTGAATCTTTTTTAAGATTTTTCCATTTTCCAGTTTGACCTTTTACGTCTTCTACAAATTCCCAATGTGCCATTTCTCTCCACTCTGTAAACGGTAAGCCACTGTGGAAATATGCTTGCATTTCTGGACGAATCGTGATGATCTTGCCCCAACGTTCTAACTTTTTACCTCCTCCGGCATCTAGCAATTCATAGTCGTTCCAAGATTTGGAATAGACACGCGGGTTTTCTGACATAATTAGTGGGTGTTAAATCTTTTAAATTCTAGTATTAACGCATTTTTGGGGATTTCTTTCTTCCTCCCATCATTTGCGCCATTCGCATTTGATTTTTAGAGGGTGCCGCTTGCAATTGACCTTGCATTTGTTTGATTTGATCACGCATCATGCCGGTTTTGTCTAGTTTTTTTGCTTCTGCTAACAATGAAACCGCTTCTGTACGACGCCCTGTTTGAGCACAAATTCCAGCTAAATGCATTCTCGCAACGGCATTGTCTTCTGCTTGACGCAAACCTAGCTCTAAGGCTTTACGCAACATTTGCTCGCTTTTGGCGAAACCTAATTCTTGAGCGCCCATTACAGCTTTCAAAAACAAAACATACGCATGTTGTTTTCGAGGTAAAAACTGTGGGTGGGTGATGCGATCGATGTATTTTTTTGCTTTATCTGTATTACCAACACGCATTTGATTCAAAGCTAAAATCATGTTTTCATTTCTGAAAAATGACAAAACTACAATCGCTGTCACCAACAGAAAAGTAATTCCCCAGCCCCAGTGACCAGTTGCAAATAACCACACATTAAATCCTAATGAAAGAACTGCTATTGCTATACGAATTATGAAACCTACCATTTTTTATTTTGACTTTAAGATGTTATAATTTTAGGATAATTTGACTTTGTTATTTTAAGTTAATAAGACTCCGATTCGGCGGAAGAATATTGGGATAACAGGATTAATTTTGTTTTCAATTCGCCGTTGCGAATTTGATTCGGTTTTTAATTCATAACCGATTTTACATTCTGAATTTCAGTTTTACACTTCTCAGACGTATATCTCTCCACTTTATTTAAATCGTTGCAATACACTTTAGTTCTATTGCTATTGGTGTTGGAAGTGAATTGATTTCAACCGTTGTTCGGCACGGTAAATTGTCTTTAAAATACTCAGCATAAATACGATTGTAAGCATGGAAATCACGTTTCATGTTGACCAAAAAAACTGTAACATCCACTAATTGATTCCAACTGGAACCAGATTCTTCTAAGATAATACGTACGTTGTCGAACACACTTCTACATTGTGCTTCAAAATCGAATTGGATAAAGTTTCCGTTTTTATCTAATTCCAATCCTGGGACCAAAGAATCAGTTGCGTCTGAACCCGCAGTGCGCGGACCAACACCCGACAAAAACAATAAATTTCCTACTTTACGAGCGTGAGGATACAATCCCACAGGTTTCGGTGCTTTATTTGTTGAAATACGTTCTTGTTCTAACATCGCAAAAATTTGTGCAAATATAATAGAACTAAGGGAAATACAGCGAAAAAGCCTAAAGGGATTTATAGGATTTAAATCAGCGGAAGATGTGTAGAAATCCGCTTTTCATTGAATAAATGTAAAACGAGAAATTGATTTTTTAGAAGGTTGTTTTATCTAAATTTTAAGGAAAGGTGTAAATAATCAACTGAAAAACAAGGGTATAAACGAATTTTTTTAAAAAAAAAACAGCTACCATTTGATTTAAAACCAAATGGACAAATTTGAAAAAACTTGCAATTCATTTGAAACCCTCATTCCGTTTGACTTTTCAAAAGCTGAATTTGCAGCTTTTAAATACCTAGCTTCGATTCGGAATAGACATTTTTCAGAAAATTTATAAGCAAGTGAAAGTCCAGAACTCAAACATTTGAAAGAATTATTGGTATAAGTTGCTGTCTGAACGGGAATTAATGCATTTTGTGCATCATTAAAGTATTCCACGCGTCCGCTAACGCTCCAATTTTCTTTAATTTGTCTTCTTCCAATTAAATTCGCTTGCCACCAAAACTTAGAAGCTTCTTGTTCAGGAATTTCTTCATACCTCTGGATTCCAGCATAGGCGCAAGAAGTAACTTTCCATTTTCCTTTCTCAAAAATCCAATAAGCGTCTGAAAAATACCGCATTCCATACGTTGGATTGAGTGGAGATTTTTCGTTTCCGAGGTAAACATCCCAATTGAATAAGTTGCTCTTATTTGGTCGGATTTCCAATTGTGTACCAATTGATTTTTGTTTGTTTTGATCATAAATTTGTTGCCAACCGTTTAGTAAATACCCATAAAAAGTCATTTTCTCGTTTAATGGAAAAGTCATTTTAATTCCACTCAAATAATAAGGAACGTTTTCCGCTGAGAAACTCCTACTATACATCAAATGGTCTTTTGAAATGGCACTCTCATTGGTGTAAGGAGAACCAAGCACCCCAACGTCAAGCCAAATCTCTCGTTTCTCAAATAACTTCACTCCAATATTTCCTTCCAAAATAAACTTCATTGCACCTTTTTCGTAAGTATAATTTGAATTCATATACGTTCCGAAAGCTGGAATAAATCGCGCTCTAACGCGCTTGTCTGTGAACTTCAAATCCAAATACCCCAAATTTAATTGGAATGAATTATGTTGATTCGAGGAGACAAAATAATTGTTTTCACCCGAAATTGGTTGATTGAAATTAAAGGCATAATATACGTCCATGTAAACCCCCAAACTCACATTTCCAATTTTCAAACCACTCGTAGTGTCCATTAATCCTGTATTAGATACTTGCGCTAAAACATGTTTTCCACTCAAAAAAATAAAGCTAATAAAAAGAATAAAGGCTAGAAATTTCATGAAGCAAGTTTAAAAATAAAAATGAAAGTATGAGTTGATTTATTCTAATTAAATGTAAACTATTAAGGTAGAAACTATCGAGTTTGAGGCAACAAAAACAATGTTTCGTTTGGTATGACATTTTATACTATTAAAACAGACGCTGGACTCTTTTCTTGCTTTAAGAGAAAGGGAGCATGAGCAAAACAAGTAGAAATATGTTTCTAAACCAACTTTTTACAAAGCTATGTTAAGTCGTTATCAAAAGATATGTTTTGAGTTTGTACTTTAACTGAATCACTTTTTTTAATCTATAATTGGTAGTTAATTAAGTCGGCGTTTTTACCGTCCACCAATTAAAACCTAAGCTTCCCATTCCGTTATTCATATACAATTGTTGAAATTCTTTCCCTTTACCACCGAGCAATTTTAGAATCTAATCTATCTTTGCAGCATGGAACAAAATCAAGACAAACTGAAAGATATAATTTCCCATGCAAAAGAGTATGGATTTGTTTTCCCTTCTTCGGAAATCTACGACGGGTTAGCTGCCACTTATGACTATGGTCAATTAGGTTCAGAATTGAAAAATAATATCAAAACATATTGGTGGAAATCCATGGTTCAAATGCACGAAAATATTGTGGGTATTGACGCATCGATTTTTATGCATCCAACAACTTGGAAAGCTTCTGGTCACGTGGATGCGTTTAACGATCCGTTGATTGACAACAAAGATTCCAAAAAACGCTACCGTGCCGATGTACTTTTAGAGGAACACATTGAGAAAATTCGCCAGAAAATAGAAAAAGAAGTCGAAAAAGGTATCAAGAAATTTGGTGATTCTTTTGACGAAACACAATTTCGGGCAACCAATCCAAACGTACTTCGCAACGCAACTAAAATCAAAGAAATCGAATACAGAATGCGCACTGCATTGGAAAACAACGATTTGGAAGGTGTTCAAAATTTAATTATCGATTTAGAAATTGTTTGCCCGGTTTCTGGAACTAAAAACTGGACAGAAGTGCGTCAGTTCAATTTGATGTTTTCCACGGAAATGGGTTCTGTAGCAGGCGATGCTTCTACTATTTATTTGCGCCCAGAAACAGCTCAAGGTATTTTCGTGAACTTCTTGAATGTTCAAAAATCAGGGAGAATGAAAATTCCTTTTGGTATTGCGCAAATCGGTAAAGCCTTCAGAAATGAAATCGTTGCTCGTCAATTTATTTTCAGAATGCGTGAATTTGAACAAATGGAAATGCAATATTTTGTGCGTCCTGGAGAAGAAATGAAATGGTACGAATATTGGAAAGACGCTCGTATAAAATGGCACAAAAACTTAGGTTTAGGTGAGAATTTATACCGTTTCCACGACCACATAAAATTGGCACATTACGCAAATGCAGCAGCAGATATTGAGTACAATTTCCCAATGGGTTTTAAAGAATTGGAAGGAATTCATTCCCGCACCGATTTTGATTTGAAACAACACGAACAATTTTCAGGTAAAAAATTACAATTCTTCGACCCCGAAATGAATCAAAGCTATGTTCCTTATGTTGTTGAAACATCCGTCGGTTTGGACAGAATGTTCCTTTCTGTTTTGAGTGCAGCTTACCAAAATGAAAAATTAGAAGACGGTTCAGAGCGGGTTGTGTTGCGCATTCCTGCGGTACTAGCTCCATATAAAGCTGCGATTTTACCATTGGTTAAGAAAGACGGTTTACCAGAAAAAGCACGTGAAATTTTCAAAATGTTGCAATTTGATTACAACTTACAATACGATGAAAAAGACGCAATCGGAAAACGTTACCGCCGTCAAGATGCGATTGGAACTCCTTTTTCAATCACGGTTGACCATCAAACCTTGGAAGATAATAAGGTAACTATTCGCGACCGAGACACGATGAAACAAGACCGTGTAGCGATTGAAGATCTTGGAACGATCATTGCAAAGAAAGCAAGTTGGAAATCTATATTATCAAGTCTATAACTTTGAAAAGTCGTCTAACTCGTTTATTCCTATCTGCTTTTGTGCTTTTGGCATCGTTTTCAAATGCGCAAATGATTTATAATTTAGAAGGAAATGCATTTACGGATTTGCCTTATTTTGATACAAACTTCATACGTGTCAATAAAATCAAGTCGATTAGCGGAAATTATTCCCGTAAAAAAGACGGAGACATGATTCGCAACACGAATGATATTTTTGAATATAAATTTGACAGTTTAGGCTACTTGATTTCTACTTTCGAAACAAAATCGGTTGAAAATTCAAAAACCGATACGTTGCTCAATTATTACGAGTACACAATTGCTGGTAAAATCAGTTTGCATCGTAAAAGTGAATACGGAGGAATTAGTTCTTTTCATTACAAATACGATTCCTTGAACCGTTTGATTCACGTTGAGAATAGGAGGGATGTGCTCGACAAAGAAGGAAAGGTAGTTAATACAATAGTTATCAATCAAGAATTGATGAAGTATTTTCCCATCGAAGGTGGCTGGAAAAAAGTGATTTACAACAACTATAATTTACCGTATTTAGAAGAAATTGAAAAGCGAAATACAGACGGTTACTTAATCGAGACAACACAGCGAATGCGTATGGCATCTTCGGAATATAGCAAGAAATATGCGTATAACGAAAAAGGATTATTGGCACGAGTTTCTATGTTTCATAGTGAATTGGTTGCCCCTTACGAAGAATGGATTTTTAAATATGACACCTTTGGAAATGTGATAGAAAAACACATTTATAAAAATGAAAAATTCACTAAAGACTTACAAATCATTTACGACACCAAAACACAATTGTTAGGATCTACCATTCAAAAAGAAACGAGTTCCAACTACATGATGATTTTGCGTTTTCAGAATTATAAGTTTTATTAGGTTTGTTTTACATAAACATGTTTGACATTTTCCCATACATAATGCACTGCTTTATTCATCCAATACTTAATATTTGTCTTTCTAAACAATCTTTGATTTATTAGTAAACTGATTGATTCCAGAAAATCGGGAAATTTTAGATTTAAACCCTTTTTAAACGCCATTTAAAATCATCTTCGTTAGAATAATAAACTTCTTCTCAATATTCTTTCTTTTTTGAAATTAATTCAAAATCCATATTTCTCTCATTAACAATTTGTTAACAAATGATGACAATTAACTGACTTAAAGTGTTTTAGCAGCTTTAATCAATCTTAATTACTACTTTTAAGTCAAAAATGGAGGCTATAAAACTTTTTATACTGAATTTTGGCACGAAAATCGGTTTGCGCTTTCAACTTAATTACTCACTTATGAAAAATTTCTACATTGCCCTCGCAATTTGTCTTAGCTTTTTCCAACTTCAAGCTCAAAAAGTCGATTACGACAATACCTCTAAATGGTTTATGGGTTTCAATATCGGTGGAACCTGGAACACAACAGACGTCAAAAATCAAACTTCAACTGGTTGGGGTGTAGTTTTAGGTAAATCCTTTAATTACAATTACGGAAGTGCTATCAGTTTTGACTTAAGAGGACGTTATTTGCGAGGAAATTGGTACGGTCAAGATACAGACACAACTTCCTTATTGAATTATTCAGGTTCAGCTTTGACAGAATACAAAGACCAATATGGTTATACCGTAAACAATTTTCAATCAGATGTTCACATTGTGGCGTTGGAATTAGTTTTGCATTTGAACCGATTGAGAGATCGAACAGGTTGGGATCCTTATGTTTTTGGTGGTGCTGGTTTCACGTTCAAACAAACTTACGGTGATTTATTAGATCAAAACGGAATCGGTGGTATTTACGATTACAGCTCTATGTTGGCAAATGGCCCATTGTCTCCTCAATTGTCTTCAAATTTGGATAAAATATACGATTCACCGTTGGACGGAAGTACTGATAAATACCAGGCGTATTTCATGCCGAGCTTAGGTTTTGGATTGGGTTATCAAATCGGAAAACGTGTTTCTTTAGGAATCGAGCACAAAACAACTTTTACACTTCGCGATGATTTTGATGGTTTCGTTTCAACTACACCAAGATTAAAAAATGACCTTTATCATTATACTTCTATGTATTTGAATTTCAGATTTAAAACCAGAGGAAATGGAAATACAACTACAACTGACGGAACAAATAGCACGGGAAATATTGATAATTTCAATACAAATTGCCCTACACCAATAATTACAATCAATAGCCAAACGAATCAAGTTGTAAATTTCGCACAATTTAAATTAGAAGCATCTGCTACTGACCTACAAAACGCTCAGAATTTGACTGTTTTAAATAACCTTAATCAAGTCGTTCCTTCTAATTATAATTCCGTTACGAAAAGAATAACTGCAGATATTTTACTTGTTGAAGGAGTGAATATCTTGACAATTAAAGCACAAAATAATTGTGGAACGGACACAAAAACAATCACAATTACTTATAATCCATGTGTTTCTTCAAAAATTACTTTTACCAATCCAGTGCAAGGAACGACAGTAAGGAATTTTAATTTTACCGTCAACGCAATTATTAACAATGTTCCAAACGTCTCTGGAATTCGTTTTTATGAAAACAATGTTCCAATAAATGCTTTTAGTTTTGACCCAATTTCTGGTTTGTTGACAAGCAACGTTGTGCTTGCTCCGGGATTAAACACCTTTAAAATCGAAGCAACAAATCCATGTGGAACAATCACTAATTCTGCTACTGTTTCTTTTGATAATTGTGTAACTCCAACAGTTCAATTAGTAATCCCTAGTGCAACAGGCACAACGACAAGCAATGCGAATATTACAATTCAAGCTTATTTGAAAAATGTACTTTCGAATCAAAATGCTACGTTAACTCAAAATGGCGTTGTGGTTACTAATTTCACTTTTACAAATGGTCAATTGGTTTTCCCAACAACCTTAATTAATGGTATCAATACATTCACAATTGCGGCAAGTTCTTCCTGTGGAAATGCAACAGAAACATTTACTATAAATTACCAAAATTGTGCTGCACCAATCGTTAGTGTTACGAATCCACAAAATAATTCAACTGTAAATTCAGTAGCTTTAGTATTCAAGGCTAGAATCGATAACATCGCGGGAAAACAAAATGTTTCCTTGAAATTAAATGGTGTTGACAACGGAAATTTCACGTATACAGCGGCAACAAAATTGATTCAATCTACGCTTCAATTGCAAGCAGGAATGAACGTTATCACTCTGGGAGCTATCAATAATTGTGGAAGCGACATTGAAACCATTTATGTGAATTACGATAATTGTGTTGCTCCAATTGTTTCTATTGCTAATACAGCAACAACGGTAACAAATGCAGCTTTTGTTTTAAATGCAACCCTTCAAAACATGCTGGAAACACAAGGGATTTCAGTAACTCAAAATGGAAATCCTGTTAATTTTAATTACTTCAATTCTCAATTGACAAGTGCCTTAACTTTGGTTCAGGGTAATAACACGTTTGTTATTACTGCAACAAAATCGTGTGGAACAGCAACAAAAACGATTGTTGTGAACTATAATAATTGTATTGCTCCGATTGTGTTTATTTTGAATCCAACGACAAGTGGTTCAGTTGTGAATGCTACAGTGTTCACATTCAAAGCAACTGCTACAAATATTTCAACTCCGCAACAAATAGTATTGAAACAAAACAATCAAATTATTCCTTTTATTTACAATAACGGATTAATTGAAGCAAATGCGACCTTAGTAAATGGCGTAAATAATTTCCAATTGATTGTAACAAACGCGTGTGGATCGGACACAAAATCAACTGCTATTAGCTTTGTAAGTTGTACTCCGCCTTCCATATCCATTATTAATCCTGTGTTGAACAATACAACTATCAATGTTTCTCAGTTTCTATTTAAAGCAAGCGTTTCTGGTTCGACTAACACACAAGCTATTACAGTGAAATTAAATGGTCAAATGGCTACGTTCAATTTGAATAGCGGTTTTCTGACTGCTAATTTGAATTTGACTCCAGGTGTCAATAACATCATTATTTCTGCCTCCAATTCTTGCGGAACAGTAATTGAAACTTCAACGATTACGTACGATAATTGCGTGCAACCAACCATTCAACTTAACGGAATTTCAAACACATCTCAAACAGTTTCAAATCCCAACTTTACCGTTTCTGCAGCAATCGTTGGAATTGAGTTGGCATCTGCCATTTCATTCACTCAGAACGGACAAAGTAAAACGTTTGGTTTTTCTAATTCAAATTTCACTTCCAATTTGCAATTGGTAGAAGGTTTAAACACGATTACTTTAACTTCAACAAATTCGTGTGGTGTTGCTATCAAAACTTTGAATATTACGTTGAATACATGTGTTCCACCAATTGTTAGTTTCACGAATCCAGCTATTTCGGGAACAACAGTTGCGACTGCGCCTTATAACTTTACTGCAAACATCCAAAATATCGCAAACGCACAAGGAATTTCTTTGAAACAAAACGGAGCAACAATTTCAAACTTTAGTTTTACTAATGGTCAGCTTTCTGCAAATTTGACTTTACAAGTAGGATTAAATACGTTTATCGTTGTTGCAACTAATACGTGTGGAATTGCAACAGAAGCAACAAGTATTACTTTTAATAATTGTATTCCACCAATTGTTAATTTCACAAATCCAGCTATTTCGGGAATAACAGTTGCTACTGCGGCTTATAACTTTTCGGCAAACATCCAAAATATCGCAAACGCACAAGGAATTTCTTTGAAACAAAACGGAGTAACAATTTCAAATTTTAATTTTACGAATGGCCAGCTTTCTGCAAATTTGACTTTACAAGTAGGGTTAAATACGTTTACCGTTGTTGCCACTAATACGTGTGGAATTGCAACAGAAGCAACAAGTATTACTTTTAATAATTGTGTTCCACCAATTGTTAGTTTCACGAATCCAGCTATTTCGGGAACAACAGTTGCGACTGCGGCTTATAACTTTTCGGCAAACATCCAAAATATCGCAAACGCACAAGGAATTTCTTTGAAACAAAACGGAACAACAATTACAAACTTTAGTTTTACAAATGGTCAGCTTTCTGCAAATTTGACTTTACAAGTAGGATTAAATACGTTTATCATTGTTGCCACTAATACGTGTGGAATTGCAACAGAAGCAACAAGTATTACTTTTAATAATTGTATTCCACCAACCGTTAGTTTCACGAATCCAGCTATTTC
>Ga0105050_10000975_pt1 | contig 43766 bp, 38 predicted proteins | sample FRY01_FD_78088 | JGI IMG/M metagenome (GOLD analysis project Ga0105050, IMG submission 78088) | Freshwater microbial communities from Lake Fryxell liftoff mats and glacier meltwater in Antarctica - FRY-01 | ecosystem: Environmental > Aquatic > Freshwater > Ice > Glacier meltwater ...
CCCTGCAGATACTGCGGGCGTTCGGCTGCGATGCGTGCGACCAATTGCTGTGGCGTGATGCCCTCAGACTCAGCCTTGAGCATGATCGGGGCCCCATGGGTGTCATCGGCACCGACAAAATGCACGGTGTGTCCTGCCATGCGCATCGATCGCACCCAGATATCTGCCTGAATGTATTCCATAATGTGGCCGATATGAAATGAGCCGTTGGCGTAGGGTAGTGCGGTCGTGACGAAAATGGTTCGGGACATGGGAGACATGGAGGACACAGGGGAAAATTAGGAGCAAAAGGTGACTTGGTACAGGGAAATCGGAACGAAATAAGTCATCAATCAGAAAGTATAGGCACTCAGCGGATATCGCGCGATTCGACGTCCGTGACGTCTTTTGGGTTCAAAGTACCCGTGGTTGACATGGACTTGCGTTTAGACTTGCTCGCCATCCAGTATTCTTTCACTGCGAATGGTTTGCCGCGCAGGCGTGAGACCACCAGCAAAATGGCGATTGCGATGATGGTGGAGATGGTTAGAATCAGCGCCATGAATAAGCCGACAAAGGCCACCACCAGAAACACCACCACTCGGATAATGCGGCGAAATAGTTCAATCATATCGATACCGTGGCCTGAACAAAGTAACAAAAAACAAAGAAACGAAAATAGCAAAGGAATTTAAATGAGTGTAGCGCTTGTAGACGTGCGTGCGGTGCTGAACCAGGTCATCGATCCGGTGGCGGGTGTGACCCTTGGTAGCGCAGTCAAAGATTCGCAGATCCAGATTGTGGATGGGCGAGTGAGCATTCAGGTCGTTTTAGGTTACCCCGCTGCGAGTCGTGCCGAGGCCCTTCGCCAGGCCTTGGTGCAAGCACTGAAAGATGCTGGCGTGGCGCAAGCCGAGGTCAGTATTTCCACAAAAGTGGTTGCACATGCTGTCCGGCCTGGTGTGGCGCTCGTGCCAGGCGTTCGCAACATTATTGCCGTCGCGTCTGGCAAGGGTGGTGTTGGCAAGAGCACTACGGCCGTTAACCTGGCGCTTGCACTGCAAGCTGAAGGTGCCCGTGTCGGGCTGTTGGATGCCGATATTTATGGACCTAGCGTGCCGACCTTGCTGGGCGTTTCACAGCGCCCAGACAGCGCAGATGGCAAGACCATGAGTCCTGTCATCGGTCATGGCATTCAAACGAATTCGATTGGCTTCATGATCAGTGAAGATAATCCGGCGATCTGGCGTGGACCGATGGTCACACAGGCGCTTGAGCAGCTGCTGCGCTCGACCAATTGGGACGATCTTGACTATCTGATCGTCGATATGCCGCCCGGAACGGGCGATATTGCATTGACACTATCCCAGCGCGTCCCCGTGGTAGGCGCCGTCATTGTCACGACACCACAGGATCTAGCCTTGCTGGACGCGCGCAAAGGGCTGCGCATGTTTGAAAAAGTCAACGTGCCGGTGTTGGGCGTTGTTGAAAACATGGCCATTCATGTCTGCAGTCAGTGTGGCCATGCAGAGCATATTTTTGGCGAAGGTGGCGGTCAGCGTATGGCCACTCAGTACAAAGTGCCGTGGCTGGGTGCGTTGCCCTTGTCGATGGCGATTCGGGTCGGAGCGGATGCGGGTCAGCCTACCGTTCTCTCGGCGCCTGACAGCGAGGCCGCCAAGCTTTACAGCGCCATTGCGGCCAAGCTTGCCGCCAAAGTCGCCGCTTTACCTAAGGATTTGAGTGACAAGTTTGGCGTTATTTCCGTCAAACGCACCTGATTTTAGACAGTTTGGGCCCCCGTCGGCGCTCAGCCGCCCAGACGGGGGTAAAATCCGCGCTCTCGAGTTTAATTTAGAGGCGCCTGGTCAATGAGCATCAAAAGTGACAACTGGATCCGCCGTATGGCGCAATCGGATGGGATGATCGAACCCTTCGAACCGGGCCAAGTGCGCTCGAATGAATCTGGAAAAATTGTCAGCTACGGGACCAGTAGTTATGGTTATGACGTGCGCTGCGCCAACGAATTCAAAATTTTTACAAATATCAATTCGACGATCGTCGATCCAAAGAACTTTGATGAAAAGTCCTTTGTCGATTTCAAAGGCGATATTTGTATTATTCCTCCTAACTCCTTCGCGCTCGCGCGCACGGTCGAATATTTCCGTATTCCTCGCAGTGTGCTGACCATATGTTTAGGCAAGAGCACCTATGCCCGCTGCGGCATCATTGTGAATGTCACGCCTCTTGAGCCTGAGTGGGAAGGTCACGTCACGCTCGAGTTTTCCAACACGACGCCCTTGCCAGCGAAAATCTATGCCGGCGAAGGTTGCGCACAGATGCTGTTTTTCGAAAGCGATGAGATTTGCTCCACGTCTTATAAAGACCGAGGTGGCAAATATCAAGGGCAACGTGGCGTCACTTTGCCGCGTACTTAAACGTTGGTTCGCGCGGAGACCCACGCTGCGCCCGTCGGGCGTTACTATTTGTCAAAGTCGAGCGTTATGCTCGTCCTCATTCATTCATAAATTATTTGCGGAGTCCTTCGCATGAAATTTCGCTTCCCTATTTTTATCATCGACGAGGACTACCGCTCGGAAAACGCTTCTGGCCTTGGCGTACGCGCCTTAGCCACGGCGATCGAGGCCGAGGGCATGGAAGTGATTGGTGTCACCAGCTATGGCGACCTGAGCTCCTTTGCCCAGCAGCAAAGCCGTGCGAGCGCTTTTATTTTGTCGATCGACGATGAAGAATTTGACGTTTACTCGCCCGAGGATGTGGCGGGTGCGATTAAAAATCTTCGCGTTTTCATCGGTGAGCTGCGTTTTCGGAATGCCGACATTCCGATCTATCTTTACGGTGAGACGCGAACGGCAGAGCACATCCCGAATGACATCTTGCGCGAATTGCACGGCTTCATTCATATGTTTGAGGACACGCCGGAGTTCGTGGCGCGACACATCATTCGTGAAGCGCGTAGTTATGTCGATAGCTTGGCACCGCCATTTTTCCGCGAGCTCGTAAACTACGCGCAGGATGGCTCGTACTCCTGGCACTGCCCAGGTCACTCCGGGGGCGTGGCGTTTTTGAAAAGCCCAGTTGGACAGATGTTTCACCAGTTTTTTGGTGAAAACATGTTGCGCGCCGACGTGTGTAACGCCGTTGACGAGCTCGGCCAGTTGCTCGACCACACGGGCCCGATCGCTGAGTCTGAGCTGAACGCCGCGCGGATCTTTAACGCCGATCACTGTTACTTTGTGACGAACGGCACGTCGACCTCGAATAAGGTTGTTTGGCACGCCAACGTGGCGGCAGATGACATCGTGGTGGTGGATCGTAACTGCCACAAGTCTATTTTGCATGCCATTACGATGACGGGAGCGATCCCTGTGTTTTTACGTCCGACGCGCAATCACATGGGCATCATTGGGCCGATTCCTCTTGAGGAGTTTGAACCAGAAAGCATTCAGAAAAAAATCGATGCGAATCCTTTTGCCCGCAACGTCAAAAACAAAACCCCACGCATTTTGACGCTGACGCAGAGCACCTATGACGGCGTGATTTATAACGTCGAAATGATCAAGGAAAAGCTCGGTAACCTCATCGATACGCTGCATTTTGATGAGGCTTGGTTGCCCCATGCTGCGTTCCATAGTTTTTATCAAGACATGCACGCGATTGGAGCCGGTCGTCCACGTAGCCCCAAAGCCATGGTATTTGCGACACACTCGACGCATAAACTCCTGGCCGGCATTTCGCAGGCCTCACAGATCATTGTCCAGGAGTCTGAAACCCGCAAACTGGATCGCAATATTTTTAACGAAGCCTATCTGATGCACATGTCGACTTCGCCTCAGTACGCGATCATCGCATCCTGTGACGTGGCGGCTGCCATGATGGAAGCACCAGGTGGGACAGCCTTGGTTGAGGAGAGTATTCGCGAAGCACTCGATTTTCGTCGCGCGATGCGCAAGGTTGATCTTGAATACGGTGACGATGACTGGTGGTTCACAGTCTGGGGACCGGATTACTTGGCGGCGCATGGCGTCGGTGAACAGTCCGACTGGATTCTCAAAGCCAATGACCATTGGCACGGCTTCGGTGATCTTGCCGAAGGCTTTAACATGCTTGACCCGATCAAGGCGACGATCGTCACGCCTGGACTGGATATGTCGGGCAGTTTTGGCGAGACCGGTGTGCCGGCGGCGCTAGTGTCTAAGTATCTGACTGAGCATGGCGTGGTGGTGGAAAAGACGGGCCTATATTCCTTTTTCATCATGTTTACGATTGGCATTACCAAAGGTCGCTGGAACACGCTGTTGACGGCTTTGCAGCAGTTCAAAGACGACTACGACCGCAACCAGCCAATGTGGCGCATCTTGCCGGACTTCTGCAAAGGTAACCGTCGCTATGAGCGAATGGGGTTGCGCGATCTGTGTCAGCAGATCCATGAGCAATACCGCAAGCACGATGTGGCGCGTCTCACCACTGAAATGTATCTTAGCGATATGGTGCCCGCACTTAAGCCTTCAGATGCTTTCGCTAGGATGGCGCACAGAGAGGTCGAGCGAGTATCGATCGATCAGCTCGAGGGTCGTGTCACGGGTGTGTTGTTGACACCCTACCCACCTGGCATTCCTTTGTTGATTCCTGGCGAGCGTTTTAATAAAACGATTGTGCAATACCTGCAGTTTGCCCGCGAGTTCAATCAAATGTTTCCGTCATTTGAAACGTACATTCATGGTTTGGGTGAGGATGTGTTGCCCAATGGTGAAAAGCGTTACTACGTTGATTGCCTGATCGAAGCACAATGTTGATTGCCGCACGCCAGAGAATGCACGAATCCGGACGGGTGCATGCAGCAGTTTGATGTGGCGGTGATCGGTGCGGGTGCCGCTGGCATGATGTGTGCCGCGGTGGCCGCGCAGCGTGGGCGCACAGTCGTCCTCATTGATCACGCAAGCAAACTTGCCGAAAAAATCCGCATCTCCGGTGGCGGTCGTTGTAATTTCACCAACAAACAAGTCGGCCCAGAGAACTTCATCTCTGCGAATCCCCATTTCTGTAAGTCCGCCTTGGCGGGCTATTCCCCACAGGACTTCATCGACTTGATGCGTCGCCATGATATTGCCTGGCACGAAAAACACAAGGGTCAACTTTTTTGTGACAAGAGTAGCGAGGACATCATTGAGATGTTGCGCGCGGAATGCGAACAAGGTGGCGTCCAATGGCGGATGCCCTGTGACGTCCTCGAGGTCACGCGCACTGAAATCGGTGGTGAAGCGATGTTTTCTCTCGGCACGTCACTTGGAGTGATTCAGGCCAGTCGTCTGGTCGTCGCAACGGGTGGGCTGGCGATTCCTCAACTTGGTGCGACAGACTTTGGTCTGAAGCTCGCGCGACAGTTTGGCCTCAAAGTGATTGAGCCCCGTCCGGCACTGGTGCCTCTGACCTTTGATAGTGAGACTTGGGCGCCGTTTGGGACGTTGGCAGGGGTTGCAGTGCCCTCAACGGTGTCAGCCGGATCAGGCCGCCAAACTCAAGCGTTTCTTGAGGATGTGCTGTTTACGCATCGCGGGCTGTCTGGTCCGGGAATTTTGCAAATATCAAGCTATTGGCAGCCTGGTGAGGCAATATCGTTGGACTTGGCTCCGGGTCAAGATCTGGAGAGCAAACTACTCGAGGCAAAATCGGGTGCAAAGCAGCAGTTAGGGACGCTGCTGGCAGCGCTTTGGCCTAAACGACTTGGAGAACAGTGGTTGGGCGAGCAAGCGAGCATTCGGCTGGCAGATGCGCCTGATCGTATGCTTAGAGAGCTCGCTCGGCGCATTCACGGCTGGTCTTTGGTGCCCACCGGTACGGCAGGGTACAAAAAAGCCGAGGTGATGCGTGGGGGCGTCGATACGCGCGGGTTGGATCAGCGCAGTATGCAAGCCCGCGCTGTGCCGGGATTGCATTTTATTGGCGAAGCCGTCGATGTCACGGGTTGGTTAGGCGGGTACAACTTCCAGTGGGCGTGGGCCTCTGCCGTGGCCTGCGCACGCAGTCTCTAACCCTGAATTCAGACAGGGCCGGACTTGTGGTCGGCTTTGGTTTCGCGTTATGCTCACAATGCTGTGAACGCATATTGCGGGAGAGCGCATCGGACTTCCTAATTGGAGGTTCATTTTGCCGCCGAAGGCGCAATTCGCCCAGAATCGCTCAGGCCCCCCATACCGCAACATGAATTGAAAGAAGCACGATTTCTTTCAGCACAACACTCTGGAGAGACCCGCGACCAAAAGGTCAACACGGGCGCCGAAGGTGCACACCCGCCAATTAGCGGGGCAACTCTCAGGCAAAAGGACAGAGGGGCGGACCGCCTGGCGGATTTCATGCGTTTGACGCGTGCGATCTGTAGGGAGCCACCCCTTTTTCTTTGCTGTTTCCCGGAGTGTCACGATGTCTGCAGAATTAAAACGCACCGCTCTTGCCAACGTTCATGTCGCGGCGGGTGCGCGTATGGTCGACTTTGGCGGTTGGGATATGCCTGTGAATTACGGATCCCAAATCGAAGAGCACCATGCGGTCAGGCGCGATGCTGGCATCTTTGACGTTTCCCATATGTTGAATGTTGATGTGGTCGGCCCGGACGCGACAGCGTTTTTGCGCAAACTGGTGGCTAATGATGTTGCCAAACTGACTCAGCCCGGCAAAGCACTGTATTCCTGTATGTTGAATCCCCAGGGCGGGGTGATCGACGACCTGATTATTTATTTTTTTACGTCTACACAGTGGCGCCTTGTCGTGAACGCAGGCACGGCAGAAAAAGATATTGCTTGGATGCAGCGAGTCGCTGCCGCCGGAACTTTTGATGTCACAGTGACCCCCCGAAGAGACCTCGCCATGGTGGCGGTTCAGGGTCCATGCGCACGTGCCAAAGTCTGGGCGGCGCGTCCTGCGTGGCGTGCGACCACTGAACCTCTCGGTGTGTTCTGTGGCGCCATGTTCCCGGGCGACACCATGGTGGCCCGAACGGGTTATACGGGCGAAGATGGCTTTGAAATTGTCGTCCCCGCGACCGAAGTTGAGACGCTCTGGCAGGACCTCGTGTCCCAAGGTGTCCAACCCTGTGGCTTGGGGGCGCGTGACACATTACGCCTCGAGGCCGGCATGAACTTGTACGGTCAGGATATGGATGAGCTCATTCATCCCAATCAGGCCGGCTTGACCTGGACAGTGTCGCTTAAGGATGCAGACCGTCGATTTATTGGACGGGATGCGCTTGAGCAATTTGCTGATCCACGCAGCTTCATCGGAATGAAGTTATTAGACCGCGGGGTCATGCGCGCCCACATGGCTGTGCGCACTGCCAAGGGCATGGGCGAGGTAACAAGCGGCACGATGTCTCCGACCATGGCTGTGTCGATTGGTTTTGGTCGCCTGCCAACAGGCATTGTCGCTGGAGATCGCGTAGAAATCGATATTCGTGGCAAGTGGGTGCCCGCAGAGGTTTGCAAGTTGCCTTTCGTGCGCAACGGGCACGTTGTGACGCACAACTAAATCCCGGCTGATTGCTTGCCGCATTACCCAAATATTTTTCATTTTTGAACCGCATTCTTTGAATCGTTTATTTCACAAATTTTCAGGAGACTTCCATGAGCATCCCTAGTGATCGCAAATACGTCAGTTCACACGAATGGATCAAGGCAGAAGGCGATGTCATGATTGTTGGCATCACAGGACCTGCCCAGGAGCAGTTGGGTGATTTGGTGTTCGTGGGCGACGTCCGTGTGGGCGCCAAGCTTTCAGCAGGTGCTACAGCCGGTGTAGTTGAATCGGTTAAGGCCGCCTCGGATATCTACGCGCCCGTGGCAGGTGAAATCGTAGGTTTTAACGAAGCCCTGAATGATGCCCCTGAAAGCATCAATGCCAATCCCTACGGCACATGGATTTTTAAAATCAAGGCTAACAATCCCGCCGACGTAGATGGCCTGCTCGATGCAGCCGCCTATCAGACTGTCGCTGACGCAAGTTAAGGCAAACATCATGTCCCAAGCACTGGATACTTCGAACGAATTTATTCCTCGCCATATTGGCCCGAGCCAAGATGATCAAGCAAAAATGCTTGCTGCGATTGATGCACCCGACCTTGACGCGTTGATGCGTGAGGTGGTGCCTGCAAACATCCATATGTCGCGTGAGTTGGACTTGCCTGGTGCGCGCTCTGAGGCAGATGTGATCGCGGAAATGCGCCGCATTGCAGCGGATAATCAAGTGTTTCGCAATTACATTGGTCAAGGCTATTACGGCACACACACGCCCAATGTTATTTTGCGCAATGTCCTTGAAAATCCCGCTTGGTACACCGCCTACACGCCTTATCAGCCCGAAATTTCTCAGGGCCGACTCGAAGCCATTCTGAATTATCAGACGATGGTGGCAGATTTGACGGGCCTCGATATTTCCAATGCATCTCTGCTCGATGAGGGAACGGCGGCTGCCGAAGCGATGACGCTGGCACGTCGTGCCTCACAATCACAAAGCAAGGTGTTTTTCGTTTCTCAGCACTGTCATCCACAAACCATCGAAGTCATTCGCACGCGTGCCGATGGTTTGGACATTGAGGTCATGGTGGGTGATGAGCTCAAAGGTGTGCCAGCCTGTTTTGGTTTGCTTGTTCAGTACCCGCATTCGCTAGGTGCAGTGTCCGATTATCGTGCCCTGGCCAAGCAGGTCCACGCGCAAGGTGGTGTGGTCGCATGCGCAACAGACCTGTTGGCGCTAGCACTGCTCGAGCCGCCAGGCCATTGGGATGCTGACATTGCGATCGGTTCAGCCCAGCGGTTTGGTGTGCCTTTTGGTTTTGGTGGGCCGCATGCAGGCTTCATGGCTTGCAAGGATGCCTTCAAACGCAATATGCCAGGCCGTCTCGTGGGTATCTCGAAAGATGCACAGGGAAATCAGGCGCTGCGTCTGGCGCTCCAAACCCGTGAGCAACATATTCGTCGTGAAAAAGCGACCTCGAATATCTGTACGGCTCAGGTATTGTTGGCTGTCATGTCCAGCATGTATGTGTTGTGGCATGGCCCCAAAGGGATCAGCGCCATCGCGACACGCGTGCATCATGCAACAGCAATGCTCAAGCAGGGGCTCACCTCGATGGGCATCAAGGTCGTCAATGAGACGTTCTTTGATACGCTTTTGCTTGAAACGGCTGCTCATACTGACGCAATTTTGCATGCCGCACGCGCGGCACAGATTAATTTACGCAGCGTGAATGCGACGCAACTGAGCATCTCGCTTGATGAGACGGTCACCGCCCAAGACCTTGAGCAGTTGCTAAGCGTATTTGCGGGCGTGGTCGGTCAATCTGTTGCGGCCTTACCGTCTACAGTCGATGGCTTGCCTGGTATTCAAGCGAGTGTCCAGCGCAAACAGGCCATTCTCAGTCATCCTGTTTTTTCAAGTATCCAATCTGAAACAGATATGTTGCGCTATTTGCGTAAATTATCGGATAAGGATCTGGCGTTGGATCGCACCATGATTCCGCTCGGCTCATGCACCATGAAGCTCAATGCGACTGTTGAGATGATCCCTGTGACCTGGCCTGAATTTGCAGCGATCCATCCCTTTGCGCCGGCTGAGCAGACGCGTGGCTATCAGACCATGATTGAGCGGCTGTCCAAGGACCTGTGCGAAATCACTGGATACGATGCTATTAGTTTGCAGCCCAACTCGGGTGCTCAGGGTGAATACGCAGGCTTGCTGGCGATTCGTGCTTATCATCGCGCCAATGGACAACATCAGCGTGACGTTTGTTTGATTCCCTCCTCCGCGCATGGCACAAATCCAGCCTCGGCCAATATGGTGGGTATGGATGTGGTGGTGGTCGGTTCCGACGCCCACGGTAACGTCGATCTGGATGATCTGAAAGCCAAAATCGCTAAGGCGGGTGATCGCCTTGCGGCCTTGATGGTGACTTATCCTTCTACGCATGGCGTGTTCGAAGAATCCATCACCACCATTTGCGATTTGATCCATGAAGCGGGCGGTCAGGTGTACATGGACGGCGCCAACATGAACGCCATGGTGGGCGTAGCTCAGCCTGGTAAATTTGGCTCCGATGTTTCTCATTTGAATTTACACAAGACTTTCTGTATCCCCCACGGCGGTGGTGGACCAGGTGTCGGGCCTGTCGGCGTGCGTGCGCACTTAGCGCCGTTCTTGCCTGGCGTGGTGGGTGAGAAAGGCGTGCTGCCTGATGGGATGCCTGTCGGTCCTGTTTCAGCTGCACCTTTCGGCTCAGCCAGCATTTTGCCGATTCCCTTCATTTATATTTCTTTGATGGGTGCAGAGGGGTTGCGCCACGCCACCGAAGTTGCCATTCTGAGTGCGAACTACGTCGCACGCCGACTCGAAGGTCATTATCCGGTGCTGTATTCGGGTCGTAACGGACGGGTGGCGCACGAGTGTATTCTCGATATGCGAGACATCAAGGAAGCCTCGGGTATTTCTGCCGAGGACATCGCTAAACGATTGATGGATTATGGTTTCCATGCGCCAACCATGAGCTTTCCCGTTGCGGGTACGCTGATGGTTGAACCCACCGAGTCCGAGGGCTTGGCCGAGCTTGATCGTTTTGTTGACGCCATGATTTCGATTCGTCAAGAAATCGCACGCGTCGAGAGTGGTGAGAGCGATAAAAGCGATAACGTACTCAAGAATGCGCCTCACACGGCTAAGATGTTGTTGGCTGAAGAGTGGCACCACGACTATCCTCGCCAGCAGGCGGCTTACCCTCTTGCGAGTTTGCGCGATAGTAAGTATTGGCCACCCGTGGGTCGTGTGGATAACGCGTGGGGAGACCGCAATCTGGTGTGTGCGTGCTTACCCGTTGAGGCGTATGCTGAATAGTGTTGGTTGATTGGGCCCCTTGAGGGCTGAGGGGGGCTCAATCATTTCGCAGCAGGTGGCGGCGTTTCTTGTTTGGGTATTTCACCAGTAGCTTGAGCGCGGCTCGCCTGCTCAGGCGTTGGATTTTTCGCTTTCTCCGAGGCTTTGCTTTCCTTGGCAAAGTCTCTCACTAGTTTAAAGAACGTGCTGACCATCGATTCGATGGCATCCTGTCCGATGCCGCCGTAGGCACTAATGTCCATTTCGAGAACAGGCGCTTTGGTCTCGTTAATAAATGCACGCCCCCAGCGGTTGCGTAAGTTCCAGTCATTGACGAACTTAAGCGCAGCACCCTGTTCAGGTGAGTAGGTCGCGCGCAGTAAAACGTCTTCACATGTCGGATCATTGCGGCAACCGATAAAGACGATTTCGATTTTTTCTGCTCCCGAATCACTCGGAGCCACCTTCAGCACGAGATCGCCATCGGCATCTCTGGACTCTTCATAAGTGAAGTCTGAGCGACTGAGAATGGCACTCATCACCTCAGGATCAAGATGCTGAAGGGCAGCCGACTCGTCAGGCCCTTGTTGCACGGCCGGGGCGCGGTTGTTAAACCAGTTTGGCGGCGTCAATGTGCTGAGTAACTTGAGCAGAGGCTCGGCGGGAGTACGTTGTCCGTTAATCCGAAGTTCAGCGTCCTGCACATTCAAGTGCGCGACCAGCTTACCGCCTTGCGGCCGCCCAAGCTTAAGCTGAAAAGCGGTGTCAGTCAGTCTTTTCATTTCGCGATCCGCCAGACCCTTGGCTTTGGCTCCTGGCGTGCCTGGTGTCTGAAACTTTTGGAGAATAAGTCCTTCAATCATTGGCTGAGAAAGGGTCAGGGTTGCATCAAGGGTTTCAATCGGGCTTTCACTTAGCCCAATACCGCCGCTTGCGAGCTCTGCGGATTTAAAGGCCAAATTTAGTGAAAGCTGGCTCTTGCCGCGAACCGTTTCCCAGACGAGTGGTTCGAGCCGGACTGTTAAATTATTTTTCAGTAGTCCGTGAGCATGGGCCCAGAGTTTTTTAATCTCTGCCGCGCTAAGAGGTTCAGGCGCAAGGATGTTAATTAGGGTGCGCGTCAAGACGCGGTGGTAGAGCTCCAGCATTGGCTCGAGTGCGCGGTCATCGAGTTGGTCGAAATACGCGGTTAATCTAAAAGCGCCCAGCTTATTTTGCGCGATGCTGAGTTCTGCAATATCGATATTTGTCTCGGCAGCAACATCTGAACCTTGTAACTTGAAGTCGTTTCGGATCGACAGCTTTTGCAGGTCAATGGTGGGGGCATGAATGGATGTCCAAGTCAGGCTGCCAATTTCACGGCTGTTCACGCCGAGTGAGATTCCAGCCGGTCCTCGGCGAGAGTCCGTTTGCAGCTTGACGGACTTTAGGTCAATGGTTGCACGCCCATCTGTAAAGTTTAGGGATTCAATATTCAATTCCCCCTTTCTATTGCGGAACCTAGGGCTGATTTCTGCATTCAGCTGGGCGCCGCCAAATTGAGTCCGTAGGTCGTCATGACGTAGGTCAAAGGGGAGCGCGGTCCATTTGAGATGGGCGATACCCTCTGTGGATAATCGAGTTCTCCCCGTGATGAAGGGTTGGCCGTTCGTGGCCTTAAAAAGGGCTTCGGTCCATGGGGTGCTTGCGACCGAGGTTTCAATCAGGGCACCAATGGGACTGAAGTCTCCTGACAGAATATTCTTGAGAGGAAACGGTCCGTGGTCAATGTGATTTAAAAAGAGGACTTCACGTTTTTGAGCGGTGTCGGCGCCTGACTTTTGCGCAAAGGTGAGTAGATAGGACCCCTGACTAGAAAACACACCACGTTTATAGTCCCGCAGCGTGACACGCACTTGATCAGACCATGTTCGTGCAAGATGAATATTGATTGAATCAACCGCGGCATAGGATCGCGACTGGATGCGCATGCCTGACCACCAGCTCGCGCCGCTGTAGCCGATGATCAGTACGGCAAGTCCGACACCCGCGGCGATCAGTTTCTTAATCATATCTGTCCCGTTGGCCTATATGCTTGTGATCATGACACCAAAGTGATCGGAGGATGATCGGTGACACGTTGATAGTGCACAACATCGTAGCGTAGTCCGTTTTCTGGGGGTTGCGGTGTTCTTGACACCTCTTTCCACTGCATGGCGTCGAGCGGTCCAAAAAAGGCATCACCGTCAATGTCTGCAAGCACCTCGGTGGCAATGATGTCTTGAACGTATGGCAGCGCTTCTTGATAAATTTGTGCTCCACCAATGATGAATGCTTTTTCGGCCCCCTTTGCCTGTGCAAGTGCTTCGGCTAGGCTTGCGACAAACTCGGCACCAGGAACGGATCGATTTTGATCCCTGGTAATGACAATATTGAGCCGCCCTGGTAGGGGCCTGCCAAGCGAGTCCCACGTCTTGCGACCCATGATGATTGGGTGACCGAGCGTGGTGCGTTTGAAGTGCGCAAGATCACCCGAAAGTCTCCAGGGCAAGGTATTTTCTCGCCCGATCACGCGATTTTGAGCATAGGCGACGATCATCGAGAGCTGCATGTGAGTATCAAACCTTTACGCTTGAAATGAGAAAACGCGGCCTTAGACCGCTACCGGCGCTTTGATGTGCGGGTGGTGTGAATAGTCTTCGATCACGAAGTCTTCGTATCGATAATCAAAAATCGAATCAGGCTTTCGCTGGATGCTGAGTTTGGGATAGGGGTAGGGCGCACGGCTGAGCTGAAGCTCAACCTGTTCAAAGTGGTTGCTATAAATGTGACAGTCGCCACCCGTCCAAATAAAGTCACCGACTTCAAGGCCGCATTGTTGCGCAACCATATGCGTCAACAGCGCATAACTGGCAATATTGAACGGTACACCGAGAAAAATATCCGCACTGCGTTGGTATAACTGACAAGAGAGCTTGCCTTGGGCCACATAGAATTGAAAAAATGCATGGCAGGGTGGTAGCGCCATGTTTTTAATTTCGCCGACATTCCATGCAGACACAATCAGCCTGCGCGAGTCTGGTGTCGTGCGAATTTGCTCAAGCACTTGCTTGATTTGGTCGATATGACCGCCATCAGGTGTGGGCCAAGAGCGCCACTGCACCCCGTAGACAGGACCGAGGTCGCCATCTTCACGCGCCCACTCATTCCAAATTGAGCAACCGTTTTCTTGCAGCCAACGTACGTTAGAGTCGCCCCGCAAAAACCAGAGCAACTCGACAAAAATACTGCGGGTATGCAGTTTTTTTGTGGTCACAAGTGGAAACCCTTTTGACAGATCAAAACGCATCTGGTGGCCGAAAACCGAGCGGGTGCCGGTGCCCGTGCGGTCTGTTTTATTCACGCCTGTTGTGTAGACGTGCTGCATGAAGGTTTCGTATTGGTTCATACAGGCGCCACGGTATCGATGATCTCAGCTGACCACGTGATCTCAGCCGTGTGGGCCAGCATGGCAGAAGCAGAACAATATTTCTCGTGCGAAAGTGCGATGGCGCGTTCAACCGCAGTGCGCGGTAGATGTTGGCCGGTCACCGTAAAGACAAAGTGGATTTTTGTGAATACTTTTGGATCCGTATCGGCGCGCTCGGCTTGCAACTTAACCGAGCAACCACTAATCGCATGTCGACCACGCTTGAGGATCAGCACGACATCATAAGCAGTACAGCCGCCCGTTCCCACCAGCAACAACTCCATCGGACGCGGGGCCAAATTGTGCCCGCCGCCATCAGGGGCTCCATCCATGGCTGCGATATGTCCGGTGCCGGTCTGACCGACAAAGAGCATGCCATCCGGGCCGCCCCAATCAATTCTGACTTCCATCTCGAGTCTCCTGCGATCAAGTAGGAATAATAACCGCCCTCGGACCCTATTTCTCTGCCGATCGATGGTAATGAGATTGACTGGTTAGTCTGACTCCAGACAGTAAAATAGAGATTCTTGTTGTGAGGAACTTGTTGTCATGGTTGATTTCAATGCGGTGACCCCGCTGGGGCATATGAGCACAGGGCAGGCGGTGGCCTCAACACAGTCACATCGAATCGTTCGCAGACACGGCTGGTTTGACTCTGTCTTGGCTGAGCTTGACGTTGCCCTGCAGGTGCTAGGTGGGGGCGTGACAGCCTCCCGTCCTAATCCTGCTGGGCCGTTGATTGCGGGGCAGGATGCCGGCCTAGACGATTCGGCTCGGCGCCATGCGGCTGGCCTGATGCGCGTGAACCACGTAGGCGAAGTCTGTGCACAAGCCCTTTATCGAGGTCAGGCCGCGGCCTCCAGAGATCGCGACCATGCTCGGTTTTTCTTAGAGGCCGCGGCAGAAGAGGTCGATCACTTAGGCTGGTGCGCACAGCGTCTAAAGGAGTTGGACAGTCGCCCAAGCCTATTAAATCCACTTTGGTATGCCGGGTCGTTTGCGTTGGGGGCGTTGGCGAGTCGCGCAGGTGCTGAGCGCAGCTTGGGTTTCATGGCCGAAACTGAGCGCCAGGTCGAGGCGCATTTGGACAGCCATTTGACTGAGCTTCCTGTCCCCGACACACGCTCACGCGAAATTGTTGAAAAAATGAAGCAAGACGAAGCGCAGCATCGGGTGAGTGCTGAGCATCGTGGTGCCGCGGTCGTGCCAAAGCCACTTCGTACCGCAATGCGACTGATGGCGCGAGTGATGACGGGCACCGCATATAAACTTTAATAAAAGCATTGGAATGAGTTGTTGCGACGCACAAAAACAACGCAAAGACCTATTTTTATACAGGGTATGTGAATAATCTTGCGCTGCACCAACTTTTCAGTTAATATTTGTTTATGGAAGTTCAGTCAGCAGTGTAGTGAATCAAAGCGTAAGTACTAACCACAGGTTGTTTGCGTAACGTTGATTCAGTCACTGAGATTCAGTACCTAGCTTTAGCGCTTATCTTCAGTGCCTAGCTTCAGTACTTAGATCTCCTGGACTTGCCACAGTTGTCTCCTCCACCCTCCTCCTTTGGTGGATTTAGCCCAAGACTGCAAAGTCTTGGGCTTTTTTTTATGTGGCAAGCCTTTATGATCTTGTACGCAGCGCTGAGTCGTGTCGCTGTAACGTGAGCATCGATCCAGTCGGAGAGTAATTTGCAAATTCAAGACGTGAAGTTGGCGGTAGTCGGACTTGGCTACGTAGGACTGCCATTGGCGGTTGCGTTCGGCAAACAGCGCTCTGTGATTGGCTTTGATATTAATGTGTCGCGTATTGAGGCGCTTAAAAATGGGCATGACCATACCCTTGAGTTAGACAGCGCCGAGCTGGCGAGGGCGACTGGTTTGCGCTACACCTCTGATCATGCAGCGTTGGCAGAGGCCAATGTTTTCATCGTGACGATGCCAACACCGATCGATGAATTCAAACAGCCTGATCTGACGCCCCTGATTCGTGCGAGTGAGACGATTGGTCATGCTTTAAAAGCAGGTGACCTCGTCATTTATGAGTCAACGGTTTACCCTGGGGTCACGGAAGAAATTTGCGTACCGGTTTTAGAAAGAGTCTCCGGTCTGCGCTTTAATCAAGATTTTTTTGCGGGTTACAGCCCAGAACGTATTAACCCTGGGGACAAAGAACACCGAGTCACTTCAATTAAAAAAGTGACCTCAGGCTCTACGCCGGAGACTGCTCAACTCGTGGATGCTCTTTATCGTCAGGTTGTGACCGCGGGGACGCATTTAGCTCCTAGCATCAAGGTAGCTGAGGCTGCCAAGGTCATCGAGAACACTCAGCGAGATGTGAATATTGCACTCATGAATGAGTTCGCCAGAATCTTTAATCGTTTGGGGATTGACACAGAAGCAGTACTCACGGCCGCGGGGACCAAATGGAATTTTTTACCTTTTCGCCCAGGTCTGGTGGGAGGCCATTGTATCGGCGTTGATCCTTACTATCTCACGCACAAAGCACAGTCGATCGGTTACTACCCAGAGATTATTTTGGCGGGCAGACGTATTAATGACAGCATGGGCAGCTATGTCGTCGCGCAACTCGTCAAGGCAATGACAAAGCGTCGTATTCATGTTGAGGGCGCAAGGGTGCTCGTGATGGGGCTGAGTTTTAAAGAAAACTGTCCAGACTTGCGCAACACACGCGTTGTTGATGTCATACGTGAGCTTGAAGAGTACAACATTCAGGTCGATGTCTATGACCCGTGGGTTGAGCGCGAGGAGTCATTTAAAGAGCATCAGATTCACCCCATACAGAACTTGGAAAATGGGGCTTACGATGCCATGATCCTAGCCGTGGCGCATCGTCAGTTTCGAGAAATGGGGATAGAGGCGATCAAAGCGCTCGGCAAGCCGGAGCACGTTCTCTATGATCTGAAATATATTTTCCCGTCAGAACAAACAGACTTGAGGTTGTAAGTTGAGGTTGTAAGTTCCCTCGGGGATTAACCACCGGCAAGTTTGCGAACCCAATAGGCGGTCGATGGATCGTAAGGACTCACGGCAGGGTCGCTCCCAAGCGCGTCGAGACGTCGCTCGATGTCACTCGCAACACGTTTGCCGAACTCCACCCCCCATTGATCAAAGGGATTGACGCCCCAAATCACACCCTCTGTGAAGACCTTGTGTTCATACAAGGCAAGAAGCGCGCCTAACTGTCTCGCTTCGAGTCGTGGCAGCACAATCAGTGTAGAGGGTCGTCCACCAGGATGGACACGGTGTCGGGCGAGCAAGGCGGCTTTGTCTGGATCACTTTCGCTTTTGCTCACTTCCTTGAGTGCCTCAGCAAAGGACTTGCCTTCAAGCAAGGCCGCGCGTTGCGCGAGGCAATTCGCGATGAGCAACCGATGATGGCGGGTATGGCGATGATCGGGTGTTGCGCACAAGATAAAGTCGACGGGGGCACCCTGACTATCCTGATGCAACCATTGAAAAAAGGTGTGCTGACTGTCGGTGCCTGGCATCCCCCAGACAACGGGGCTACTCGGGACATCCAGGGCTGAGCCATCACGCATCGTGGCTTTTCCTAGCGATTCCATTTCAAGCTGTTGCAGCCACGGCACAAGGTTGCCTAGGCGCGCATCGTAGGGACAGAGTGCAAAGGAGCCATAGCCCAGCACACTGCAGTTTGCTACGGCACTCAGCGCCATTTGAACCGGTGCATTGACTTCAATGGGTGCGTTGAGAAAGTGCGAGTCCATCGCCTCAGCGCCTGCGCGCATTTCATTCAGCGCATCGAGACCCAACCCCAGCGCGATCGGCAGTCCTATCGAAGACCATAACGAATAGCGCCCCCCCACCCAATCCCAAAATTGGAATATACGATCATCACTGATACCAAAATCACGGGCTGCCTGAGCATTGGCTGTCACCGCAGCGAAGTGATCAAGAGGGTTCGCGACGCCGGATGCACGCAACCAGTCTATCGCGCAAGCTGCGTTGGCAAGTGACTCAATGGTTGTAAAAGACTTTGAAGAAATAATGACAAGCGTATCGTGTGCATCGAGGCCTTCGAGTGCCGCAGTAATCGCGTGAGCATCCACGTTTGAGGCAAACCGAAGCGTACGACGTGAACCTGCTCCGGCCAGAGAATGAAAGGCAAGTCGTGGCCCCCAGTCGCTTCCGCCGATCCCAAGATGCACCACATTACGATATTGATTACGCGCGTTGACGCCCTCAACAAATTTTTTCAGATGCAAGCGTTCGGCCTCGATCGCCTCGGCGACCGGGGCAGGGGGTGTCGTCGCCCGCAACGCCGTATGCCAGGCGGCACGATTTTCAGTCCAGTTGATCGCCGCACCCTCAAATAAGTCGCGGCGCAGCGTTTCAAAATCTTGTTGAGCAAGCAGGGCGTGGGCAGCCTCATTGAGCGCCGGCGATGCGCGTTGTGTGGAGAGGTCCACCTCAAGCCCCGCAGCTGAAATCACGCGTAGTGCATCGGATTTGGTGGGACTACCTAACACGGCCTCGGAAAAAATCTTCCACGCTGGGCTATTGGACAAAGAAGGCATCGGCGTCTTGAATGGTTTGTAGTTGTATTGAGAAAACAGCCCTAAAAAACACAGCCCTAAAAGGGTAGCGTTACATCCGGTGCGAGCGCCAGTAATTGTTCGCGGAAAATCTTTTGTATACGTTCGAGTGCTTCTTGTGTGTCACCCTCGAAGCGCAACACCACAACGGGCGTCGTATTTGAGGCCCGTGCCAAACCAAAACCATCGGCGTAGTCAGCACGTAAGCCGTCAATCTTAAAGACCTCAGCGGCGCCGGCAAACACACCTTCTGTCTGTAATCGCTTAATGAAGGCGTGAGGCTCGCCCTCACGCATTTCGAGCTTAAGCTCAGGCGTGGACACGCCTTGGGGCAGGGCTTCAAGCACGGCAGAGGGGTCGGCATCTCTGGAGAGAATTTCTAATAAGCGGGCCCCGGTATACAGTCCGTCATCAAAACCGAACCAGCGTTCTTTAAAAAACACGTGACCACTCATTTCACCTGCTAACGGTGCACCCGTTTCGGCTAGTTTGGCTTTAATCAGTGAGTGTCCGGTTTGCCACATGAGCGGCTTGCCACCTGCCGCGCGCACCTGCTCAGCGACATGCCGGCTACATTTGACGTCATAAATAATGGTTTCGCCTGGACAGCGTTGCAAGACATCACGGGCGTACAAAATGAGTTGACGGTCGGGCCAGATGATTTGGCCAGATTTCGTGACCACACCAAGACGATCACCGTCACCATCAAAGGCCAGACCAATCTCACAGTCGGTCGTTTGAACGCAATGAATTAAATCCTCGAGATTGTGGGGGTCTGCGGGATCAGGGTGATGATTGGGGAAAGTGCCATCCACCGTGCAAAAGAGTTCAGTGACTTCACAGCCCAGCCCTTGGAATAGTTTGGTGGCGACTGCAGCAGCCACACCATTGCCGCAATCGATTGCGATTTTCATCGGGCGACTGAGCTTGATGTCACCTAAGACTCGGGCGAGGTAGGGCGTCAAAATGTCGACTGAAGTGGCTTGACCAGGTTTGGCTGCCACGGCTGGGCCGGCGGCAACCTCGTCACGCAGGGCGAGGATGGCGTCACCGTGGAGCGTGCCACCGCCCATCATCATCTTAAAGCCGTTGTATTCGGGAGGGTTGTGACTGCCTGTGACCGCGACACCAGAGCCCGTCTGTAGGGTATAGGCCGCAAAGTAGACGAGTGGTGTGGGCACTTCGCCGACGTCAATCGTGTCGATGCCACCGTCTCGCATCCCTTGCTGCAACGCTCCAGCCAGCTCTGGGCTGCTCAGCCTGCCATCGCGGCCCACCACCATCGTCTTGACGCCACAGGCGTGCGCCCGAGCGGCAAGCCCCCGGCCAAGTTGCCGGGCAAAGTCTGCGTTGAGGGCGGTCGGGACAACGCCACGGATATCGTAGGCCTTGAATGCTGCATGAGGAAACGCGGGTAGGACAGACACGAGATGGACTCCGGATGGGGGGCACAGGTTGTGGCAAGCTCGCCACCACAGCACCAATCAAAACTTGATATGGACGATATTATCGCCGTTTTGAAATCCATGTTTAACCCATCATCCACTGCCGACGCACTAATATCGACATCTTTGGTTTGCACAAGGAACTGCCCTACAATTTATTGCTAATTAAAATTGCCTGACTGACCCAAATCGAACCCTTCAAAAAGACACATCAATGAGCACGTTGAAACAACTAGAGCAGATCGTGGGCGCGACCCAAGTATTGACTGGCGAAGCGATGACGCCCTATTTGATCGATTGGCGTGGCCGCTATCGTGGTGAAGCGCTGGCCGTTGTGCGCCCGGGTTCGACTGAAGAGGTCGCGGCTGTCATGCGGCTCTGTGCTGAGCAACGCATTCCGGTGGTGCCCTCCGGCGGTAATACTGGGATGTGCGGCGGTGCGACGCCTGATGAGACTGGGCGCGCACTTGTTGTTTGTCTGGCGCGGTTGAATCGAGTGCGTGAGTTGGATACTGATAACGACACGATTACAGTTGAAGCGGGGTGTATTTTGCAGGCAGTCCAAGAGGCGGCGCGCGCGGCGGGACGTTTATTTCCACTGAGTCTGGCCGCTGAAGGGAGCTGCACGATTGGAGGTAACTTATCCACCAATGCGGGCGGCACACAGGTGCTGCGTTATGGCAATACACGCGAGTTGGCGCTGGGACTTGAGGTGGTCACACCACAAGGGGAGATTTGGCACGGTTTGCGGGGCCTGCGCAAAGACAATACTGGTTACGATTTGCGAGACTTGTACATCGGGAGCGAGGGCACCTTAGGGATCATTACCGCAGCGACCATGAAGCTATATCCGATGCCGGTGGCGCAGCGTATTGCGATGTTGGCGCTCAACTCACTCGAGGATGCCATCGCCGTGTTGTCACGTGCGCGAGCGGGGTTCGGTGCCTCACTCACTGGCTTTGAAGTGATGATGGGGCCGGTGTTGAAAGCGGTGGTTCGCCTGTATCCACAGCAGCGCTTGCCCTTCGAGGGACCTTCAGCGGATGCGCCCTGGTTTGCGATTCTGGAGCTGTCCGATAGCGAAAGCGCAGAGCATGCCCAAGCACGTTTTGAGTCAGTGCTCGGCGCAGCAATTGAGGAGGGCTTGGTCGTAGACGCCGCGATTGCTGAAAACATTGCTCAAAGTAAGGCAATCTGGCATTTACGTGAAAGCATTCCTTTGGCCGAGGCAGAGCTGGGTAAAAGTATTAAGCACGACGTCTCAATTCCGATTTCACTGATCGGCAAATTCGTCAAAACAACCAATGCCGCCTTACAAGAAAAATTTCCGGGTATCCAGCATATTGTGTTCGGACACCTAGGCGATGGCAATTTGCATTACAACGTCGCGCGTGCACCGAACCAGACAGAGCAAGAGCTATTGGCCAATCAATACGAGGTGTATCAGCTGGTGCACGATAGCGTGCATGCCCATGATGGATCCATCAGCGCCGAGCATGGCGTGGGGCAGCTCAAGCGCGACGAACTGACGCGTTACAAGAGCGAGCTTGAACTCAGACTCATGAAACAAATCAAGCAAGCACTTGATCCGCTCGGACTGATGAATCCAGGCAAAGTGTTGCAAACGTAAGTCGGTCAGGCGTACAAATGCTCCGTCTCACCTGGCGCTTTTGGTGGACAGCTCTTTTGATGCTGACGCTGTTTCGCTTGGGACTGGTGCTTTGGCAATGGCCTCGCGTTGAGGCTGTTGATGGTCTCTGGCCAGTGTTGATCGGTGGCTTGCGCATCGACCTCGTCATGATCGGGATGATGATTGCCATTCCAGCAGGAGCAGGGCCGTTTTTTGGCCATTTTGCGATCGCTGAGAAGATGACAGCATGGTGGTTTAGAACCTGCTGGTTTTTGTTGCTGCTGCTGGAGGTTTCAACGCCCCAGTTTATTGCTGAGTACGATACGCGGCCCAATCGTTTGTACTTCGAGTACCTGAGATATCCTCGTGAAGTATTTTCCATGCTGTGGGAGGGCTATCGCCTCGTCTTGATCGCGGCGTTCATGGGCCTCGGGCTCGGCATGTGGAGTGCGTTCAAGCTGTTCAAATCGGGCCAGCCCGACGCAGCTTTACGCTGGTGGTTGCGCCCGGTTGTGAGCGCGGTATTGATCCTTTTTTGTGTGGGGTCGATTCGCGGCACCTTACAACATCGTCCGATCAATGCGGCTTCAGTGGCATTTGGCAACGACGCGATGGTCAATGCACTCCCTCTTAACGGCTTTTGGAGCGTGACGAATGCCGCCTATCTGACGCAGAACGAAAAGTCCTCATTTGATCTGTACGGCAAATTACCGATTGACGAAATGAACGAGATAGTTCGTCGGGCCGCCGGTATTCCCGAACCAATGCTTGACCCATATTTGCCCACACTGCATCGACAAACCGCAACGATGCGACGCGATCAGCCATTGAATCTGGTCATCATTTTGCAAGAGAGCCTGGGCGCACAATATTCGAAAAAGTTGGGTGGACAACACGATTTGACGCCCGAGCTTGATCGACTCGCACAAGAAGGCTGGTGGTTCGAGCGCGCTTATGCCACAGGCACACGTTCGGTGCGTGGTCTAGAGGCCGTCAGCGCGGGTTTTTTACCGACCCCTGCTCAAGCGGTGCTCACCTTGCCGCGCTCGCAAACAGGTTTTTTTACGATCGCAGAACTGTTAGGTTGACACGGTTATTACTCACGTTTCATTTACGGAGGCGAGGGGCATTTCGACAATATGCGAAGTTTTTTCTTGGGCAATGGGTTTAACGAGATGTTGGACCTGCCTAAGTTCGTCGCACCCAAGTTTGTCGGCTCTTGGGGGGCGTCAGATGAGGACATGTTGAACGAGTTGGACCGCGTATTGCGCCAAGACAAAGACAGACCCACCTTAACCATGGCGTTTTCTGTCTCGAATCACTCACCTTGGGAGTATCCAAAGGGTCGTATCGAGCCGATTGGGGAGCCTGCCTCTGTCGTCAATACGGTGCGTTACGCAGACTGGGCGATCGGCGACTTTTTTAAAAGAGCGCGCCAAGCCCCTTATTGGGACAACACGATTTTCGTCGTGGTGGCCGATCACGATGCGCGTGTATATGGCGGTTTAGTGCCGGTCCGACACTTCCACGTACCCGCCTTGATTATCGGACCCGGCGTATCGCCAAAATCTGACCCTCAAGTCATGAGCCAGATTGATTTATTGCCTACGCTGCTGTCTTTGATGGGGATTGATACGGTTCACCCGATGCTTGGGCGTGACCTGACCCGTGCCCCTGCCAATCGGGCGATGATGCAGTTTGGAGATCATTACGGTTATCTCAAGGCAGGTCCTGAGGGTGAAAAATTAGTGGTGTTGGAGCCTGGTAAGCCTGTCCGAACGATGAAATATGAAATGCCGGATCGCTACACCGCGCTTGATCCTGATGAACAGCAGGCTCGCGAGGCGCTTGCGCATGTTTTATGGCCAAGCTGGGCTTACAGTGAGCAGCGCTATGCCTTGCCGCGGGACAAAGCTGTACGTTAAGCAAGCGGTACGTTAAACATTAAGTTAGAAACCAAGTTAAATAGTATCCCCAGATTTTGATTGAATTTTCTAATTAAATTTTCTGGCAACTTGGGCAAAAATAGGTGGCGCGCTGACCTTGTACGATACGTTTTATCGGGGTCGCACACACGCGACATGGTTCCCCAGCACGCTCGTACACGGCTGCGTGGAGCGTAAAGTAAGCACCTGCCTCGCCCGTTGCGTTCACATAGTCCCTCAGCGTGCTGCCGCCTGAATCTAACGCATCGGAGAGCGTATTGCGAAGTGCTTCGACGAGGCGCGCACAGCGTATGAGCGACACACGCGCTGCCTGGGTTTTAGGGTGAATGCGTGCGCGAAACAGGCTCTCGGAAGCATAGATGTTGCCAGCGCCCACCACGATATCTCCCGCTAGCAGCGCTTGTTTAATTGAAACCTGTCGACCAGCCAGACCTTTTTTGAGCCAATCCGCATCGAAAATGGAGTCAAAAGGCTCAACGCCCAGTTTTTTCAAGAGAGGGTGCTGCTCCACGGGTCCGTCTGATTTCGAATGCCATAACACCGAGCCAAAGCGTCTCGGGTCGTGAAGGCGCAATGTGGCATGACTAAAGTGCCATTCGACATGATCATGTTTTCTCAGCAGTTCACCGTTCTGGACGCTTCGCAATGAGCCAGACATGCCCAAATGGATCAGTTGAGTCCCTTGGTCAAATTCGATTAGAAGGTATTTACCCCTTCTTTTGCACGCGCGCACTACTTGCCCGCCGACTAGGTCTGGCAGATCTTTGGGTATTGGCCAGCGCATGCGGGATTCATGTACGACCATGCGTTCGAGCACGTGACCTGTTGCAACGGCGTCAATTCCCCGTCGAGTTGTTTCGACTTCTGGCAGTTCTGGCATGGCTGAGTGCTAACATCCTGTCACTAAGTGTGTTGATTGTGCCACCAACTGGACGGGACGCGTGAAGTCGTTGTTTAAAACCATTATTTCTCAAGTTGTTGCCGCCGCCCTTTTTGGGAGCTGCGGATTATTCTGGGCCTCTGGCGCTGTCGCGCAGCCTGTCCCTGCAAAGGGGTTCGGGCAAAACACGCCATTACAGATCAAGCCTCGTTTGCCTGAGTCTCAAATCATCCGCTTGCGAGCGGGTCAGTTGCCTGAGGTCTCCCTCACGTCGACGATTCTTTTTCAGATTCTTGCGTCGGAAATCTCTGCCCAACGTGGGTCTTACCTTCCTGCGGGCAAGACCATGTTGGATTTGGGCCGAGAGCTCGGTGACTACCGCCTCGCGCGTCGTGCGCTTGAATTTTACTTGGCGGGTGGTAATTTGCCTGGGGCGCTTGAGTCCTCAAGGGTCTGGCTGCGGCTCATGCCAGATGACCCCGAGGCATCTTCGACAGAGATGGCCCTTGCGGCTGCCTCAGGTCAAACAAGTGGTTTGGCGGCAGCACTTAAAAAGCAGATTGATACTGCGTCAGATAAAACCGTGGCCATTGTTCAAGCGTTTGCTGTCTTGAGTCGAATGCCAGATAAAAACTCGGCACTGCGGATTTTGAGTGAAGCGATTGGTGAAAGCAATGCCAAAAATCTTGCTGCAGGTCATCTGGCGCTCGCCGATATGGCACGTGCCGCCAGCGACAATGTACGCGCACTTCAAGAGTCGCGCTTGGCTCTGGCAGGTGCACCCCGCTCAGAAGAGGCGGCACTTCGCGTTTTTGAGTATGGGTTGAGTGTGGACCCTGAGCAGGCCTTGCGTGACGCGACAGAGTTTGTTGCCGTGCAGCCTAATGCGCGGCGTCTACGGGTGCTCGTGGCGAGCTATCTCGCTGAGCGCGGGCAGTATGACGCTGCGATGGCTGAGCTCAATGCGATGGCTAAGCGCTCGCCTGAAGACTTTGACCTCTTATTCATGCAAGCGCAGGTTTCCTATCGGGCTAAACGTCTCGAGCAAGCCCGCGGCTTTCTGGATCAATATGTGACGGTGCAGGCTCAGCGCCTACGCGCCTCTGCGGCTGCAGGCGCGACCGATGCACCGGCGGCCTTGGCTGAGGCGTATCAGCTGATGTCCAGAATTGCGGAAGAGCAGGGACAACTTGATGAAGCCGTGAGTTTGCTTGCCAAAATCGAAGACCCTTCGGTGCGCTTTAGCTCTCGTATCAGACAAGCCGTGATTCGGGCCAAACAAAAGCGTGTGGATGAGGCGCTCGCGCTCATTGATTCCGCCAACGCTCAGACGGATGAGGAGTTGATACTTGGGGGGTCGGCTGCGGCGCAAATCCTGCGTGATGCCAAGCGGCTCCCAGAAGCGATTAAGCGTATGCAGGCTCTCGATGAGCGCATGCCAGATTCGGTCAATATCAAGTACGAGTTGGCGATGCTCTATGAGCGTGACAATCAGATGCGTGCTGCCGAGCGATTATTGCGTCAAGTCATGGTCTTGGATGCTGGACACGCCCATGCCTATAACGCACTTGGTTACTCTTTGGCGGACCGCAACCAACGTTTGCCCGAGGCTTTAGCGCTCATTACGCGTGCGCTTGAAATTTCGCCGCAAGATCCTTTCATTCTCGATAGCATGGGCTGGGTAAAATTTAGGATGGGGCAGTTCGCAGAAGCCGTTGATTACTTGCAGCGTGCCTATGAGCGCCGTCCTGAGGCTGAGATTGCAGCTCATTTTGGTGAGGCGCTCTGGCGATTCAATCGACAGGATGAGGCCCGACGAGTTTGGAAAGAGGGCTTCGCTCAAGATCCCTCAAATGCAACATTGCTGGAGACGACAAAGCGTTTCGGAGTTCAGCCTTGAGATTTGTGTATCTGCTGGTCTTGCTGCTTGGATTGGTCGGGTGCGCCACGCAAACCACCGTACCCTCTGAAACACTTGATGTCGAGGAGCTCGTTCGTCATGGCCGTTTTGCCGTGCGTGCCGAGGACTCTAACGAGGCGGTAGAGGCAGTCCAGGGTGGTTTTGTGTGGCGTGACCAGGGCGGTCAGCTGACCTTGGATCTCACCAATCCGTTTGGCAATACGCTTGCGCGGGTTGTGGTGTTGCCCGGTCAGGCGACTCTGACCCGGGCGAGCGGAGAAACCTTGCGTGCCGCCAGCCCAGATGAGTTAGTCCGGCAAGCGCTGGGTCAGAGCGTGCCTGTGCGTGATTTACGGGCATGGATGCGCTCACCCTTGCGTGTCTTGCCTGACATGCGGCAGATCACGCGCGATGAGCAAGGGCGAATTTCGGGCTTTGAGCAAGCTGGATGGACGGTGGAGCTTTCCCGTTTTGACAGTTTTGGCCCCCGACTGCTTTTGTTGGCACGGATGGATGGCACAAAAAAAGTTCAGATTCGTCTGGTTGTTGACGTCCCGTAGATTTTTATTTCTTAGTCTGTTTGATTCTCACAGTCACCTTCAATGCTGTATGACATCCCTGCACCCGCCAAGCTCAACTTGTTTTTGCATGTTGTTGGTCGACGCGCGGATGGTTACCACCTCTTGCAGACGGTATTTCAATTCATCAGCCTAGCAGACGCGCTCGACATTGATGTGCGCCAAGACGGCAAAATATGCCGCGAGACCAACATGAAGGGCGTGGCGCACGATGACGATTTGGTTGTTCGCGCTGCGCGCGTCTTGCAGCAAGCGACTGGCGTGCGCTTAGGGGCGCAAATCCAAGTGCATAAACGGATTCCTTCAGGGGCAGGCTTAGGAGGCGGGTCGAGCGATGCTGCAAGCGCCTTGATTGCCTTGAATCGGTTGTGGGGAACGGGACTCACGCGCGCCGCGTTGATGCAACTGGGTTTGAAACTAGGCGCTGATGTACCGGTATTTATTTTTGGACAGAACGCCTTTGCTGAGGGTGTTGGTGAGCAATTAAGCCCGATTGAGTTACCTCCTCGCGCATATTTGGTGGTGCAGCCTGCTCAAGGCGTGCCCACCCAAGGCATATTTCAGGCGCCTGATTTGACAAGAGACACTGAACCGGTCAAAATAATGGACTTTTCTGAACGTCAAATGATCACTCGTTTGGGGTTTGGTCACAATGATCTGCAGCCAGTCGTTTTAAGTCGTTACCCTGTTGTACGTCAGACGCTAGACTGGCTAGAACAAGCCGGTTTTGAGCCGCGAATGACTGGGTCAGGATCCTGTTTTTTTATAGGATTCCAGGATTTAAAGCAGGCAGATGTGGCTTATCAGGAAATGCTCGCTAAAATACGTACGGATTTTTCCGATACTGCATCTGCGAAGACCATTAGTCCAATGCAAGCCGTGATGGTTTGCGAGGGGTTAACGGAGCATCCACTGCGGTATTGGATTGAAAGCTAGTTGGGGAGTCGCCAAGCTGGTTAAGGCACCGGATTTTGATTCCGGCATGCGAAGGTTCGAATCCTTCCTCCCCAGCCCTGAATTGTGCAAAGCTGTTGAACTTGCCGAACGAGTGCCTGGCTTCAGTTCAGCAGCTTTTTTGTTCCATATCTGCTTCTGACGGTCTGTGACTGCCCTCATCATGTCCAACGATAGTTTCATGATCTTTACCGGCACCGCGAACACGCGTTTAGCCGTTGATGTGGTCAATCACCTGGATATGTCTCTCGGACGAATGTCCGTTGGGCGATTTTCAGATGGTGAGGTCATGGTTGAAATCAACGAAAACGTCCGTGGTAAGGATGTCTTTGTGCTTCAGCCCACCTGTGCGCCGACTAACGATAATTTGATGGAAATCATGGTCATGGTTGATGCACTTCGTCGTGCGTCTGCTGGCCGTATCACGGCGGCCATCCCTTACTTCGGTTATGCCCGCCAAGACCGTCGCTCACGCTCTGCACGTGTGGCCATTACAGCAAAAGTTGTTGCCAACATGCTCCAAGTCGCGGGCGTGGATCGTATGCTGACCATGGACTTGCACGCGGATCAGATCCAAGGTTTTTTTGATATTCCAGTCGATAATATTTACGCAGGCCCAATTCTGTTGGGTGATATTTGGCGTCGCAACTTGACTAATCTTGTTGTCGTCTCACCAGATATCGGTGGTGTTGTGCGTGCTCGCGCACTTGCCAAGCAGCTTGAGGCTGACCTCGCGATCATCGACAAGCGTCGTCCCCGAGCGAATGTCTCAGAGGTGATGAACATCATCGGTGAAGTCGATGGTCGTACATGCTTGATTATGGACGATATGGTCGACACAGCAGGTACGCTTTGCAAAGCCGCCCAGGCCCTTAAGGAGCAGGGTGCAGGCGCGGTCTACGCCTATTGCACGCATGCGGTGTTGTCTGGAGGCGCGATTGAGCGTATCAACAACTCCGAACTCACAGAGTTGGTGGTCACGGACACCATTCCTTTGTCGGACGAGGCTATGGCCTGCAGCAAAATCCGTCAGTTGTCCTGTGCCGCCTTGCTCGGCGAGACGATTTTGCGTATCTCGAATGCTGAGTCAGTGAGTTCGCTTTTTGTAGACTAAAGATACACGGTTGGTCCCGTTGGGACGAGCTGAGTCATTTGTTGATCACTGGTCGCGGTGATCAACGAAGCCACTGCCCGATATTCGGTCAGTGTTTTAACAGGATGTTCGTCATCCATTTTGGAGTCTTTCATGCAATTTAATGCAACCCCACGCAGCGTACAGGGATCGAGTGCGAGCCGCCGCCTGCGCCGTGCAAGCCGCGTTCCTGCCATTGTTTATGGTGGCAAAGAGCAGCCTGTGAGCATCGAGCTCGATCACAACGAAATTTTCCATGCCCTGCGTAAAGAGCAGTTCCACGCTTCCATTCTGGAAATGCAAATCGAAGGTAAGAGCCACCAGGTTCTATTGCGCTCGGTTCAGTGGCACCCTTACAAGCAGATCGTCATGCATGTCGACTTTCAGCGTGTTTCCGCAGACCAGGCGCTCCACACCAAAGTACCGCTGCATTTCACCAATGCCGAAGTTGCACCTGCGGTCAAACTCAGTGCTGCGATTATTTCGCACGTCATGACTGAGCTTGAAATCACCTGCTTGCCTGCCAACCTTCCCCAGTTTATCGAGGTTGACTTGTCCAAATTGGTCGGTGGTGCTTCGATTCACTTGGCTGATATCACTCTGCCTAAGGGCGTGACGTATGTTGCCCATCGTGGTGATACCAACCCAGTATTGGTGACGGCAATCGTCAAGGGTGGCGCCGCTGCTGAAAGTGCCGATGGCGCTGCAGCCGCTGATGCCTAATCTACTTTCAACTGGCTGTTGTTGAGTCACTGAAAAAAAGATGATGCCAAAAGCCCCATCCGTTTTGCGCGGTTGGGGCTTTTGACTTCTAATGGCGCTATGACTCACCCCATCAAACTCATTGTTGGGCTTGGCAATCCAGGTCCTGACTACGCACGCACTCGCCACAATGCTGGATTTTGGCTCGCTGAAGACATCGCCGATGATTTGCGGTGTTCGTTCACCTTAGAAAAATCTTTCTTTGGCTCTGTGGCAAAAGCCCGCGTCAATGGCGAGCCAGTTTTTCTGGCTAAACCGTTGACCTATATGAACCGATCTGGACAGTGTGTTGGCGCACTGGCGCGCTTTTACAAATTGGCGCCTGAGGAAGTGCTAGTGTTACACGATGAGCTCGATTTAATGCCGGGTCAAGTCAAGGTCAAGCAGGGTGGCGGTCATGCAGGACATAACGGACTCAAAGATATTCAGGCGGCACTCAGTAGCCCTAACTTTTGGCGTTTGCGCCTTGGGATTGGGCATCCGCGCAGTTTGAATCTTATGCAGGAAGTCGCTGATTTCGTCTTACATCCACCCAGACGCGAGGAGCAGTTGGCGATTGATGAGTGCGTGACGCGTTGTCGTGCGGTGATCCCCCTTTTTCTAAAAGGTGATTTTGTGCGTGCAACCGAACAACTTCATCGCGATAACCCTTCATGACGGGACTTCGATTTAGGGATGAGTTCCGACAGTTTTTGCGCTTTGTCCAACGTCCGAGCCTAAAGCGGCAGGTGAAGCACCCAACGCCTGTGAGCGGTTGGGCAGCAGACTGGTGGCCTGCCTTCGCGCCCAAGCGCTTACTTGCATGGGCGGGCGCCCTATGGTTGATCAATATCGTTTTGCTTGGCCCCTTTGTGCTTGTCGTCTATGAAATGAGCGGGGCCACTCACCGGATCGATGTCCAAAATCTTCCTTGGTTTCAAGCGCTGTTATGGGCACCCATCGTTGAAGAGTTGATCTTTCGATTCGGTTTGAGACGTCCGGCATTGGGTCTGTTGGTGACGCCTGTGCTGATCTATGTCTTTCTCAATGGTTTCGCTTGGTGGGCGAGCAGCCTAGTTCTTGTGGTCGTTCTGATGCTGTGCTGGTCGATGCGCACGTCAGACATGCCGCGTGGAGCCGCGTGGCAGTGGCTAAGAACTTACCGACGGCTGTTCCCATGGATCATGCATCTTTCCGTGCTTGCGTTTGCTGCGCTCCATCTCCACAACTACGAGTTTGGGCAGATACCTTGGTGGATGATGGCAGTCTTAGTGCTGCCGCAATGGGTGACTGGACTTGCGCTTTGTTGGGTACGTGTGCAGCGTGGTATTGGGTCCGCCATATTGATGCATGCGATGTTTAATGGCGGCCCCCTCTGTGTCGCTTGGGTTGCCTCTCAGTTTTGAGGTGCGTAGCGATCTCGGAGTTCACGCTTAAGCACCTTACCAATTTCATTTCTAGGCAAATTGTCCGTCAAGATCAAATCGGCTAAGCGTTGTGTTTTACCTAAGCGCGCATTGACCCAGCTGAGTAATTCTTCGCGACTTGCCGTGGCATTGTGTTTGAGTACGACGTAGCCCACAGGTGTCTCTCCCCATTGACGGGACGGTACACCGACCACAGCGGATTCTTTAACAGCGGGGTGTTGTCCCAGCTCGGCTTCAAGATCACTAGGATAAATGTTAAAGCCGCCCGAGATCACCATGTCTTTTTTACGATCAGCAAGAATCAGAAAACCATCCTCGTCCATGCGTGCGATATCGCCGGTTCGGATAAAGCGTTTTCCCGTCGGATCAAACCACTCAACCTCTTGCGTCTTTTCCGGCATGCCGTAGTAGCCCTCCATCATCGCGCTAGAGTGGCCTACGATTTCGCCTGTTTGTCCTTTAGGGACCTCTTTGCCTTGCTCGTCAATGAGTCGAATATCGTGTCCACTCGCGGCTCGACCGATTGTATGAAGTTTATTTGGGTAATTGTGAGCCTCGAGTTCGCATCGTCCCCCGCCCTCGGTCATCCCGTAGATTTCTGTGAGGCGACCGGGCCAGCGTTTGAGCACTTCGGCTTTGAGCGTGGCGCTAAAGGGTGCGCTCGTCGAAAACTTCGCCTGAAAAGCAGAGAGATCAAAACGGGCAAACTCTGGGTCGTCCATCAGCCGCTGGTATTGAACAGGCACGAGCATAGTGTGTGTGACTTGATGCTTTTCTGCCAGCTCCAGATAGCGGCGCGTATCAAATTTACTCATGAGCACTACACACCCACCCAACGCGAGCGTCGGCATCAGCGCAACAAGCGTGGTGTTGGAGTAAAGCGGCGTAGAGGCAAGCGTGACAGAGTCTGGGCCATAGCCGTTTGTGGCGGCTCGCTGCACGTGTGACCAGCGCATCGAGCAAGGTTGCACAATGCCCTTGGGTGTCCCGGTCGTACCGGACGAATAAATCAAATTAAAGGGCCAGTCAGGCTGTATCTGAACAGGTGTTGGTGTTGTGGCAGTGTCAAGCCACTCCCCCCAGGCGTCTGCACCGTGCAGTCCATCGATCCAGATTCGTTTTAAGCCGGCTTGGATTTGTGCTTCAGTTGACCAAGATGCGGCGCACGCACGGTCTTGAAAGAGAATCGTGGCGCCTGAGTTAGACAGCATTCCTGTCAGGTTCTGTGGCGTGGCTGAAGGTGGCAAGGGGGTCATGACCGCACCGACTCTCAACGCACCAAGAAACAGTGCCACATACTCGAAAGAGGTGCTTGCGCAGGCTGCCACGATAGCGCCATGTCCCAAACCTTCGCGCTGAAGTGAGCAGGCCACTCGTGCGACCAATGTGTCGAGCTTTCGGTAAGACAAGGTGCGATCGTTGAGGATGAGTGCGGGGTGCTCGGGACGTGTGGACGCGGCAAAACTCACCATTTCCGGGATTGAACCAAAGGGGCGGGCGAGGAGCTCTGCAAGTGTCATGTTTGGTAGCTAAAAGTGAGCGAAAAAGGTGTCGGCCGTCCGATTGGTCTGAGAAGAGCCTATGAGCACATCCCGAGCTGTACGGAGCGGTTAAACTCATATTCTATACAGCTGTTTCACTTATTAAGAACTTCGGGATTCTCATGGCTCTGCAATGTGGCATCGTTGGTTTGCCCAACGTCGGTAAATCAACGCTTTTCAATGCCCTTACCAAGGCAGGTATCGCTGCCGAAAACTATCCTTTTTGTACGATCGAACCTAACGTTGGCGTGGTCGAGGTGCCTGACCCACGACTAGAAGCACTTGCTGCCATCGTCAAACCCGAGCGTATCCTGCACGCGACCGTTGAGTTCGTGGATATCGCGGGCTTGGTGGCGGGTGCCAGCCAGGGCGAAGGACTGGGTAATCAGTTTCTCTCTCATATCCGTGAAACCAACGCCATCATTAACGTGGTGCGCTGTTTCGAAGACGACAATGTCATCCACGTGGCTGGTCGTGTCGATCCTATTGCTGACATCGAGGTCATCGAGACTGAACTTGCATTAGCTGATATGCAGACGGCTGAAAAGGCGCTGCACCGGTATCAAAAAACCGCACGTTCAGGCGATAAAGAAGCTCAAAAAGTGGTGGGGATCCTCGAGCAAGTGATCGCGCAACTGAATGAAACTAAACCGATTCGTGCCTTAGGGCTGTCCGCTGAGGACTTTGCGCTGATTGCGCCGCTTTGTTTCATTACAGCCAAGCCTGCCATGTACGTCGCTAATGTTAGTGACCATGGCTTTACCAACAATCCATTGCTGGATCGCCTCAATGAGTATGCGGCCGCTCGCAATGCGCCCGTGGTTGCCATTTGTGCTTCCATCGAATCCGAGATTGCAGAGCTTCCGGACGAAGACAAGACCGTATTTCTGGCCGATATGGGCATGCAAGAGCCGGGTTTGGATCGTCTGATCCGCGGTGCGTTCAAGCTACTGGGCTTGCAGACCTACTTCACGGCTGGCGTCAAAGAAGTGCGTGCGTGGACCGTGCCAATTGGTGCAACCGCGCCTCAGGCGGCTGGCGTGATTCACACCGATTTTGAGCGCGGTTTTATCCGTGCGCAAACAATCGCCTACCAAGACTTCATCACCTTCAAGGGTGAGCAAGGCGCCAAAGAAGCAGGCAAGATGCGTGCCGAAGGCAAGGAATACATTGTGCTGGACGGCGACGTGTTGAACTTCTTGTTTAACGTCTAATTCATTATTTGGATTCAGTTGAACTCAAGTTGGCCATCCCACATAGGTTGATATTGCCAGTTGCTACCATTTTGGTAGCGTGTTAGGATGAAGTATGCGCATCATCGCCCTTTCTACTTTGCGAATATTTTGGGAGTCTCGGCCTGATGCGGCATCACCGCTAAAGTCTTGGTACGCACTGGCAAGCCGTGCAATTTGGAAGACGCCTGCTGACATCAAGGCCGCTTATGGGAATGCCAGTTTTACCGCTAATAACAGGGTTATTTTCAACATTAAAGGGAATGACTATCGTCTGGTTATGGCGGTTCGTTATGACAAGGGTCTGATGTACGTCCGTTTTATCGGTACACATCGCCAGTACGACAAAATTGACGTGGAAACGATTTGAAGGAGATCAACATGGAACTCAGACTGATTCGCACCAAAAAGGACTACCGCGCAGCGCTGGCCGAAGTGGATAGCCTGTGGAATGCTCCTGCCAAGTCGTCTGACAGTGACCGACTGGACGTCCTGACTTTGTTGATCGAACAATATGAGCGCGAGCATTACCCGATTGCCGACCCAGACCCCATCGACTTTCTGAACCACGTTATGGAGGCGCGAGGTTTGGCGCGCAAGGATCTGGAGCCCTATATCGGGCCGCGCGGCCGTGTATCAGACATCTTAAATCGCGTCAGGCCTTTGACGCTGGACATGATCCGAAAGCTGTCCGAGGGCCTAGAGCTGCCTGCCGAGGTGCTGATCCGTCCCTACCGGTTGCGTCGAGCCGAAGAGGATCTCGTCGCCGCATGATCAGGCACTGATGGCGATAAAGCCTGTTATCCATGAGGCTTACTTTACACACTTCTTGTTTAACGTCTAACACTACAAAAGGAAATCGTTGAATGGCTCAGATGCATCTCATTCCCGTTGATCGCTTGCGCGATGCAGTGCGTTATCTAGTGAAAGGCTTTGGAAGCGATGAACGAGAAATAGAACTCGTGACGGAAAATCTGGTGCAAGCCAACCTGACCGGTCATGACTCACATGGCGTGGGGATTTTGCCTCGCTATGCCGAGGCCTATCTGGAGGGTAGTCTCAAGCCCAACGCAAAAATTCAGACACGCATGGACAATGGCTCCATGATCGGGTTGGACGGTGAATGTGGTTTTGGGCAGGCAATCGGCCACCAGGCGATGGAGCTCGGGATTGCACGGGCCAAACAGCACGGCAGCTGCATTCTTGCGCTTGGCAATTCGCATCATCTTTGCCGCATCGGTGCTTGGGCAGAAATGACGGTCGAGCAGGGGCTGATTTCCATTCACTTTGTGAACGTGATTTCGCGGCCGATCGTCGCGCCTTTTGGGGGCGGGGATGCACGTTTTGGTACCAATCCTTTCACCGTCGGCATTCCCGTGCCTGGTCAAGACCCGATCTTGCTGGATTTCGCGACGAGCGTGATCGCGCAGGGTAAGGCGCGTGTCGCACTCAACAAGGGCGAGCAGTTGCCACCGGGCTATTTGATCGATGACGAAGGTCGTCCCACGACTGAGCCGATCTATGCGGTCAAACCACCTCTCGGCGCGCTCTGTACTTTTGGTGATCACAAGGGATTTGGGCTTGCACTCATTTGTGAACTGTTAGGTGGTGCGTTGGCGGGCGGCATGACGACACAGTCGCCTCCAGACGGTAAGCGTCGCATTATCAACGGCATGCTCTCCATCATTTTTGATCCTGCCAAGCTCGCCGACGGTTCAGTTTTTGAGCATGAAATGAAAGCCTTTATTGAATGGGTCAAGGCCTCACCGCCGCAGCCTGGTTATGACTATGTCCGTATTGCTGGCGAACCTGAGCGCGAAACTCGTGCCAAGCGTATAGCGCAGGGCGTGCCTGTCGATGAGACCACTTGGAATGAAATGCTGGAGACGGCTAAAAAGCTGGGTCTGGATGTAGCCACTTTACAAAAAAAAGCAGGCCTGTAAATCAGGCTTGTAGGAGACAAAATTTATGACTATTCAAAAAATGACCGGACGACAAGCCTTCATTAAGCTCTTGCTTGACGAAGGTGTGACGCATCTGTTTGGTAACCCCGGTACGACCGAGCTGGCGATCATGGAGGCCGTCCCTCAGTTTCCAGAGCTGACCTACGTTTTGGGCCTGCAAGAGTCGATCGTGGTGGGGATGGCGGATGGTTTCGCACGCGCCTCCAACCAATTGGTGGCTTGTAATTTGCATTGTGCACCAGGCTTGGGTCATGCGATGGGTGCAATCTACAACGCCAAGTTTTCTGGTTCGCCACTGTTGATTACTGCCGGTCAGTATGAGGTGGGTTATGGACTACAAGAGCCCTTGCTCTATGAGCCTTTGGTGCCGATGGCTGCACCACTGGTTAAGTGGGCGTTTGAGGTCACGCGTATCGAGGATCTTCCGCGTGTGATTCGACGTGCGGCGAAAATCGCGCGTACGCCACCGATGGGGCCAGTGTTTATCAGTCTGCCTGGCTCGGTCTTGGATGAAGAAGCCGAAATCGAATTTGGTTTCCCGACGATTGTTGACACAGGTGTGCGCCCGAGCGATCAGACACTCAAGGCTCTCGCGCAAAAGCTACTCGCGGCTCACCATCCTGTGATTGTTGCGGGCCGTGAAATTGCCAACGCAGATTTGTTTGCCGAGGCATGCGAATTGGCAGAGTTATTAGGCGCAGCGGTTTATCAAGAATCCGTGCCCTATAACGCCCGTTTTCCTTCGTCACATCCTGCTTGCATGGGCGATCTGACACGTAATCAGAAAAAAGTACGTCAGACGCTCGAGCAATACGACTTCTTGCTTTGTTTGGGGGCGGACTTGTTGAGGATGTCACCGATGAGCACAGTCGAACCGCTGCCACCTGAAATGCCTGTGATGCACATTACGGAGCGTGATTGGGAGCTGGGTAAGAACTACTCCACAGCAACAGCCGTGCGTGCCGACGTCAAAGAGACGCTTTTAGCCTTGTTGCCAGTGCTACGCAGCATGCGCAGTGCCGAGCAGGCCAAGCAGGCGGAGCTCCGACTGAAGGATCTCTCCACACGTAATTGGTCAGCCAATTGCGCGAAAACGCGCGCAGATGTTCAGGCAAGTGCGACGACGACACCGATCGATCAGCGTTATTTGGTGAGTCAGTTGGTAGATGCCTTACCCAAAGACGTCATCGTTGTGGACGAAACGTTGACGGCAGCACCGGCTATTTCTGCCATGCTGCCGATGAACGATCCAAAGGCCTACTATGGGCTCGCCAGTGGCGGCTTGGGGTTTGGCATGGCGGGAGCGGTTGGCGTGGCACTCGCGCAGCCCAAACGACCCATCGTCGCCATCATCGGTGATGGTAGCGCGATGTACAGCATTCAGTCGCTCTGGACAGCGGCCCACCTGCGCTTGCCCATTACCTATGTGATCATTAATAATCGCAGCTACCGCATCATCAAAGAACGATTGCTGGCGATGCGAGGCACCGATGATTTTGTCGCCATGGACATGAACGATCCTGCGATCGATTTTGCAGGGGTCGCTAGGAGCATGGGCATGCCTTCACAGGTCGTCACAGAGCCGACTCAAATCGCCAGCATGCTTGAGGCTGCGATGGCAAGCGGTGGACCAAACCTCGTCGAAGTCATCGTCTCCAGAGGGTTTGGCGAGTAACGTCTCAATCAATCCGGCTGTAGGTGAGCACAAGTAGATCCCCAAGCGGGCGATCTACTTGTGCTGCTTAGACTGAAGCTTAGACAGACAAATAACGTTGTTTGATATCAGCGTTGTCGTTGAGTTCGGCAATCGTCCCTACAAAGACATCGCTTCCTTTATCGATCACCACAGCACGATCGGCTAGGCCGAGACAGAAATGCAGATTCTGCTCAGCGAGCACAATTGTTTTCCCCATTTCACGCAAAGACTGAATCAAGTCGCCGATTTTTTGCACCATAATCGGGGCAAGACCTTCGCTTGGTTCGTCGAGTAACAGCACATCGGGATTGCCCATCAAGGAGCGACCGACTGTCAGCATTTGTTGTTCGCCGCCTGAAAGCTGCCCACCTAGGCGCTCATGCAAGGGCTTGAGTAAGGGGAGCATCTCATAGACGCGCTCGATACTCCAGTCGTCTTCCCCGTTGGCGCCACGCTTGATCGCGATATCCAGATTCTCCTCGACGGTAAGGTCTGGGAAAATTTGACGATCCTCGGGTACATAGCCAATCCCTGCGCGTGCGATCAGATGTGCGGAGCGTCCAGTGATCAATCGGTCATGGAGCGTGATTTGACCAGTCTTTGCGGTGATCACGCCTGCGACAGACTTCATGGTGGTGCTCTTGCCTGCACCATTGCGTCCAAGGAGAGCGAGCGTTTCACCCTTTTGAACATCAAAAGACAAATTGAACAGTGCCTGACTCGTGCCATAAAACACATTGATCTGATCGACTTTCAACACCTGCTGATTCATGCGTGTGCCTCCCGAGGCGTACCCAAATAGGCTTCAATGACGGCCGGGTTGTTTCTAATCTCTTCGGCATTACCTTCGGCGAGGACACGGCCGTAAGACAGCACATGTATATGTTGAGAAATCCGAAAAACGATCTCCATGTCGTGCTCGATCAAGACAACAGTCAACCCACCTTTTTTCCAGAGGGTGTAAACCGTTTGAATCATTTGTTCGCGCTCTTCGGGTCCCATGCCAGCAACCGGCTCATCGAGTAGCAAGACTTTAGGACGCAGTACAAGCGCCAGCGCCATATCCAGAAGCTTTTGGTCGCCGTGTGACAGATTGCCGCTCACGACATCTGCCTTGGTGTGCAGACCGAGTTGCTCCATCACTTCATAGGCACGATCACGTGTTTGCTGCAGGGGAAAGCGTCCATACATTTGCGCAGACTTGCCAAGGGGGGACATGAGTGCGCCACGTAAAGACTCTTCGACTGTCAGCGTTTTAAAAAGTTTGGCAACTTGAAAGGCGCGACCGATGCCTTTGCGCACAATCTCGCTACTCGGCTGTCCAGTGATGTCTTCACCATCCAAAATGATACGACCCGAGTCCGGAATCAGGGCACCAGAGATCAGATTAAAAAATGTCGTCTTGCCAGCGCCGTTCGGACCAATCACTGCGCTGAGAGACTCGGTTTTAAAGTGAATCGATACATCTGAGGTCGCCACCACGCCACCAAAAGATTTGTTGAGATTTTCAATCTTGAGCATCAGCGCGCTCCACTCGGATTTTTATTGCGCGGACCGGGGACACCACCATAGGTTTGCCATGTCGAACCCGCCAACCAGCCTGCATCAACAGGCAGATTAATACCGGTGATAGCCTTTGCAGCAGGGGATAATAAAAACCCGACTGAATCCGCGATTTCATCCGTTGTCACCATCCGTCCCATTGCTGCCTGAGAAGTCAGGTCGTCAGGATTACGATCGTTGCGATCAATGGCAGCCTGCAATGCCTCAGTGAGGACGTAGCCAGGGGAAATGGCATTGACGCGAACGCCTGAGCGACCCCATTCCGCCGCGAGACAGGCCGTCATTGCAGCGACGGCGGCCTTGGCTGGGCCGTAGGCGTGCAAAGGGGCGGAGCGCATGGAGGTGATGGATGCGATATTGACGATTGCGCCGCCGCCTAACTCGACCATGCGCGAACCATAGATCGCGCAAGCCAGATACGTGCCACGCTGATCGATATCAACCACGCGGTCCCATTCCGTCATGGTCAGTTGATCAGGAGGCAGTCGATTTTGCAAAATACCGGCACAATTCACTAACGCTGTGACAGGACCATGTTTGGCTTCAATCATGGCGGCAGTTTCTCGCATCCCATCGTCATCCGTGACGTTGCAAGCGTAGGCGGTCACGCCGAGCGCCTGCATTTTTTCGTCAGACCAGGTGCCAGGTAAATCGAGAGAGACGACTTGATCGCCGCGTTTAGCCAGGTGGCGGACACAAGCTGCACCAATGCCGCTTGAACCACCCGTGACAACAGTGATGTGTGGGCGACTCATGAGCGCGCTCCTCTTTTGAATATCATCTGAAAAATTTGCACGATGAAATCTGTGATGCCACGCTTAAAGCCTAGCGCAAAAATCAACACAATTACACCAAGTGCGAGGCCGTGGTATTCCGTTGTTCTAGTGATGACGTCGTTAAACACCATGAGCAAACCGGCTCCGACCACGGGTCCGATAAATGTGTGCAGTCCACCCATCATGATCATGAAAACCGCTTCGCCGGACATGGTCCAGTAGCTGAACTCTGGGTAGGCGCCGGAGACGAATAGCGCCATAATGACACCGCCAACCCCTGCAAAGCAGCTCGCCAGAATAAAAGCATAGAGGCGAACACGCCACACGTCGATCCCTAAAAACTTGGCGCGATCCGCATTGTCCCGCACCATTCTGAGCGTATAGCCAAACGGTGATTGCAGGATGTAGCGCATCATAAACAGACAGATCACGCCGACAATGCATGAGAACCAATAAAGCGTTTGAGTATCCGCCAAATTGATGCTGCCCCATACGCGTGGAATGCCTCCCATCAAGCCTTGATCACCGCCTGTCAAGGATGTCCAGGTAATGATGATGCTGTGGATCAACATTTGGAAAGCGAGCGTCAGGAACGAAAAATAGATCTCCTTGAGACGGACACAAATCGCACCGATTACCAGTCCAAGTAGCGCGCAAAATACGACGGCCCCCAGGATCGCAACTGGAATGGAGGCGCCGCCTTTTTGCATGAGCAAACCAAAAGCATAGGCGCCGCCACCAAAAAACATGGCGTGTCCAAACGAAACCATGCCACCGTAGCCAACCAAAATATTGAGTGAGGTGGCAAAGAGACCAAAGGCCGCTAAGCGAATCACAAAATCTAGCGCGACACGACTCGGGAAAATAAACGGGATCGCGATCAAAATCGCCAAGCCTGCGAGTGCGAGCAGCAATTCTTTATTAAAGGTCAGAGATGCGTTCATCAGCGGGGCTCCTTGCCGAGCAAGCCACTCGGTTTAAGAACCAGAATCAGCGCCATCGCCAGGAACATGATGCCCTCAACGAACAAGGGAAAGCCAATCGAGCCAAACGAGCGCACCAGTCCGATTAAGAGCGCGCCCACGAGCGCACCGCTGACCGAACCCATGCCCCCGATCACTGTCACGATGAAGGACTCGATCAGAATTGAAAAGCCCATGCCAGGCGACATTGAGCGAACAGGGGCGGCGAGCGCGCCTGCGAGACCCGCCAGCGCCCCACCAAAAGCAAATACACCTGCGTAAATCCAAGTCGTATTGAGGCCGAGCACTGAGGTCATGGTTGGATTGTGCGCCGCTGCGCGAACGACTTTACCAATGCGTGTGCGCGTCAGAACGTACCACATGACCAGACCAATGAGCGCAGCCGCACTGACCATAAATAGGTAAAACACAGGCACGATCCCGCCAGCGATGAAAACAGGCGGTGCTTGGAAGGCCACGGGCATTCCCATGGACTGGAATTCGTGTCCCCAGATAATTTTGACCGCATCATCGAGGATCAGAATGAAGGCATAGCAGACCAGCAGTTGCATCAGCACGTCAGCGTTATAGACTTTGCGCATGAAAAAACGCTCAAAGAAAATGCTGAAGAGTCCGACCCCTGCACCTGCGATCACCGCAGCCAAGATGTAGCTGTCAGTAATGCGATACGCGGACAGTGCAATATAAGCGCCGAGCATATAGAGCGAACCGTGTGCGAAGTTAATGACCTTTAGGACCCCAAAGATCAGCGTCAATCCGGCAGCCACGAGAAATAGCAGTGAACCGACAATCAGTCCAGTGCTGGTTTGGGTCACGATGCATGACAAGGAAGTCAGGCACTCATACAAGGCGGTGGGATCCAAGGATATCTCCGAGAGGTGCAGGCGTGTCGAAGTCACTCTTGGACTGCGACAAAAAGTCTACTCATATCAGGCAAGATTTAGATCAGCCTGAGAGGAGTAGAACCGAATCACGTATCAATTAATGAGCGAACCTGAGGCGCAATTCTAGATGGCAGAGTCTTAGCCTTTTCGAGCGCTAGAGACTCTGTCACATCCAGAGGTTGGCTGATAAGCTTATGCCCAGCCTTTGCGCTTCTTCCACTCGGCTTCCAGTTCGTAGATCTGGTTCCAGTTGCCGTTCATCAGATTGGTCATGTAGGGCTCTTTGTTGGTGAGTGAGCCATAGCCGATCGCGTAGTTCACGACGGTGTTGTCTTCTGCGCGCATAGTCAGTGTGCCGTCAGCGCCAAAGGGTGAGTCGATCTTCAAGCCACGCATAGCTTCGGCAATCTTCTTGCCATCGGCGCTATTGGCTTTTTTCATGGCAGCGGTGAGGAACTGCATGCCGGCGGCGTTTTCCCATGACCAGTTCAGTGGCAATTCTTTAAATTTGGCGCGATAGGCATCAGCCCAAGCTGCATTGGCTGGGGTGTTGGGAAAGCTACGCAGATAACGATTACCCGAGTGCATATTGGGGGGGACGTTTTTGACCGCAGTCAGCACGGCATACTCGGCCAAATTGGGCGAGAAGAATTGCTTGTCTTTGAACAAGGCATAGATGCTGGACTGATCGATAAACGAGGTCATATCTCCGCCCCACAAGCACGAGTAAACAGCTTGTGGTTTGCCTTGAACCATACGGGTGATGTTTTCGCTGTAGTCCGCCTGGAACAGTTTTGGCCAGACTTGACCGACAACTTCAACATCTTTGTTGAAGTGTTTGAGATACTCGAAATACTCGGCAGTGGTGTCGCGACCGTACGCATAGTCAGGCGAGATGCTCATCCAGCGATTGAGTTTGAGTTTTTTAGCGATCTCCGCGCCATACGCACCCCCTACGATGGCATCGTGAATGCCTTGGCGTGCAGAGCGAAAGGCTGTCGGCACACGCAGCTTTGGATCGGCAGTCAGCGCTGAGGTTTCTGAGCACGTGTGAACAACCAGCACTCCGAGGTCTTTGGCGACTTCATGCACGGCAAATGCACCCGAAGAGGCTTCAGCATCCCAAATGATTTCGCAACCATCGCCTGTCACCAACTCACGTGCGACACGCGCAGCTTCTTGTGGTTGACCCTTTGAGTCGCGCACAACCATTTCAATCATGCGGCCATTCAGACCACCAGCGGCGTTGAATTTCTCAACTTCCATTGCAACCGCATTGCGGGAAGAAATGCCCAGCATCGCAACACGGCCTGACAGAATCGTCGGCATACCGATACGAATAGGTTTATTCTGCGCAAGTGAAATGGCAGGCATACCAAGTGTGGCAATACCTGCGGTGGCAACAGCGCCTTTAAGTAGCTTACGACGCGAGGCGCCAAGCGGGCTTTGGGTATATTTTGTACTCATGTTGTCTCCAAATTTTTATATGTAATTTTTTAAAATACTTTTTGTTTATAACGCAATATGACGATTAGCCTGTGTCCCTGTCAAGCTGGTTTTTGATCGGGGAAACCCTCGGTCTGCTTTTTCTTGGGTGAGGGTGCCAAAGTGTTTGA
>Ga0105050_10000978_pt1 | contig 43712 bp, 26 predicted proteins | sample FRY01_FD_78088 | JGI IMG/M metagenome (GOLD analysis project Ga0105050, IMG submission 78088) | Freshwater microbial communities from Lake Fryxell liftoff mats and glacier meltwater in Antarctica - FRY-01 | ecosystem: Environmental > Aquatic > Freshwater > Ice > Glacier meltwater ...
CATTGGCGATACCACGCTCGATGCCAGGGGAGCAATCACAGACGGCGGTGCCACTGACATCATTGCAGATGTGGCAACACTTACCGCACGAAACGGAATTGGCAGTGCCGATGCTCTGGAAACAAGCATTAACCAGTTGACGGCAACCAATGCCACGACAGGAAATATTCAGATCACTGAAGCCAATGGACTCACAATCATTGTAACTGGCGTGATGAATCAGGGCGCAGGCGGAGGCATTACTGTCGATGTGCTGGCCGGCAATCTCGCTGTCAATGGTAACGTTACGGCTTTCGATTTAAATCAATTGACGACCGAGGTCATTTCTCTCACCACTCAAGTGGGTTCGATCAGTATTGCCAACAATGTACTGATTTCAACCGACGACGATCCGATTGCAAGCACACCACTTGACAGCCACTCCGATGTCAACTCTTTGGATTCCCTGAATATTCAAGCCGGGGCACTCGGCAATCAGTTGGTCCGAATTGGAACTGGTGTCGAACTTCGCACGGATGGTGGTGTTGCAAATCAATTCTATGATCGAGTCGTCCCTGGCGGTCTGGGCACATCATTCTTTAGCTCGTCCGGCGTGCCGATCGTTTCAACAGTTTCCCGAATCGGCATAGACTATCTCGTGACATTCAACGTCACGATCAATTCCACTGGAGAGGAAAACCTGCATCTGACTATCGACTGGCGAGACCCGACTGGACCCAGAACCGAGACATACGATTTCCTTACGCCCGGTGTGAAGTCAATCTCACACGTGTATTCCTTCGACGATTTTACGGCGTTTGTGGATGCGAGTAACAATCCATTCAACGTCGATTTCAGCGTTTCGCATAACGCTAGCATTCTGGTAATGGGTGGCTTCGTTCAACAGGGTGGCGGGCCAATAATTGCGGTGCCCGGTCAATTGCTGACATCTACCGACAACCCAAATACGGGCACCAATATCCCACTGTCGCCAGAAACCGTTACCGACGATGTTCTTTCGGATACCGACTTTCACTTTGAGGATGGTCAGGCCGAAATCAAAATCCCAACGCTGTTCCTTGCACCAATTATTCCGGATCCGCCACGCCCAGCACCTCCTGCAACCCCAGTGGAATTCGCGAACGTGGTCGTACCATTGCAAGTACTTGTCACCTCGGTGGAAGTTCCTGAGACTCCGTTCAGTTCTTACTCCACACAATCTGAAGACTACTTCCAGTTGCGAGACGGTGTCACTGGAAAGGTCATCGAAAAATACGAACACATTCCGGATGAATTTGGCGAGTTGCTGTTGCAGCCAGCTCGTTTGAAACAATGGGTAACGCGTGAAGGCTTCCAGACTCAAACAAACCTTGTGCTTTGGCTGATTACCGAAAAGCATACTCCAAATGGTCCGGTTTCGGTTGAACGACCCGTTTTGAAGTTTGACATTGCGAATGGTCAGCCGTTTCCTGCGAAAGAGCCAATGCCGTCTGTATTCGAAGAGCTGAAACTGACGCCGATGCCTCTTGATGACGACTTCAATCATCAACGCCCGGATACTTCCAACGATTTGGACGAGCTTGAAGAAGAACAGTCTTCGCAGATTGATTTAAATTTGGAGAACGGGGATCAGTTGCGTTCCGATCTGCCGGACTTGAACGACAAGTCCTCGGAGGCAGGTCAGGAATCGTATTCCCGCTTTTCATCATCGACGATAACAACCATGGCAGTTACGGCTGCACTCAATCATTCTCGATCTGCGGTTTCCGCTCAATCGAAAAGTCGTCAGCTTCTCGACCGAATCCTGAATCGCCGGAGTTAAAGCAACAATCTGAAAATCGCGGTTTCTGAGTGGCATTTCGCTGCAGAAATCTGCAACATGCTTGGTAGATTACCCTCCACGGGGCAACGGTGCCGTTGTCCCGATGGGTCTACTATTCACGTTACAGATTGAAAGACGTCAGTCATGACGCAGCCAAAAGCCCCAGACAGTGATCGCGAATCCGGCAGCAACAATCGGTATTTCGGGACTCAAGTGTCTTCGTTCGGCAGCGATCCGGAGCCGCCAACGCCTTCTTCTGGTACGCTGGATCCGGCAACGCCCACTGCGATTGAAACAGTTGCGACACAGAAATCCGCGTATGGGACTCAATTTGCGGCTCCCATAGATCAGCAGGCACGACTGGCACCTCAAAATCGACCGGCACCACTAGAAGAGCGTTTTGCCGCCGTGAATCAGACGCGTCGCGCTGACCCGCTGGAGCTTGCAAGAATTGCTAAAGCGGCAGATTCCGGGGCCAGTCAGCAAGTGATCGCATCTAAAATTCGATCGATCACAGAGTCCGAAAAGACACTGATTCTGCAGCAGAGGTCAGGTGATTCAGCGCAGACTGCTGGAAAGAGCACCTGGGACCTGCGTATTCCTCGTCGTGATGTGCAGGGACAGATTTCCGGGATTGTCAATCCGATTCCAACCAATGCAGATGAGGCAACTGGACTACAGTCGGCATTGGCTGTCGATGACGACGCCCCTGAGTACGAAATACTTGGGCAGCTGGGCGCGGGCAATATGGGCATTGTTTATCATGCCCGGCAACTGTCGCTCAATCGCGAACTTGCCATCAAGACGCTTAAACCAAATTCGACTCAGGCGCAGCACGATCAGGCTATGTTCGTTTCTGAAGCCGTCGTAACTGCAAATCTCGTACATCCGAATATCATCCCGATTCATGATCTCGGTCGTACTGAAGATGGCAAGCTTTTTTATTCAATGAAAAAAGTCAGTGGCGTAGCATGGAACGAGATCATTCGAGAACGCTCTTTGGAAGACAATCTCGACATCTACATGAAACTTTGTGATGCCGTTGCGTATGCTCACTCGCGGGGAGTCATCAATCGAGATTTGAAACCTGAGAATGTCGTCGTTGGGGAATTCGGAGAAGTTATTGTTCTGGACTGGGGACTGGCAATTACGACGGATCGTTTTGAGAAACGCCGCAGCGTCCTCGTGGATTTTCGTGGTGGAGCAGGGACGCCAGTTTACATGGCTCCCGAATTGCTGGATGAAGATTTGAGTCGGGTGGGACCGGCCAGCGACGTTTACCTTCTGGGAGCGATCCTGTTCGAAATTCTGGAAGGGTTTCCACCTCATTTGCTGAAACGCATCTGGCAATTGACTCAGCCAGAACAACAATTCAACGCAGTATATACAGCCGTTATGTACAACGAGATCGAGCAGGATGTGACGCACAAGGGCGAGTTGATGCAGATCGCTCGGAAGGCAATGTCAACGGAGGCGGGCGATCGATTCCAGTCGGTAGAAGCCCTGCAGAACGCAATTCGGGAGTACCGGATCACAGGCCGTGCAGAAGAACTCATGAATTCCGTTGATTCGCGGTCGGTCTCAGATTATACGATCTATCAGAGTGCAGTTGCGCTGTACGGCGAGGCGTTACTGAAATGGCCAGACAATCGACGTGCTGCTCAAGGTGATCGAACCGCGCGTATGGCTTATGCGAAGCTCGCTCAAAAAAAAGGGGACATCGATCTTGGCCTTGAAGTCGTGGCACAGAATCGAGATCCGGCTTTTGTGCCAGTGATTGCTAAACTGAAGAAGACACGTCTGATCCGCAAAATTGTTCGTGGTACATGGGGAGTGACAACTGTGAGTGCTGTTTCTTTATTGCTCTACTGCTGGGTTCTTTGGATGCAAGCAGTCGAGGCAAAAAATGAGGCCGTAGAGGTTAGCGACAAACTCGTTGCCGCAAACGGAAACCTCGCTGAAGTGACGGAAAAAGTTAAAACGGCAAATGACGAGGCTGACGCAGCGAAGAAAATTTCTGAGGAAGCCATTGCTGTTGCGGAGAAGGCAACAAATGACGCAGACACCAAAGTGCAACAGGCGAATGAAGATGTCGCCAACGCAACGTTGATTGCGGACAAGGCAAAAACTGATGCCGCAGATGCAGAAAAGGCAAAGATCGCGGCAGAAACGGATGCGAAGAAATTTTCTGTTGAGGCCATCAAGGCCCAGCGTATGGCACAAGCTGAGTCAGCCGCTGCCGAAGAGGCAAAGAAAGTTGCCGAACAAGCACAGAGAGCGGCTGCCGTCGCACTGACTGAGAAATTTAAATATGAATATGAGGGCTTCACAAAACAAATTGAAGCGGCTCAACAATTGAGTGATTTCAACGAAGTCATCCGGATTGCGAAAGATGCGTTGACTAAATCAGACTTCAATCCGCTGATAAAGAAAAACGAAGTCGTCCTCCAGAAACAAATTGAGGCCGCCGAAAAGAGCGGTGGTAACGTCCAAATCCCTTTACCAAACGAACCAACGTCAGCCTGCATCAGTGCCGACGGAAATACTGTCGTGGCCTATTTTGGTGGACTCAATAAATCCATCGTGGCATTTAAAAATGTCGTTTCATTAAATAGCAACGACACGGCATCACAAAATATCCCGGTGTCGCTGAAAGGTGATATCAAAATCGCCGTGACGAACGACGGCAGTTGCTTTTGTCTTGCTACGCAAACGGAAAAGCAGTTTTGGACGCTGCGAGATAACGGGCAGTTCCAGCAAGTGGCCGCAGATGAACAAAGCACGACGACCGTTGGCGGTCGTCCTTTGAAGAAAATCTTCTTTGCACCGAACGGCGAACATTTCTATGCCGTTGCTAATGACAAGGATGCCACAGTTGAAATCTACACTGTCGAACCAGATTCATCCAAGCTGATACTGCGACAGCGGCTGACGGGCGGCGACGATGTCGACTTTAGAATTCGCGATATCTCGCTCATGCCGGACGAATCATCATTGATCGTTCAGTTCGAGAACCAAAAATGCTTTGAGTTCCGTTTGCTCTGGGGCACCGATGGCACCCCGAAATTTGATCAAAACCGTTTGTCACGAAACGCGCCGGCGATGGGCAACGTCAGTATTCCTGGGCAACCGCAGGTGTCCGACACACCTGAGAAATTGTTTATTTCGCCGAACGGTAAGAAGCTGGGCTTGGTCTATTCCGACACAGTCGTATTTCTACCTCGAATTTCAGTCGCATCAGCGAATCAGTTCTCGTTCGCGACTCCAGCTGAGTCCAATGAAGTTGAACTACTGAGGGCCACGTATTCGGTGGATCTTGTGCAGTTCTCCATGCTGCGTGGTGTGCCTCGTGTCGCGACTGGCCACAAGCTGCAGTTTTTGGAGATATGGGATCTAAACGGAAAGACCTACGAACCGTGTCAGGCAGAAGCACTTTTCGAACATCACCTTAATAACGGTTTAACTGCGGCTTGCCTTCGCGGGCATTCGAAAGACGTGAAAGCGTTTACATTTGTCGGCGAAAATGGTGATCGACTGGTTTCTGTCAGCTCAGACAAGTCAATTCGCACGTGGCAGATTTCAACCTATGCTGAACTCGCCAGACAGATTAAGACAATTCGTGCGACATTTGAACAGAAAATTGATCAAGCGTCAGTGGAGAATCCGACCTTCCGTCGAGTTGTAGAATTTGGAAAAAACGAGGCACTATCCCAACTACAATCCCCTGGAATGCCAAACGCCTCATCGCAAATCGGGCAAAGCCCAATTGCTCAAACACTCGACTATACATTAACAGCAGGCCCGGTTACAGCGGAACCGATTCATCAAGGTTCTGACGCTGCTGAGCCACGCAAAATCACCCAGGGCCTATCCGTGTTCTCAGCTCGATTTAGTTCCGATGCTGGAAGATTCCTCGTCGGCGCAGACGACCTTGCAGCACACGCATTGAATAGTGAAACTGGATTGGAAATTCTTACAGCCAGCATGATCGGCCGTAAAGATCTGTTTTTCGATCCTTCTCGAAACATGTTCCTGGAGGGACACGTTTCGGAGATTTCCACGATCCAGTTTGTTCCGCCAACGGGCGAGGTATTATTGAGTGCAGACTACTTCGGATCGATCTCAGCCTGGGATGCACTGCCCGATGAAAACGGTGTTGGGTTCGAACGATCTCGACTCCTTTCAGAATATTCATTCAGTGAATTTGCAGTTTCAGATGATGGCAGTTTGATCCTTGCAGGGGGAGCCAATTCGGTTGGCGGCGATGGAACGCTCGAGGAAGCTAAGTTGCTTCACAAGGGAGTTGCCTGGCGAATTCAGGATTTGTTAAATTCTCCTAGTCCTGCTCCATTCCTTGAATTGAAAGATCAGCATCCGAATTTTGCCATCACCGCCGTGGCTATTTCGCCGTCGGCATCGAACCTCGTTACCGCCGGACGACGAGGAAAAATGGCTATCTGGAACGCAGCTGACGGGACTGTGGTGGCCTCAGCCGATGGCCAACATAACAGTGACCAGGTGTCGGGAATCTTTTTTGAATCAGAAACGCAGCTTGTCAGTTCCGGGTATGACGGAAAGGTTTTTCGATCGACGATAGAAGGCCGGGAAATGATCGTCGAGCCCATACCGCGGAGTGACGGACAAATTGATCCCGCGTTCATTATACGAATGCGTGCGTCTCCGGATCGCACACGATTCGCTACGTCCGAGGTTTCACTCGTAAAGGGCGATGCGGGATCAAAAACCGGGCAACTCAACGTCACAATTTGGTCGAAGGAAGGTACCCGAATACTTCTGACTCAACCAATACTGATCCCTAAGAATGACAAAGAGTTGGCATTTCGTCATGACGTCTCATGGTCGTCTGACGGAAGTAAGTTAATGCTGGTACATGACGGTAGCGTTGGGATATTTGACACACAGGAATGGAAACTGCTGCGCAAGTTTAACTGCGAACTTACCGGCTCCCGGCCGGTTCGAGGTGCGTTCGCACCTGAAGTGGACGCAAGGCCCTTTGACCGTATCGCGACCTTCGACGGTCGCGTTAGCCATATGTGGGATTTGCCAGCCGACGGTTCCGTCGGAGTCCACATGGCAGAATTCCGATCGCACGCCCGATATTCCGTCACTGCGTCTTACTCTTCAGATGGAAAGTTTGTTGCGACGGCCAGTGAGACGCTGCGTGTCTTTGATGCCGATGAAAACAGCCCAAACCATGGCGTAACAATGTACAGATTGCCAGTGGGAGTTGTTCACCACAGCCCGCTGGCCGATACGGCATTTTCTCCTGCACCGAACGACTTGCGCTTGGCAACAATCGATCATGAAGGTTTGCTTGCTATTTGGCTATGGGCACCGACTGAACCCGCGCCGTTGCAGGAAGTCTTCCAATCGGAAGTCGCTACGGCTGAAGTTCCCGATTGGGCATCATCATTAAATTTCGGCAACAATTTATCATGGAGTCCGGACGCAAAAACTCTGGCAACGCTGCGTAAAGGTGTAATCGCATTGTGGACACTCGACAAAGAGAACGCAGTGTCTGTTGATCTACCTTTGCCGGAAGGAATTCAATGTCGTTTCAATCAGCTTCAGTTTTCAAAGAAGGAATCATTGTTGACTGCTGGCGGAGTGGCTTGGCGCGAGTCCAACGGTGAAACTTTCAGCTTCGCTGCGGTTTGGAATACTTCAACGCAAACACCCAAATTGATTTCAACAATTGATAAGTCCGACCTGATCCACACGGTTGATTCGCAGGTTCAGCAGCGAACCGGAATTACGGCAATTGCTTTTGATGACAAGCTGAATGAAATCATCACCGGTGGCGTCGATGGGCGTCTGATCCGCTGGCAAATTGCAGAATCAACCGATGCCGCTGTTCCTTCGCTAACCCGCATCCGGGACATGCTTGTTGATCAAGGGACGAAGAATCCGCATCAGGGGATGATTACTGCAATTGATGTCTCGATTGCAGGGCAATTGTTGACAGGTGACTCGGAAGGACACCTGCTTTTGTGGCCGGCTCCAACTGAGTAGATCGTGCCACGAACGGACGCCAAACAAGAGCAGTATCAATGGCTATCGACCCAAACCAATCTGTGGTTTGCAGCCAGATCCGCATTCGGCAATTGTACTGGGTGAAATGCCGTTTCGGAAAAATCTGCTGATAGAACCCTGTTACTGGGGGGGCAACCTGATTCGCAAGATGATGAACACCCTCCGTGCGCCCTCATAAGTTGCCAAATCGATACAACTGATTTGAGTCGGATAAAAGTTGACGCGCGAAATCACAGTCAGTGCAAAACAACTTGACAGTTGGCCGATAACACTTTTGGTCTGTCATTTCATTTCAGCATGGAGGTTGCGGCGATGTCCAACAAAGGTCATCACAACTTGGCGAAATATCTGATCTTCACCTTGGTCGCGTTTTTCGCAACCATATCGCCAAATTACGCGCAAGACAAAGGCGCGCCCCCTTGGGGAGAGTTTTTGAAACGATTCAACAAGGATCCCTTGCTGAAAAAGCCCTTCCATATGTCTCCCGAGACAGAAGTAAAAGGTCTATCATCGAAGATCCGTGCCCGGGAGCTTGATGTTCCGAATCGCAAACGGGCGATTCGCTACCTGAAAGATCTCGACTGTACGCAGTTCCCGGAATCAAAAGAAATGCTTCTCAGCCTTCTCGACCCCGAGGCTGAAAAATGGGAAGAAGTGCGATATGAGGCGGCAACGGGATTGAGAGACATGCTCGCTCGTCATTCCTGCAACCCGAGCGCCGGTAAGAATGGAAAAGGGAAGAATGGTACGACCGGTAGCAGTCAGAATGGGAACTGCCAAAGCTGTCAGTCCAGCGGATGTGAGGAATCACTTTGGCAGCAATGTTCAGACTCAGGCGTCGCGAAACGTTTGCGAAATGAACGTAACAAGCCACAGGAACCTTCCTGCCACTGCACAAACTGCTGTGATGCCAAGACAATGAACATCCTGGCCAAAACGGCTTACGAAATGAAAGAGAATGGCTGTTGCTATGAGCCATCACTGCGAGTCCGGGAAATGGCAGTTGAAGCGATCAAAGCTTGCGGAATTCCTTGCAACTATAAACCATACTACGGTGATTCTGATGAAGAGCCGGGTCCGCCAGCCTCAGAAGAATCCGGTGAGCAAAAAGTTGAAAAGATAGAAGAAGTGCCTCAGGAAAAAAATGAAGATCCGAATCCGGATTCCACGGCTGAGGACGCTCCGCTAACTGTTCCATCTGTTACCAATGTTGATACACCAATCTCCAGATTAACAAATCTCTGCATAGTGTCTCTTGCACACGGACAAAAGGTTCGCCCAGACACAGAGATTTCAACAACGTATCGTGGGCGAATTTACTATTTCTCGACCACAGACGCCAAGCAGGAGTTTAACAGCAATCCAGAGCGTTACGCAGTTACCTTTGGTGGATGCGACCCGGTACTGTTCGTCAGGACCCAGCAGGCCGTCGAAGGTCGATTTTTGACAGAACATGAAGGTCACTTCTATATGTTCACGTCGCTGGAGAACTACGATGCGTTCAAATCAAATCCTGATCGGTATGTATCTAAATCAGGCAGCAACCATCGTGTGGCGTCAATCCCTTAAGGTCAAAGACGAACTCGCACTGTAAAATAGGTTATCGGATCTGACCGTGACGAGTACCCGTCAGATTCAGTAATGGTGTGAGTCGATACTCTTGTTGGCACCCAAGTATTCTATATTTCACAGACGCAAAAAATCCTAAAGTAGTAAAGTTGACTCGGCTGATTGCAAAACAATCATGCCGAGTCAATTTTTTGCCCTAAACGGAACGTGGACTTTGAGACTGTCCGTTTATGGTTTTGAAAACAGTTGGATACCGAACTCAAGTCGTTACCCCGCGTTTGCACTTCTGAAAAACATGACAGCCGAGGCATCCTCGTCCTCTTCATTAGATGCTGGCTCAGTTTGCCTATCTGCGACATTCACCAGCCACCAGCCAGTCACAACGACAAGCGCCAAAGTTGCCAAGAGCAATGCTGCCAAGGCAGACTTAAACATTCCATCACCTGCGAATGGTTCTACATCGCCTTCAAGTGGCTCGCCCTGCAGATCACCAGATGACTCGTGGCGTATGCGTCGCTGGACCTGAACCGCCCAATAACGTCTGGCTTCATGGATATCACTTTTCTTGCCGGGCAGTTCTGAATTGAGTTCGTGTTTGAACGCGCCTTCAATATCGCCCTTGAACCCCAGGGCAATTGCAAGATAGAAAAATTCGGCAGCCTCGGAGCTTCCCGTCGGGAGGCATTGTTCAGCCTCGACGAAGAATTTCCACGCGCGATTCCTCTCGCCGTAGTATTCCTGTTCGAGTACAAAGTTTTCCCAGTCGGTCATGTGGGTTGTCAGTACTTCGTCCGCCCAATAGATCAAGACACGCTTCAGCGATTGCCATTCTCCGGTTGTTATAGATGTCATGCCAGAGTTTACTTTTTGTTCGATGGCCTGCAGGTCGGCCATCAAATTTCGCTGCAGTTGTGGCAAATGATCAGAAGTCGTTGCCGATTGATTAATTAGATCAAGTACTTTCAGGAAGAACGGCTCCGCCAGGCTAATCAGAGGGACAGTCATGGTCAGGCACCTGCCTGTTCTGAACTGCGAATCGCAAACAGCGAAAACGACAGTGTCGCCAGGCCGTTCGTTTCTCGGTCAGTGACGTCAACGCGATTCTCGCCGTTGACCTGTTTTACGACCATTCTCTCGTTAAATCGGATACCCAGATTCAAACTGCGTTCAACACTTCCCCACGCTTCATCCCGATCAACTCGAAAGTAGTGCCAGTTTGCTCGCGGGAAAGCTCTGGGGGCATCTCCCACAGGCATGAATCGAACACCGCGACGACCAAATCTGTAGATGTTATCCACCTCTTCTGTGCTGCCTGCTTTCATGCCGAGTTCCTTCTCAGACAGTAGTTCGGTTACGCGGCTGGATTTCAAGCTGGCCTCAACGCCAATATAGAACGACCATGATGACGTAAGCCACTCGGACTGCAGACGCACAGACATTTGCAGCCCTTGAGCTGAAAACGGAATACGAACATAAGGTTCTTCGCCACCAGTTTCAATTTCCAGAAGTTTCTTCAGTGATCCAAAACATACTGCAAGATTGTCATGATCGTACGTCGGAAGTGCTGGCATTTTGCGCTCGAGGCGAAAGATAGCCATATGACCAACGGCACGACAAATCTCAGTGTAAAGTGCAAACGGATGCAGGCCACGCGATGTGGGCAACCATGCCAGTCCGCCAAGTGCGACATTAATTGCGTTCAGGTGCATGATACGTTCAAGATCTTCTTTGTGCCCGCTGGAAAATGCGACACCACGGTCAATCATCTGTCGAGCAAGCTGATCAGAAGTGGCTCCCAGACGATCCGCGATCGAGCGAATGAATGATGCAAGCGGCGGCCATCCTTCCTGAGTAAGCAAAGGTGGAATGTAGTCTGGATCCAATTGAGGCGGCGCCTCCGCACTACTGCCAAGCCGTAATTGAAAAATCGGTATTGCGTCGAACCCGCGAACAGAATCTTCACCAACAAGGATCTGAGGGTTCAGTTTTCTGAGCTGAAGCATTTGCGGATTCCCAGGGCGATTCTCGTCCTCGACTTCCTCATCGTGCATCACGAATCGAGTCGAAGCACCCGAGTTTATTGTGCCGGTATTATCGCTGCCACGTCGTAGTTCTGAAATACCAACATAGACTCTCACCCGTGATTCACTATTCCGAAATGCCGTTCTCGGAATGTTCACCGCCGAAATGTGACAGTCTTCAGGAAAACGGATCTGCGTTCCATCCGGTAACCGAATGTGGCAAAAACTCAGTGAGACACGCCAATTGGAGAGGGCTTCCTGTTCCACGAGCATCCTGTGGACGCCGTAGTAATTGGGTGTTGTCCAGAACTCTGACACGCGAAGCGATTCATGGTGATGCATTTCGATCTGTTGAAAGTGGTGAGGACGCAGAAACAGACCTTCGCCCCAATAGACTGAATTGGACGTCATAAATTACCCCAAAAAATACGTTGCGTTGGCGACCAAATACGCTGTTGACTTGATTACTATGTTTATGTGCAATGATGAGTCTGAGAAATTCGGCAATGCAAGGCGAAGTGGAACTTGTCGCCGATCTGAACTGTCCTCGAACGGCAATACAATCAATGGAGCGAATAGCGGACTTCCCGCTGGATCGGAGTCAACAAGTGAACGTCTCACTGATTACAGCACGCAGTGCAGTTTTTCTCATCTCAGACTGCTCATATATCACAAAAAAACATGATTTTGAACTGGAATCGCCCGTTGGGTTTCTGGTTCTGAAATCATAGGATCATGGGGAGTGGATTCTCAATGACGGCGGATAAGATAGTGCCCGTAATTCGTTTGCAGGAGTTTCCTGAGTGCAAACGAACATGTAACATGTTAGACTGCCCGCCTGACGTCGCGATAGGACTGGATTGTTGATCTTTGGAGAGTGTTGTGACTAGCGGTTCCAGCATGGAAAACACGCCTTCAAAGCCTGCTTACAGATCGGCCTCGCCCGATGCTGATACGGGATCAGGTGATCAGCAGCCTTTGAGAGTATTTGCCGATATTCTGGATCAAATTCTTTCAACATCGGATGATCAATCAAATCCCGTTGTAGATCCGTGTCAGAAAGATCTTTTGGCGGTCGCCGCCAGGTACTCCACCCTTGCCTTCTGCGTCGATCCCGTACTTCTTGAATTAATTCGTGTCGTAACTCGTCAAATCAAAGGATTGCCAGTTAGTCGAATGCAGGCAATGGAACGCGCAGTAGCCGCATCTCTCGTTGACGATCAAGTCTCTCATGGACGTCTGCAGAATCTTTGGGAACAGTTGAAGAAGCGGGACTCAAATGGATAGTAAGTCCGCAAAGAACCCGTCGCCGGCGGAACTAATTCAAAGTTGTCAGGGGTTGGTGCGTTCGATCGCCTGGAAGATTCACCAGCGATTGCCGCGATCAGTCGAGCTTGACGATTTGATCGGATATGGCCAGGTTGGTCTGGCTGAGGCAGCTCGAGATTTTGATGCTGGCCGCGGAATTCAGTTCACGACATATGCATATTACCGAGTCCGTGGAGCTGTTCTTGACGGTCTTTCTACGATGTCTTGGTTTTCAAAGGCAGACTACAGCCGAGGACGGTACGAGCAGGCAGCGAATTCCGTATTGGATGAATCATCCGCAGAGCCAGAAACGAGTAGCGAACTGAGCTGGTTTACGACCACAACCAGATCCCTGAGCGCTGCATTCCTGATCAGTGATTTTGCGAGTGTCAGTTTGGAACAGCAAACAGCAGATTCTGGATCACCATCGATGGATGCGGATTTTGAGGATCTAAGAAAAACCATCGGCGAGGCTCTCGATCGTTTACCGGAACAGGATCGAGGTCTAATCGAAGACATCTATTTCAGAGGAATGTCAATTAAGGATGCAGGTGAACGAATAGGCATCAGCAAGGCGTGGGCTAGTCGCCTACATGCCAGGATTCTGCGAAATCTTGGCTTCCAGTTGTCACACATGGCCCAATGATTGAAAGTTTTCTTCTAAGCTGCTATGCTCGGACCACCCGAGGGGTGGATACAAACCTCCAGCGAACACAGAAGTGAGAGACTATTTAGAATGACCCTGGATCTCGACATTCCGTCACTCTTGCAGCCATTTAGCGAGCACTTGCGTTGCGGAACTGATCTGCGATCAGATGACAATCCGAATAATTCATATCGACAAATCCGTGATCACCGCAACGAAGCAAGAGAAGAAGAGCGTCGAGCGGATGTCAGCAACGAATCACACGCTGCCGCTAAAAATCTCTGGATGCAGGTCTGGGAAGACGGACAGGAGTATCTGAAGAATATTGCGAAGGACCTGGAGATTGTTGCCTATATGATCGAGGCTTCGATTCGCTTGGGCGGGTTTGGCGGGTTTGGCGGATTGGCAAGCTCACTTCGACTGACTACAGAATTGCTGAATACCTTCTGGGGAGAATTACTGCCGACTCCAGACGATGATGGAATCGAAACAACACTCCGTCCAGTGAGCCGACTTAACGGTGACGTCATCAGTTATCCCCTGATGAGAGTTGCCATGACTGAAGATACCAGTGTCGGAGTAATGGTGGTTTGGCAGTATGCACAAGCGAAGCAGCTTGAGACACTTTCTGCTGACGAACGTGAACGACGGGTTTCTTCAGGCGGAGTGACTATTGAAACGTTCAACCGTGCCGTGGCAGAATCTTCAGATTCGTTCTACCACGAATTGGCTGCGCAAATTGATGAAGCGAAAGCGGCTGTGTTGCAGTTGATTGCCGTATTCGAGGATCGCGTTGGAGATGATGAAGCACCAAATATGTCTCGATTTCTGAAAGGAATCGACGATGGTGAATCGGTGCTCAAACAGATTGCAGGAAGTCGGTTAGTCAGGCACCCAGAAGTCGGCGTCTCTCCTGTAAGTCCTGGTGGACCGGTCTTGGCCAATTCGGAACCTGCTTCGTCCGGGCAGATACGTACTCGATTAAACGCATTGGATTTGCTGGAAACAGTTGCGAAATGGTTTGAAACTCACGAGCCGCAGAGCATCTTACCGTCAGAGATTCGAAAGGCGATTCGACGGGGAAAAATGTCGCCCGAGGAACTGTATCTGGATCTCATCTCTGACACTGAAGTACGTCGTCAGTTATATAAAGACGTTGGTATGACACTTCCGGAGAACGACTAGCAGAGATTACAGTTAAACATTTGTATTTTTCGACCCAACCATTTGTAATTTGGGATGGTGTTTGATGTCGTGTGCATCACAGTGTAATGAACAACCTGATCGGTAATAATTTGAGGCAATTTCAGTTTCGTTGACAACGCGTGTCATATTGATTCAGAAAGGTTAAACAGATGGCTAAGTCAATCCAGCATAAGCTGGACCGAGTTCGAAAACCGCGAGTCCACATTACCTATGACGTCGAAATTGGAGACGCAGTTGTCAAGAAAGAACTTCCTTTTGTCATGGGGGTCATGGGAGACTTTTCGGGAAATCCCACGTCGCCTCCAAAGGCGCTGAGTCAGCGTAAGTTTGTGGCCATTGATCGAGACAACTTCAATGACGTGATGAAGAATATTAGTCCTGAGTTGAATATTCGCGTAAAGAATACACTGCTTGATGATAACAGCGAAATGGCTGTGAAGTTGAACTTTTCGTCGATGGGCGATTTTGAACCAGCGCGAATTGTCGAACAGGTTCCAGCACTGAAAAGTCTGCTGGATTCACGCGATAAACTTCGCGATCTCCTGACGACAATGGATCAGTCGGCAGATCTTGAAGCCCAGCTTGAAAGCATACTTAAGGACACAGCAAAGGTTCAAAAAGCCGCTGGCGAGCTGGGTGTTTCCGGCTCCAATGGCTCCAAAACAGAAGGTGGTGAAGAATGAGTACTGAACAGGAAAAGGCAGTTTCCACACAAACAACTGAAGCATCCATCAGTCTGCTTGATCAGATTACCTCTGCGATGCCGCGAGCCGTGGAGCGCGACGAAGCACAGGATATGGTCAAGAATCTTATCAGCGCCGCCATGCAGGGGACGCTGGTTTGGGACAAAAGCGTCACGCGGACAATTCGTCAGGCCATCAAGCAGATCGATGACAGAATGTCTCGTCAGCTTGCGGCGGTAATGCATGATGAGCAATTTCAGAAACTTGAAGGATCGTGGCGGGGACTGAATCACCTCGTGATGAATTCGGAAACCAGCAAGCAACTCAAACTGCGCATGCTGAATCTGTCGAAGCGAGAACTTTTCAAGGATCTCGATAAGGCCGTTGAATTCGATCAAAGTCAGCTCTTCAAAAAGCTGTACGAAGATGAATTCGGCATGCCAGGCGGCGAACCATTTGGCGCATTGGTTGGTGATTACGAAATCACAAATCATCCCGAAGACATCGACCTGCTTGAGAAGGTTTCCGGAGTCTGCGCAGCAGCACACTGTCCATTCATTTCGGCCGCTCATCCGGAACTATTCGGTTTCGAAAATTGGACGGATTTAACGAAGCCGAGGGATATTGAAAAAATCTTCATGGGCAAAAAGTACACTAAGTGGAATTCATTCCGAAACTCGGATGATTCACGCTACGTGACCTTGGTACTGCCTCGCGTTCTGGCACGATTGCCATACGGTGCCAGTACGAAGCCGGTTGAAGAGTTCGGGTATGAAGAATGTGAACTCGATGCAACCGGTGATGCAAAGAAAACGGACCACAACACATATTGTTGGATGAATGCAGCCTACGTAATGGCCACCAATATGACTCGAGCATCCGCTGAGACGAATTGGTGTACCGCCATACGTGGTCTCGAAAACGGTGGAAAGGTCGATGGCCTGCCGGTACATAACTTTCTCAGTGACGATGGTGATATCGACTCCAAGTGTCCTACCGAAATCGGAATCACTGATCGCCGGGAAGCAGAACTCAGCAAAGAGGGATTTCTTCCCCTCTGCCACTACAAGAACACAGATTATTCGGTGTTCTTCGGTGCCAGACCTGTCAGCGCCCGTTGGTTTATGATAAACCGGACGCCACGGCAAATGCCGCAATATCCGCGCGGCTACCGTATATCATGGCAGCATCGCGTATTGCACACTTCCTGAAGTGTATTGCACGGGACAAAATCGGCTCGTTCATGGAACGTCAGGACATGGAGGACTTCCTGAAGCGATGGATCTCAAACTACGTGCTCTCCGATGACAAGCCGTCTCCGGAAATGAAGGCTCGATATCCACTCGCTGAGGCGCACATTTCAGTGGAAGAAATTCCAGGAGCACCTGGCTCTTACAATGCAGTCGCATTGCTTCGTCCATGGCTGCAACTTGAAGAATTGTCGACGTCGCTTCGAATGGTTGCCAAACTTCCGAAGAAGGCGTGATGTATTGCAGTGAAGCCCGCACGACTCAGTGATTTAGATTGTGGTGTCATCCTGGATCCAGAGTCGAACTGAGTTTTAGGAGTTTTTTTTGCCTGATGAGCAGTCTCAAATCGAAGATGGTTACATCTATCAGATTCGTGAGGAAGAGCCGTCGGAACCTCGTAAGCCACAGATCGGATTGCTGGATTCAATCCTCCAGCATCGCATAGGTGAGTCATCGAGTTCTGCGGTTCTTCGTTTGCAGGAATTTCTGAATACGCCGTCACTGGCAGATGCATTGCAGATATGGCTGGGACGTGTTCCAAAGGGCGATCGAAGCCTGCTGGCGGCACGCCGCGCGATCGCGCGCGACATTGGCCGCATCGACAGGATGCTCAGCGATCAGGTCAATGAAATTCTGCATCACCCGTCATTTCAGTCCCTTGAATCAGCATGGCGCGGTCTCGCGTATTTGTGGCAAACACGGACGCGCTTGCTGACGGAACGAGGACTGGATGATAAAGCCGCAGATATTGAAATCCGTGTTCTGAGTGTATCCAAGAAAGAGCTTGTCAAAGACTTTGAAGATGCCGTTGATTTTGATCAAAACACGCTCTTTAAAAAGGTATATGAAGAGGAATTTGGGACAGCAGGAGGACACCCATATGGATTACTGTTAGCAAATTTTGAATTCACCAATCATCCCGAAGACATCGACCTGCTGACTCAGTTGAGTGGGATCGGTGCAGCTGCATTTGCACCAGTAATTACTTCGGCAACACCAGCTTTACTTGGACTTAACGACTTTTCGACTCTGGAACAACCGCTGAATTTAGAACATATTTTCCAGCAGCCAAAACACAGAAAATGGCGGAGCTTACGGCAAAAGCCGGATTCGCAGTTTCTGGGAATGACACTGCCAAGAATCCTGATTCGAAATCCGTACAAAAATGACGGCTCAATTCACCATGGATTCAATTTTGAAGAAAACGTCGAAGGAAAAGATCGCAGTCGGTATCTTTGGGGATCGGCAGCTTGGGGATTTGCAACAGTCATTATGCGGGCTTTCGCAACGTCTGGTTGGTTTGCTGACATTCGAGGCGCAGAAAGAGGGATTGAGAGTGGTGGGCTTGTCACGGGCCTTAACACTTTGTCATACGGCACGGACGCAAGCGGGGTTGCGGATCGAATCTCGACGGAAGTTGCGATCTCGGACCATCGAGAAGCTGAATTGTGCCAACTGGGTTTTATTCCACTTTCGCATTGCAAAGGCACTCCATATTCTGTGTTCTATTCGAACCAGTCTTTGCATGAACCGGAAGTGTTTGATGATCAGGTTTCAACTGCCAACGCTCGTGTCTCAGCCATGTTGCAGTATGTAATCTGCTGTTCCAGAATTGCTCACTACCTGAAAGTAAAAGCAAGAGACAAAGTAGGCTCAGCCGACAGTGCGAGAGAAATTGAAAATGATCTTGGTGCCTGGCTCGTAAATTACGTGACACCGGACGAAAAAGCGTCACCCGCGATGAAAGCCCGATATCCATTGCGCGAAGCTGAAGTGAAAGTAGAATCTGCTGTCGGAGAACCTGGCAAATACCATTTGACAATTCGACTGTTGCCGCATTACCAACTTGACCAGCTATCATCGTCCGTAACGTTCGTGGCTCGCCGCATTGAATTCCGTGAATAATTACTCTGTAGTCCAGGAGATGCCGTTGACAAATCCTATCGATCTTTTTCAGTCCGGAAAACTGACTGATGCTGTCACGAATGCAACGAATGCCGTCCGCAGCAAGCCAACAGATGTGCGGGCAAGAAGCCTGCTATGTGAACTTTTATGCTTTTGTGGAGAATTTGACCGGGCCGAAAAGCAGCTCGACGCTACGCTTCAGACAGATCCGCAGACGATGGCTGGGGTCTCGCTGCTGAAACATCTGATTCGATCTGAATTGAGTCGCCGCGAGGTCTATCGTGCGGGTCGCGTTCCTGAGTTCCTCACCATTCCAACTGAAGCGCAGAAAAAGAGACTTGAAGCCTTGCTTTGTCTCAGAGGTGGTCAGCCTGCTGACGCAACGCGATTGGTGTCTGAAGCTGCTGAGCTTGACGTGGATCTTTCAGGTGAAGTCGATGGCGTTCGGTTTACTGAGTTTCTCGATCTGGACGATTTGCTGGGACCAACGTTGGAAGTGTATACGGCAACGGGGAAATATTATTGGATCGGATTTGAGCAAATCGTAAGTCTGGAATTCAATCCAGTCGAACATTTGTCAGACATGCTTTGGCGTTCTGCTTCGATCGAAACCGTCGGTGAAGTCAATGGTCGCATCCATGTTCCTGCAATCTATGAAGGATCTGAAAAATCCAGTGATGAAAGAATTCGTATTGGACGCGCAACGGAGTGGAATAACGATGGGGCTGATGGACCGATGCGTGGTGCAGGGCAGCGTGAGTTTTTGGTGAACGATGATGTTATGCCGATTATGCAAATCCAGAAGTTGTCGTTTAACCACGCAACTGCATGAGAATACCTGACACAGCGGGATCAAAGAAAGTGTTCGTTGACTATGAGTACTGGGGGAACAAAGAACAATATTCGTTTGTCGGTCCTCGACCGGCTCATCGACAATGAACCAGAGATCTCAGCAGAAGTCACACTTGACGACCATCAACTCCTGCGTGTGATTCAGACGGCGATACGACGTGATCTGGAGAATCTTCTAAACACTCGCTATCGATGCGTCGCGTGGCCGCCGGAACTCAAGGAACTCGATGACAGTCTGATCAACTATGGTATTCCGGATTTTACGGCATCAGGACTCAACGCAGCACAGGATTCCGACATCCTCATCAAGGCCATTCGACTTGCGATTTCGCTGTTCGAGCCGCGTCTGACTGATCTGCGAATCTCGCGGATTCAGGACGACTTCGTTGATCGCACATTTCGATTCCGAATTGAAGGTACACTGCTGATCGAAGACCAGACGCTTCGTGTGCGGTTTGATTCATCGTTGGAATCTGAAACGGGGCAATTTCAAATTCAATAAGTTCATGCAGGCAACGTTATGATGGCATCGCCAAAATGCTGCAAGTCATTGAGGAATCCACGCAATGAGTGAGTCCCTTGACGCTTGGTATCAGCGAGAACTTGACTATTTCCGAAACACTGCGTCTCAGTTTGCTGAGCGGTTCCCGAAGATAGCGAATCGATTAAGTCTCAGCGCTACTGGTATTAAAGATCCGCACGTTGAACGGCTGATTCAGGCGTTTGCATATCTGAATGCGCGGACACGTCACAAGCTGGACGATAGTTTTCCAGAACTTGTCGATGCTATGCTGGGAGTCCTGTATCCGCATATGCTGTCGCCAGTCCCGTCAATGTCGGTACTGGGTTTGAAACTGAATCCAGGGCAAAAAGACCAGACTTCCGGACACACGGTCAACGCAGGCACAATGATCGAAACTGAACGAATTCATGGATACAGCTGTCAGTTCCGCACAGCTTATCCCGTGACATTGTTTCCGTTGGAATCTCACGCGGTAAAATTGATTCCGCGACCATTCTCCGGACCACCATCTCCTCTTCGCCGCGATGCTTCATCGGTGTTGCGACTGGAATTCAAAACGATCGATCCAAAGCAGACACTCTCACAATTTACTTTGGGAAGTCTGCGGTTCTTTATAAACATCCCGAATTTTGAAAAGGCAGCAAAACTACTGGAACTGGTTCTCACACAGACACTTGAAGTCGTGATTTCCGGAAGGGATTCGACCAGTGCAGCGGCAATACTGCCACCCACTGCCATAAAGGCTGTCGGCTTCGAACCGAATGAGGGCATCTTGCCGCACTCGCCTCGTACATTCCCGGGCTATCGATTGCTAACCGAATACTTTGTTCTTCCGCAGAAGTTTTTGTTTTTTGATATCACCGGACTGTCGCCTGCTGTTCTGTCGCAGTTGGGAAATACTCTCGAAATCTCATTGCTGCTGCGTGAGCATGTCGCCGAACTTGAATCTGTCGTCTCTACCGAAACAGTGCGTTTGGGCTGCACTCCGATCATCAATCTGTTCAAGCGAACTGCAGATGCAATTCCTTTGAATTTTCGCAGGACAGAGTACCGCGTTATACCGGATGCCAGAGCTGAAGACTCGATGGAAATTCATTCTATTGATTCAGTAAACGTGGATGACCAGGACGGAAATATTCGAGAATTTCAACCGTTCTATTCCGTCGCTCACGCATCGACCGCAGATGAAACCGGGTACTGGCAAGCCGTGCGCCGCCCCGGGCCGGTGGAGAGTGATGTCAATGTGCTGCAAACAGCGACTGAGATGTATGTATCACTTATTGATTCGCAGTTTTCTCCGCTCCGCCCCGGCCAGGGATTGATGTATACGGACTTGACGTGTTTCAATCGCGACCTGCCGGAAGAACTCTCCAGACAGCGAGATGCGAATCGCATTGAATTTCAAATTGTTGGTGGCAGAGGGCCAATTTCGGAAATCAAATGTCTGGTGGCACCAACGGCAACGTTAAGACGTCACATGGGCAGACGCAATCTCTGGCCACTGGTATCGCAGTTGTCTCTTAATCATCTGTCCTTAACTGAGACAGCAGATGCCGCCCTGGCGATTCGCGAAATGCTGGCGCTGAATGATCCTCGCGAATCCGTGCAGACTCGCAATTTGATCGACGGTTTGAATCTGATCACAAGTGAAAAGTGCGTCCAGCGACTTGAAGGTGCGTTTGTTCGTGGGACACAGATCAATCTAATGTTTGATCACGAGAACTTTGCGGGCGACAGCGTCTTCATGTTTGCGAGTGTGCTCAATCAATTCTTTTCCATGTACACCACGATCAACTCATTTACTCGGATGACAGCGACAACTCACGACCGCAAATCACGTGGTATAGAAAGCTGGAAATGGCCAGCGAGGGCGGGAAACAGAAACCTGATCTGATTCAGGAACTCCGTGACAATCCGGAGCAGTTCGAGTTTTTTCAGGCGGTCCGCCTGATTGAACGCGCAGCTTCGGAAAAATGTCAAGGAAAAACTCTGAACCGGATCGGTGGAAATGAAGGGCCTCAAAATGAGGCATTGCGATTCCGCGCGCTACCTTCCTTGACATTTCCTGCTGGCCAAATTTCTGCAATTGAAGATGCAAAGCAACCAGGAGGCGAATCACAACTCGAAATGACAGTGCCCTTCATGGGACTGACCGGACCGGCTGGCGTTCTGCCTGATCATTACACGTCCTTAGTGATCGAACGATCTCATTTGCGAACGAAAGATCACTCGCTCCGCGAATTCCTGGACCTGTTCAATCATCGCGTGATTTCCCTGTACTTCCGCGCATGGGAGAAATATCGGCTCCCGTTTGTCTATGAAAGGAATCAGCAAGACGGCACAATGGAGCCGGACATGTTCACGCTCTGTTTATATTCTCTTGTCGGAATCCAGAGTAGATCACTTCGTGAACAGCACAGATTCGACGATCAGGCGATATTGTTCTACGGAGGTCTTTTTGCCGCACGTGGACGGAACTCCGTTTCACTTCAGCAGCTGTTGTGCAGCTATTTCGAACTGGAAGTACAAGTCCTTCAGTTTCAGGGCCAGTGGTTGTATCTTCCGGAAGAATCACAATCGTCAATGCCATCTTCGATGAGGCGAAGCGGATTGAACCTGTCGCTCGGTGAAACATCAATTGCAGGATCACGGGTGTGGGATGTTCAAAGCCGAATCCGTATTCAGCTCGGTCCGCTCTCCTGGCGGCAGTATTCGGCACTTTTGCCGGGGCAACCGGGACTCACTTGTATTAAAGAAATGGTCCGCCTGTATATCGGGATAAGCCTCGACTTTGATGTTCAGTTGATTCTTCGGCGAGATGAAGTACCCTTGTGTCGCCTTACGGCGACAACAGATTATGCCCCACAGCTTGGTTGGAACACCTGGATCGGACTAGCTCCAGAAGTGCGTGAACCCGCTTCCGATGCTGTATTTCAACTTTGATGTTACGCTAATCACAAAATGCCCATTCTTCTGCAGACCCTATAAAAGATAAAGAAACGCAAAATGGCGACCGTAAATCTTAAGGCACTTATTGGCAAACTGAACAGCACCTGCACACGAACTCTGGAAGGCGCAGCGGGCTTATGTCTGTCCAGGTCGAACTACAACGTCGAAGTAGAACACTGGCTGCTCAAATTACTTGAAGGGTCTCAGACCGATATACACGCAATCCTGAAAGCGTTCAGCATCGACGCCTCAAGATTGACGGCAGATCTTATGAAAGCGATTGATCGATTGAAGACTGGAAACTCCAGTCAACCTTTGCTTTCACAGCACATCGTCGATCTCGTACGAGAAGCATGGGTCCTTGGTTCGATCGAGTTCAATGCAGAACAGGCTCGATCCGGACATCTGCTTCTGGCATTGTTGAATGACCGGTCACTCATGCAGATTGCTCAGCAGATCTCGGCTGAGTTTAGTAAAATCTCGGCCGAAAAGCTGACACGAGATTTTTCTGCCATTGTTGCAGATGCTTCTGAATCTGCTTTGGAATCATCGCGATCCAGATCGCAAACGGCGTCGCCCGGACCGCGCCCCGGAGGAGGCCCCACGCAAACTCCATCGCTGGATCAGTACACGATCGATCTGACAGCCCGGGCGAGAGCTGGAAAAATTGATCCAGTGCTGGGGCGTGATCAGGAGATTCGGCAAATCATCGATATTCTGACACGGCGACGTCAGAACAATCCCATCATGACGGGGGAGGCTGGTGTTGGTAAGACTGCAGTCGTGGAAGGCTTTGCTCTGAGAATTGCTCAGGGAGATGTGCCTCCTTCGCTTCAGACGGTTGCAGTTCGAACGCTCGACTTGAGTCTGCTGCAGGCTGGAGCCGGAGTGAAAGGCGAGTTCGAAAACAGACTCAAATCAGTGATCGAAGAAGTCAATCGATCTGTCACACCAATTATCCTGTTCATTGACGAAGCCCACACTTTGATTGGTGCTGGTGGCCAGGCTGGCCAGGGTGATGCCGCGAATCTCTTAAAACCTGCGCTGGCTCGCGGTGAACTGCGAACAATCGCCGCTACGACATGGGCCGAATACAAGAAATACTTTGAACGCGACGCCGCGCTGGCTCGGCGCTTTCAGGTTGTGAAGGTTGAAGAACCTTCAGAAGAGAAAGCCATTGGGATGATGCGAGGCCTTGTGGACACGCTCCAGAAGCACCACAAAATCGAAATTCTCAACGAGGCCGTTGAGGATTCGGTACGACTTTCAAATCGCTACATTTCTGGTCGACAGTTGCCCGACAAATCGGTCAGTCTGCTGGATACTGCATGTGCACGAGTTGGGATCAGTCACACATCGATTCCTCCTGCGCTGGAAGATTGCCAGCGATTGATTGATCAAACAACAACGACCATTGATGTACTGCAACGTGAAACTGCCACTGGGGCTGACCACACTGAGGAAATTGATAAACTCACGCAAAAGAAAGCGGACGCAACGAATCACTACAACGAGTTGAAAGAACAGTGGACGAAAGAAAAAGAGATCATTGCGCAAATTCGCGACGTCCGGTCCAAACTTTCTAGTGAATCGGGGTCCTTTGCCAATTCTGCTGTTCCAAAAACTTCCGAAGCAAAACCAGGTGCATCGCCCGCTGCTGCTCCGGCTCCCGTGGCACTTACTCCCGAGGAACGACAGACTCTGCTTCTGCAATTGCAGGAACTAAACCAGAAACTTGCGGCGGTTCAAGGTGAAAAGCCATTGATGCAGGCCTGTGTTGATAGTCAGGCTATCGCCGAAATCGTTGCTTCATGGACTGGCATTCCAGTGGGACGCATGGTCAGTGATGAAATCCATACGATCTTGAAACTTCGAGAACGCATGGAGGAAAAAGTGGTAGGACAGTCGCACGGACTTGAGGCCATCGCTCAGAGAATTCAAACATCCCGTGCCAATCTGACGGATCCAAGCCGACCGATCGGCGTGTTCTTTCTTGTTGGTCCCAGCGGTGTGGGTAAAACGGAAACCGCAATTACGCTGGCTGAACTTCTCTACGGCGGCGAGCAGAATATGACAACGATCAATATGAGTGAGTTTAAGGAGGAACACAAAGTATCGTTGCTCATGGGGTCGCCTCCTGGTTACGTCGGGTACGGCGAAGGTGGAATTCTGACGGAGGCAGTACGCCGCAAACCCTACAGCGTTGTGTTGCTGGATGAGATGGAAAAAGCTCATCCGGGCGTTCAGGATGTTTTCTACCAGGTCTTTGATAAAGGTAATATGAAAGACGGCGAAGGACGGGATATTGACTTTCGTAACACGGTCATTCTGATGACTTCCAATGCTGCAACCGACGCAATGATGAAACTTTGTGCAGATCCCGAGACCATGCCATCTTCGGAAGCGCTCGCTGAAGCGATTCATCCAGAACTTCTCAAGAGTTTCAAACCAGCATTCCTAGGGAGAATAACGGTGATTCCATACTTTCCTCTCAGCGACACAATTATGCGTCAGATTGCCACACTGAAGCTCGGCAAGATCGCTCGCAGAATTCGCGAACACTACGATGCACCGTTCACATGGTCTGAAGACGTTCTCGACAACATTGTCAGCCGCTGTACAGAAGTTGACAGCGGTGCAAGAAACGTTGACAGAATCCTGACGGGCACCCTGCTGCCACAGCTTTCTGCAGAAGTTCTCTCCAGAATGGCCGACGGCGTCCCAATCAAATCCGTTGCGGTGCTGGTCGGGGAATCGGGCAGTGGGTTCCGATTTGAGCTGTCATGAAGTCGATGCAGTACACGCATGAGAGAAGCCGGATGACAGTCTTTTTCGATTCAAGACACACCTTGCGTATCTCGATTTTCGGTGCGGGCCGAGGTAGGTGGAGCAGTTCACTTTCCTGAAGGAATTACAATGCCTACTGCGCAGGGTCTGTCGCCGAAGAATGAAATCCCTCAGCCGATCGGAAACTTTGAATTTCCTCACCGCGTGCATCAGGGGGACACGATGAGTGGATTAACCTTATCACTTTGACCAATCGAGCAAAGACTGCCAGTGGTCCGCTGCTGGAGAAGATCGCTTATGATCGGTCTTTTGCTGCGTTTGAATTCTACAGTGAACTGATTGGGGGAGGAGCAGAGTTAGGTGCTTCTGCGTTTAGGGCAGACAAAGCCGCTTCTGCCATTAAGGCTACAAAAGTCGCAACTGGCCTTGTAGTAAACGGAAAAAAAAGCGTCGCAGAAGTTGCCGCGAAAGGCGTCAAGGCCGTGGTTTCTGAATCCGCCGGGGAAGTCCTCATGTATGCCATCGGTTACATTGACCCGGGCACTTTAGCACGTCGGCTTGGAGGCTGAGTTGCAACGGCAGGATTCTCATTCAAAGTCAATGACCGACCAGCTGGACAGACAACTGCAGGCCCGAATTGTCAAGCTGCAAAATGATAAAAAGGTGGTGTACGGAAATGCGTGACGGAAACGCCATTTTTTGATTTGAATCTGTTACATGCAAAATTCCATATAACTCAAGAATAGGGGACAATCATGGAAAATCCAGGCAAAGCCTCTGGCATTGGTTGATGATTTCCGGGCTCACACGGTCGGGGTCTTCTCAAAATTGTGATCGCGTAACTGTCGGTGATGGACCGGTATCAGCAACATCGTATCCCCTTGATGACTATTGGACGGGCGACTCAATCGGGCGTTGTATGACATGTCAGAAGGAAATTGAAATGGATTTTGGGGGATGATTTCACCATCACAAAACAGACTCCTGAATCAGGCCGACCTGCATGTGCGTGCGGGGCGGGTGAAGCGTGCCACAGCCATTTATCAGCAGGTTCTTCGGCAGGATCCCGCCTGCACTGAGGCTTTGTTTGCATTGGCGATCCTGCTACACGATGCGGGCGAATTCGAAGCGGCTGCCAGGCGTTTGCGTGAACTGCTCAAGTACCGCCCGGAACTGGCGGAGGTGCACTTTAATCTTGGCACGATTCTGAATTCTCTCGGCCGGCGTGATGAAGCGATCGCAGCATTCACTCAGGCGGTTGAATTGCAGCCGACTCTGACAGAAGCTCACAATAACCTGGGAATTGCTTATCGCGAGCAGGGACTGCTGGAACAGGCTGTGTCCTGTTTCGAACAGGCCCTTCGGCATGCGCCGGACTCACTTGCCGCACTGGTGAACTACGGCACTGCGCTGGCAAAGTGTCGCCGAATCGACGAAGCGGTCAACGTCTTTCGCAGGATTCTCCTATGTCACCCCGAATCCGCCGAAGCCCACTACGCACTTGGCATCGCGCTGGAACAGTCAAATCGGACCGATGAAGCTCTGCGACACCTGACCGAAGCCGTCAGGCTGAGACCCGATGCCACGGAGTGGCAATACCACCTGGCGGCGTGCCAAGGATCCACATCCTCCGCACCCGCCGTAGCCCCGGTCGCCTATGTGACATCGCTGTTTGATGCTTATGCAGCGAGATTCGACGAGCATCTCGTGAGCAGTCTCAACTATCGCACTCCGCAGCATATATGGACGGCTGTGCAGGAGCTCCAGCACGGTCCGTTTACGCGGGCTCTGGACCTTGGCTGCGGCACCGGACTTTGCGGGGAAGTATTCAAAACCATCGCAGGCCGTCTGATCGGTGTCGATTTGTCATCCGAAATGATCACTGTGGCACGACGGCGGAACATTTACGAACAACTCCATGTGGGTGGAATCGTTGAATTCCTGGCCGATCAGAAGTTTGCCTTTGATTTGATTCTTGCCGCCGATGTCTTCGTCTATGTCGGCGATTTGAACGAAACATTTCGTCGAGTTTCAGAAGTGCTGAGTCCGGCCGGGTTGTTCGCGTTTTCCGTGGAAGCAAACAGTGGTGCCACATGGATGCTTGGGCCGACTCGTCGATATTCGCACGGCTTGCCCTACCTGAAACAGCTAGCCGCAATTCACAATTTCGCGGAGAGAATTGTCCTCGCAGTCGTGCTGCGAGTTGACAATGGAGAGGACGTTCACGGCTGGGTTATCGTACTGGAAAAGATCAGCAGAAGCGTGGAAATTCCCGCAACGAGTCTTGTTCATGCGGCAACCCCGTAACGGCAGCAGGCTTCGGCTCCGTTTCGGAAAAACCTTGCACTGCTGGACTTTCCAGTCGTCTTTGTTCGTGGATGTGATCATCGCCATGGCCTTCTGCCAAGGCAGCGCGTGTCGGGGAAGGAACAGGCATCCGGAGGAGCCAAAGAGGCACACGAATTGGCGCGCGCCAGCTAATCAGGAAACGCCCCGAGCTTCACGCTTTTGTAAAGAAACACGAGCCCCCAAAGTAAAGCGATTGCGGAAGCGGCCAGAGGAAGCATACTCTCTCGCATCCAAGCCTCACCAGGGTTCTCCGCAATATAGAATAGAGAAACCAGGCTTCCGACTCTGATGTTTGCCGTCGAATTGAACTCAAATCGCTGCTTGTAATTCACTGCGGCGATGGAATACCGGACCCACACAGCCCTGTAAGTTTTTGTCGCACCTTTCGGTAGTTTCTGAAAAACTGGTTTACCGACTTCGAAGACTTTTCCCGCAACGGGCAAGCCATACGCCTGCTGCTGAATTTTGTTAAAAACCAGCACGCCTGAGAGTGCGACCCAGATGAGGCCGATGCAGACTGGAATTATTTTGCTCGGTTGGTCCCGCTTCTTTTCGGCACCGGGTTGAATGTCGCCCGATTGCGTTTTATTTGGCATGGAGTGTTCTCAAACCTTTGGAACCATTGGCACCGATTTCCCGGACATTTCAGTGAGCCCAGAACGGGCCAAGTGCACGACGCAGCATCCAATAGACTGCGCCGTGTACAGACTCACTGGGAACCGGACTTACTCGCTTGGCACCGGCGATCAGCAGCATCTCAACCAAGCGAACGTCTTTCCGGGCGGCTGCCAATCCCAGCGGTGTTTCATAAGAACAACCGCTGTCAGGATCGACACACGTACTCAGTAATCGCTGGATGAATTCATGCAAGGCCTCACTTTCAGCCCAGTGACTGAGAGTTTCCTTTATAACAGTACCATCCGGTCTCACGCCGGCATCCAGGAGCATTTCTACCAGATCAAATCGTCCTGCGGCTGCAGCATGAGTCATCGGTGTGTTGCCATCGAAGTCCCGGTAATAAATGTACTCGTTGTGGACGATTCCTTTCACCAATTCGCAAGCGTCGTCTTCACACAGAGTCGCGGGATTTAGCCATTTCCATGTGCCGTTGAAACAGCAGAACTGACACTGATTCGTTAGGACGAACGAAGCTTGAGCGAGAATGGCATCGAGGCGACCAGAAATGGCGTTTTGCTTTCCCAGAATCAGCGTAGTATGTTCGAATGTGACTACTCCGGACATGACTTTTCTGCATTTAACGGAACTGCGGGAATAGCATCGCTAAAGTGTATATGACAACGTCTGTTTCGATCCAATGACCGATTGACCGTCTGGCGTGATACTGTCGGATACGTCAGAAGAAACTAATTTTCAATCCGAGATTCACATTCATATCTGTTGAGGACTCCCTGTTTGTGCTTCCGGTGATCGGATTCATGATCGACTGATCAATCCGAGTGACACCGAAACCACCGGTCACAGAGATTGGTGCGGTCGTCGGCTTCCATTCGATCCCTGCCGTGCCTCCGTAGCTGACTTTCTTATCCTCAGCGGCGACGTATGCTTTCAGCTGGACGGAAAGTACATCGTTGCCTCCGACAATTCCCAGCGAAAAACTTGCCTTCTTCTGGACCGGTTCATACGACGCACCAAATGTATTGAACCAGCCAGGAACAATTCCTACTTTGGTTTCTACAGAAATCGGGACCGCAGCAACTTTTTCGTCTTTCGTCTGCACAACAACTTTTAGCTCTGCCTTTTCGACAGCCTTCCATTTGCTGATTCTTGCATAGATTCCGGAGTCGTATTTCTTCTCCGAAGATTTCAGAACAACATCTGTTAGCCCCAAGTCAATCTTGCCAAGTACTGTTACGGTTGGGGCTGATGCAAGTTTACTGACGAGACTTAGTGGAGTATCGGCATCTCCGGTCGCGGCAACATACATTCCAACTGCGCCAGCCACAATTACGCCCGTTGCCAAAATTAGCAGAACGCCTTCTGACTCATCGTAAAATGTACCCATTGGACGGTTTTTGAATCGGCATGCCAATCCTTCCAAGCTTGTTTTGAGCTGTCGATATTTGCCGGACTTCTCAAGCTCTGTTTTTGCCGCACTGAGTGTTGCATCCAGAGTATCGACGGTAAAAACAGATTTGATTTCCTGGAGAGCCTGTTCGGAATCAACAGGCCTTCCTTCCAGCGCCTTCTTTTGCAGCTCGCCCAGACGCTTTTCCAGAGACTCTCGAATCTTCTTCTGGACCGCAGGGCTTTTGAGTATCCTCGCAAGTGACTCAGGACTTTTCTCAACCTGACCGCCTACGAGCTCTATCGCCAACGTAAATGTTTCCACGACGGAGCCGGGAAGTTCATTACTACACTTGTCAGTCATTCCAGTCACTCTCTGCAATCAGTTCGACGATCATTATTGGTGCCCACTACGTCTTCCCTGGACCATTATCAAAGGATTGCCGTGAGTGTTGCTTGAAATCTGTCGGACGTCCCAAAAAAATCTTAATGGATGCAAGTCTGCGCGCTGGTTAGCCAAGAGGTGCATCAATTAGTGCTCGTTCGGTTTGCGTTATGCACAAGATCGAAATCTCATTCCAATCGAAAACTCTGAACTTCAGTCGCACCAGCTTTTCGAGCTGCAGACGACGTGAAAGCGATTTGAGCATCTGCAAGTGTTTCTGAAGATATTTGTTCTCCCCTAAATTCGTAACGCACTGAACCGGATTCCAAGCGGATAACTTTGGTATCGATCTCCCAGGGAAGAAACGCTTTATTCTGGTCCGATGTGTCCTTCTTCTTGCCGATTTCGATCCGGATGTTATCGACGTGATTGCGTACCAATTCTTCTCCCAGTGGAAGCGGTTGCTTTTGCCGGGGTGCTGTGACAACTGGATCCAGACGAATCTCCAGGGATTCCCCTCGTAGCGTAATCCATGCGCGGCAATCCGGCAGACCGTTTTGTTTAATCAAGAATGAATTGTCGATGGCATCGAATAACTTCAGTTCGTTCCACCGCAAGACATATTCCGGTGTTGTGCGTTCCATCTTCCAGATGGCATCCACAAGAAACAGTTGTTGTTTGGGCCATTCATCGATTCTAAGATCCCAGCCGGGCGCACCGGTTCGTGAATTGTAAGTCTCATGAACAACATGCGGGCGATACGTGGAATCAGAGCTGGCCGGGCGGACGGAGAACTGAATTTCCGCAGGTTGCCGCACCGGAAGTTCATCTCGGCCATGATCAAGCATAAGACTGAGTTGAGCCGTGCCAAGACTTGAATCTTTGTCGTCAGGCAAATCAGCCACACGAGGCGGCGCAATTGACTTGAGCCTCTCAGGTGAATCATTCGTCAGGTTTCCACCGATCGCCGCTTTGCTGACTGATCTTTTGTCACGACGGTAGATAAATCGTTTCGCCGTATGATCAAAATCCAGCTTCAGAACGTCGCCGGGCTGCAGCGAGATGTGCGATTCGGAAGCGACTCCTGAAAAACTCACTTTGAAATCATCTGCTGGAGTCAGTTCAGAGACTTCGGTCCCCAACGCCGTGGTGCGATCTTCCAGTCCATTATTTCCGGTCACCGTATAACTTCGCGGGCCAAGAAGATCCACGATCTGATCAAAAAGTTGATTTCTCTGCCCGGCATCTGAGACTCGGATGTTAAAGGGAGCAAATGTGTCTTGTAGTTTCTTTCTGACAGCTGGTTGTGCCGCAACGTCAAACGCAACGATATTCACTGACGTTGCAGTCTTCTTTTTCAACGCGGTTGTAAGAAGATTAACTTTGTTCGCGTTGTTTAGATCAGACGCCTCTCCATCGGTGACAACAATCACGATTCCTTCTGAGTTCTGCAGACTTACGTCAAGTGCATTGGTGATAGCCTTTATCAACGGCGTGATACCAAAAGGCTTCGAACAACGAAGGTTGTTGATCGTTTTATTAAAACTGTTCTGGACGCCAGGCTTCCCAATCGTTCCCTCGAATTCTGTTTCGATATCCTCTAAAGCACCAAGTCCCGGTGGTATTGGCTTTCGGAAGCAATTGGCATACAGAGGATTTTCAATCATTTGATCTGTTGCAGCACTGTACTTAACTCGATGACCGTACACGTTTAATATGACTTGAGAACCGTTGAGATTGCCGCCTCCCACCAAATCAATAAGCGTCGCTAGTGCCTCTTCAAATCTTGCCGTTCCAGGTTTATTTGTCAGCGGTTCCGTCATACTAAAAGAGTAGTCAAGAATCAAAACAACTGGACGTGGATCGTTACCAGACACCGTCAAACTTGCTTTCGGAGGGCGGGCTGATCGCTGGATCGTGAATTCTTCGGGCGCGCATGGATTTACAGAAATCTCGTCATTAGATCGTACGAATCGCCCTCGGAAGAATGTTTCTGGCCGGAACAAGAGAGACTCGCACTCACCCGTGCCAGGGTTTCCCTGACGATGAAACGTTAACTGCCACTTGACAGGGTTAGTTCCGATTCGCAGCCCCGCCGCGTTATGATCAACCTTAATGGAACTGTTCGCAGCCACGGGTACCAGCACTGCAGCTTCGCCAACGATTCCCTCACACCCAATCATTGTGACTGAGCCATTGATATTTCCCGTGACTTTCGCCTGTTCGCCGAGATCAAGATTTCCTGGTTCCGATTGAAACGTCAAATGAAACTTACCGGAATCCGTCAACCGAGTTTCAAGTTGCCGAAGCGAATCACTGCAACTCACCGGAGCTCCCAGTGCTTCATTTGCAAGAGCCTGAACACTCTGCGTTGCCGCTTTCAGCCATAGCCGTGATGTGCGGGCGTACCATCCATTCTGAAGCAGTGGAGCCGCATCGTTTGGTTCGATCCACAGACCGGAAAGAATTCGGTCGGCATGCATCAGACAGTACTGAATTCGATTGAGTTGATGCAACCTTGCAGTAGGCGATTGCAACGTCCTGCTATGCGTGTCAAAATTGGAAAAAAGTCTTGCCTGCTGATCTGCAATTCTCAGTATGTTGTGAGAATTGGAAGTCGTGTCCTGCAGAGCGGCAATAACATTCTCCTGATTCTGCAGCCAGATTTTTCTGATCGCATTGCCAAATGCAGCAGCAGCAGAGTGTTCCTGATTTCCATCCCCAACCTCAAGCTGTTTAGCAGCGTTCCACGCAGTGGACAACGTCTCTGTTTGATTTGAAGAGATCGGTAACACATTCAGAATCTGCAACATCCACAAGGCTTCATCAGCAACGATCGGCAACGTCGAGGTGACAGGGGTTTCATCGATTGCAGATCCGTCTGCCGGCGACGCAAGATCATCGTCCCATTTCTGCAATGTTCGCAAAACTTTGCTTCTGGTATCAGCTTTGATAGCTGTCAGAATCAGCGCAGAACGCAGGAAGTGACGTGTTCGAATCTTGCTGACTCTTTTTGCCGAACTTTCGCCGATGGCACCAGTGCAAACATTTTCGATCAATTCCAAAACCTGCCGCTGAGAACTCGCGGCGTCCTTTTGAGCCAGGTTCAATTTATCGATGGTGGCTTTAAGTTCCTCAGCACTGAAACCATTTTCAGGCTCATGAAAAGCCAGACTCTGTTGCAACGCTCGCGCCCTCACAAGTAATCTGAATGCCTCCGCACGAAGATTAGCAGCGTCGCGTTCGTGGTCTGGAAGACTGAAACGATCATCTGCTGCGATACCTTTCAACGGATCGAACATGGCATTCTGACTGACGCCGTTGACATCTGCCTGAGGCGTATTCTGTGACAACACGCTGTGCCAGATCTTTCGATCAGAATCTGGTAAGCGGAAACACGTCTCAGCGGCCCAGCGGGCTAAAGTTGGGGCAAGATCAAAGACGCCGAAAAGTGTCGTTTCAGCACGATCTCGAGCGATCGCGAAATCCTCCAGCGCGAGTATTAGTGGACGTGCGTCTGGTTCATCAGCCGATGCCGAGCCTGGATCGGAATGATGCGTAAACAGACCGTCTTCAGACAGCAGCAGCGCAGACTCCATACGTCTTACTGTTCGCGTGAGCTGATCCGGGCAAGCGATTAGTTGAGCAACTGCCGCCTCAGCAGCGGATCGACGCGATCGAATGGACTCAATATCTGCCGGAGCGTTCAGACTGACACTGGCAAACGGGAATTTGTTGATGACCGAAATAACGACATCTTCAGGCAAAGCCGGTAGCTCTGTGGAATCTGCTTTGACAGATTCTGTCTTGAACAGTTGTTGTGCGCGCCGAAATGAAGGAAGGTCATTGAATTCACTCAGTGCTCTTCCTCGATCAGCTAAAAACGAATCGGCTTTCGGGCATGTTTCATCAGTCAGCGTTTCAATTTCTCGAAGCGTGCGTTCTGCCTCGGGCAAAATGCGTTCAACCGCCTTTGTGTTCCCACTGAGATATCCGTGTTCCGCTCGCGTCAATTTTCCGGTCAATGAATTCCAGAGCAGCGGATTCCAGAGATGACCACCGCGAGCCATCAGCACTTCACGTCGAGTCCACATTTTTTCAATCTGCGCAATGTTTGCGTTGGCTTTTTGCGCAGGCATCTCGTCAGTTGGCTTCAGTGAGATCAGGTCAGCGACGACCGTGAAGTCACGTGGAGTCTTAGGGAGTTTTTCTAATGCTGGCAGAACGGTGACCGCTTGCCCTGCCGTATCCCGATGTTCCCGGACCCATGCATTCGTGCGTTCGGAAATGTAGGTGCAATATTCTGTTGTCGTGAGCTTGTTGTCCGAATTACTGTCCGCGAAAGTACTCAGTCCGACAGAAGCAAAATGTCCAAAGATCGATTTCCCATCCGACCCCGTCGGCCCTGGCTCGCTTTGACCGTTTGTTTGTGAACTCAGAACGATGACCAATGACTTGAATTCTGAAGTCCATGGTTCAAAAACTTTGACAAGATTCGAATGCAGACACCCGGTACGCCATTCGGAATTCACTGGTGCAGAATCAACCAGCAGCAACAATTTGGCTGATGAGTGTTTTTTTACGAAATCATCAAGTTCAGATTTCAGTGTTTGAAGACCAACGTATTGACTTGCATCATTGAGATTCGGTGTGCTGTTACGAATCAGGCACAGGAAATCTTCGTTCGGCCCCGGAACAAACGTTGACTGCAACCAGATAACCACGGTCTGGCCTTCATCCAGATTCTTCCTGTCACCCGAGCCGGAAGTTCCCAGCGACATGGTTTCGGGATGGCATGAAGTTACCACACGTTCGGTGGTTTTGGATTCAATTCCTTCGGGCAGAGCCAATGAAGATCCAGAATCAAAATCCTGAGATTGCTCGAGCAGATTTAAAACGATGAAGTGCGTCCGATAGATCTTTTGCGGATCCCAGAACGCAATCACGATCGCAACAAGTGCAATGAGGACAACACACGTCAATGCGATCCGCAGCTTCGGCCACATACCTTTTGGACGCGACTTTGCAGCCGTTTTGTGACGCGACTGCTTCCAACTAGGAACTGCTTCTTCCTGCTGTGACGAATTGCGTGGAGCACGACCACCACGCCAATTCTGACCTCCACCTGAACTCATGCTGCACCTGCAATTTTATAGACATACACCGCAATCGCCGCCAATGACAAGACAACAGCGCCGACAAGAAAACAGACTGACAGTGTTTTTGATCTCTGCTGAGCCCGCACGAGTTGTGGTGCCCATGCCACCATTCCCTGCGATTCCGGAAGCTTGTCAAGAACACCACGTATGAATCCCTGTTCCGTCGATGCACGCCCGGACGCACAGAAATACACGCCGTGCAGCCGTGGACTGGGCTGCACAATTCGATACAGGGAGTCTCTCAACAGCGTAATCAGCCCCATGCGTCGCTGACTGATTTCGCACAGCATTTGAAACAGTTTCTGATTGTCACGGTTGTCGATATCAGATGAAAACGCCGTGTAGACCCAACCGCGAAACCATTGCATCCCGCGTTCGACAATCCATTCGGCATTCTTGTCGTTCACATCTGCTCCCGACGCAAAACTGGATCCAGACCGCGACAGTCTGAGTCCCGGCTGCATTCGTTCGGCCCGCAGCAGAAAATCTCGCATTCCAGTGACTGAGTCCATTTCGGTAACAACTGCGACAACGGGAAACTGCAACTGGAATGTCTCATGCACCGCAATCAGATCGTCTTTAATCGCCGGCGCGAGTTTTCTGGCGTAGTCAACTTCTGAAGTCCACGAAAAAGGAATTGCCTGCAACATGCCGTTGATCTGGCAATATGGTTTTCTCGCTTTCGAAATGAGATTGCAGAGAAACTGCATGCGACGGATGCCGACCATGGACTCGACATCCGAAAGCGGCAGGAGTCGCTTCTTGCCATATCCTTTCAGCGATCCGCGATTGATCGTTGAGAATGTCTCCATTGCACGTTTCAGTCCGCCTGGAGCCATCGTACCGAAAAAGGCACCCATACCTTTGGGTGGTGAAGATGGTTCTGCAAATGGCGCAGCCATGGCGCGACTGGTTCCTGTTGCTGAGCGAGCGTTGCTCATCACTTCCGCCATTTCGCCAGGCCTGCGCGTTCCAGTGACTCCTGCCCCGGGACGAAAGATACCAGAATCGCCGGAACTGGAATCCACCACATCGGTCACTTTACCTTGCTGACAATTAGTCGTTCCAATGCCCGTGCAGCAAATGAAAACTGCGTCCTCCCGAGCAAACGCCCTGATCACAGCAGAACTCTGTGCCAACGGCGGTGCAATGACTCGCCATTCAATGTTTGATGCCGCTTCGAACGCGCTTTGTTCCTGCTGAGGAGTGAATCCATTCACAAGAAACAACGGCAGTTCATCGATATGGATTCGTTCCCGCGCGAAGGCTGTCTGAATCTCGTTCCAGTCAGATTCGATGTCGGGAAAATCTGACTCCTCTTCAATTCCCAACAGGCTCATCAGGAAGAGCACAAGCCGTATAATGACATATCCAAGTACAAACAGGATACCGCACAGAATATGATCAATTGATGGCCGCAAATGAGCCATGTCAACAGGAAAGCCGACCAGAGTTCGAATCCTGTCGCTGAACACCGCAAACATAATGGCCAGAAATGCCATAAACGAATAATGCACGATCAGGTAAAGCCGCGGCGATCCCACGGAAGACCGTGGCACAACGCCAAACATCCAGCGAACCCATTCCATCATCTTCATCAGAATTGACATCTTCGACCGTTTCTATTCATCACCGACTCAACAGTAATTAATACTTGTCTTCAGCTTGGACCCGACAAATCTGTCTGCTAATAAACTCTTTTGGGAAATTCGAATGCGAACGTATTCGACACTATTTCCCCGGACCGACTGTGACGGTCTTTCCGCTGCCGATAACAACGCTTTCCTGCCCCGCGCCTAAAGTGCCTTGGGCAGGCTTCCATGCTACCGTGTAAGTTCCAGGCGGTAAACCTGGGATTGTAACGCTTCCAACGCTGTTCGGTGCGTCCTTCGAGACTCCGTTTCCACTGACGGTGACATCAAATGGCGATTTGATCTTAAACTTTACCACGATCGTTCCGGGAATTTTGGCCATAGGTGCCGCAGCCTTGCCCGGCGAGAAGAATGTGACCGGCTTTTTGACAGTTGAAGTTCCACCTGCAAAGTTGTCAACTTCGACGATCAGCGTTCCGGTGGCGAATTCGACCTGCTCCGTCTTTTCGATCTTTGGAAAGCCTTTTGAAGAATCCAGTTTAAATGGTATATTGATCTCCTTACCTGAATTGATGGGAAGTGATTCCATCATTTCCGGATTCAGGCCAACCCGAATGGCTTTGATACCAGACTCTCGATCGGCTGCTCGCATACGACCCTCCAGCGGCCCGCTGACATTCGTTTTTGTTTCTTTGAGCTGAATACTGTCCGCGTTGAGTTCCGGAGGTGTGTCGTCAAATGTCAACGCAACGGTTGATGAAATCGGATCTTCATTTGATCCTCGTTGCTCTAACGTCGCATTCAGAACGTAAGTGCCGTTTTGAAAGCCAAACGTCGCCTGCGAGAAGGCCGAAACTCTGTAGGGGTTCGTGGTCGTGGAAAATAGCCACGTTCCATTTTCTCCAGAGCTGATTCGTACGTTCTCAACGAAACGGCCCGGCACGTTAAATGGTGCATCAGTTGCGCGAATTGATGTTGCCGCATCCTGCCTAAGGAAAAACATACGCATCGACCAGTCGCGATCAAAGGTACCACCGTGGATGAAAACTCGGGCCGTCATTTTGGCCTTTTCCCAGCCCTTTCCCAGCAGGAGATTGGGAGTCTCCGAAACTGGCTGAATTTCGATTGGATTATCGATCGACAGAAATGTTCGAATCTGTGGCTGGTTGCCCTCTAAAAGGCGTACGGTTCCATTCGTCAGTGTCCACCACCAGCCGTGTGGAATGCCGCCAACAGAAAGACCAAATTCCAATTCATCCTCGCTCAGCACTTTACGGATGTCGGAATTGAATGGAACGCGAAATGTGAATCCGTCAGCATCGAGCGTTTTCAAATTCGTTCCTGGGCGCAGATAGCGTTGCAGCTTTGGACTGAGTTCTAGTTCTGCAGTCAGTTTTTTGGGCCAAAGCACATTCGAGTTGTCGAACGGCACTCGATTCAGCGTAATCAGAAGTTCATCGCTCTCTTCATATTTTGGATTCGGGCGATGCAGGACGTCGGCAGGACCAAGCAGCCGGGGTGTCAGTCTGAACTGCGAAGTGATCTTCCGCGGAAGATCATCTGGAGTAATCTCGAAAATCAGTCCCTTAGAAATGTCGATGACGGGCGCAGCTCCCGCTCCTGCTGCTCCTGCTGCTCCTTCAGCAACCGGGGAAGAAAACGGAATATTTACGGCAGATGAACCATCGGGAAACGCCAACGGTTCCGGCAGTCTCCACGCTTCTGTCTTGCCATCGGATAGTAAGGCTCTGATCGTTACACTTTTGGAAATGCCTTTGATGCGATGCAGCTTCAGTTTCAGCAGCGTCGGCACATCCATTTGCGTAGCTGGATCAACCGTCGATGGCAGTAATCGCAATTGACGATTCGTTCGGCTGTCGATCTCTTCCAGAGTAATAGGCCGAAGTTCAGGATTCCCCTCCTCAACCTGAGCGACCGAAATCTCCCACGTGTGTTCTGCCGGAGGCTGCAAAGTCGTGGTCACCTGCTGAATTGGCGCTCCCGCGTCATCGACAGCGACAATCAAGAGCGGTGTCGGTACCTGCGGAGCATTTTGCAGTCCGACTTCCAGAGCAACCTCGGATGCGGTATTGCTATTCAATGGCAGCCGCAGCCAGTTTCTATCCGCCTGTGTCTCCGCATTTTTTAAAGTCACATCGTTATTCAAAATGTAAAGTTGAGCTGCGTGGCTGACTTCCAAATTGGTGGTCACTGAGTAATCCGATGTCAATTCTGCATTAGGATTCAAAATCGTGATTGAGGCGGCGTTAGTGCGCGTTGGTGAAACAGGCAATGTCTCTTGTATTCTTGAGTAGAGACTGCGATTGTCAGCGGATGCACTACGGATTCGACGCGAGAGATCATTCGTCAGGAATTGAAGTCGTTCGTTTTCCGGCGCGAAGACGTCGGAATTCTGAAACTGTTTCAAGCCCTGCATCGCATCGATCCAGCGCTGTCGCAGAGTCTCCGCCATAGCAGCCCGCTTGATGACAACGTCTGATTTCTTTTCCGCATCGGCTACCGCCTCAACAAGATCACGCCATTTTTGCCAGTCACTTGGTGACGACTTCTGAGCGATGGCATCGACAAGCCGCAACGAAAAAAAACTTGTCCACACGCCAGAACGTCCACCGGAATCCTGGGATTGTCGCGGTGGGCCGACACCGCCTTTGATAAGACTCAGATATTGATTCTGGCGATTCGCAACCAGCGGTGTGCTCAGCAACTCCCACTTTTCGAAGGCCGGCATCGAGTTGCTCAGGCGTTCACTGATGAATCGTTCAAGCACGGCAATATGTCTTTCGTCCGATTCTGTGACTTCAGATTGTGGCCTTGTAAAATCGCGAGTCAGTGCGAACGCTGCCTCGATGTGTTCGCGATTCAGTTCGAGCGGACTCAGTTGACCAACGGGAAAATCGGCTGCCGTGACATTTCCATCCAGCGCTTTACTTGCCATTAGCTTTGCCGCCGTGATTTCTTTATCCGTCAGAGAGATTTCTTCAAGCCGGAAGGCCAGATACTGGACCATGAACGGGATCTGAAATCGCTGCTCGTCCTGAATGCGAGTCAGTCGGGTACTCAAAGCAACCTGCTCTTTGATAGATCGCAGTCGCTGTTCTGCAGAATCAAGTCGGTCGTCAGCCAGCATCTTTCCTTCCGGTCCCACACACAGCCAGCGTTCGGCAGAATACAGTGTCGTGAGCAGCGCGTTGATGTCTTCGGAAATTCGTTTCCAATCGTTTTGTCGCAGTAGTTTTCCGTCGGTATCTTTCCCGGCAGCAAACCCTAAAACTTCGCGCCTTACATCCAGCAAACGAACGAGCGACTTCATCACGGCGGCATGCCATTTTGTGTCTTCACCATGCAGCACTTCTTTGACCGTTGTCCATTCGTCAGGAATGACGTTTCCCGACCAGCGAGACGAAAGATTCTGCAGCAGCAACGATCGTTCCTGAATGAGCCTGGCCTGGGCTTCCGGAGTTTCGTCGGCAATGGATTTCGCCAACTGCTTCAAATCACGCGACAACTGACTGACGAAAAATCGCCGCAACGCTCGGCGTTCTGTGATCTGATCCGGCAGACTTGACGGAGCCTTATTTGCCTCAACACTGAAATCGTATTGCGTCCGCTTCAAGAACCTTGCATCGTCTTCACTGATCGGTTCAGACGATTCCGTTGCGATCCAGTCATCGACATCCTGCAGTTTCGGAGACATGGAAGATTCGTCCGTTTTTAGCTGAAGCTCCTTCAGTTTTTTCAGAATGTCGTCATGAATGGAAATGAATTCCGGGTCGTTTCCATTCAATGCAAATCGCTCAGCCGCCAACAGATTGGTGTGAAGTCGAAGCCACTCAGCCGGATACAGCACAGAAGTCACTGTGTGATCCCTCAATTCGTCACGGCGGGCCAAAAGCCTGCTTAACCTCGCGATTGGTCGATCATCCGGAACTTCAGCTTTGGTGGCTGTTGAGTCATCTTTCTTCTCACCTTCAGCCTTTGACGCCGACTCAGGTGATTCTTTTGACGTATCAAGATCCGCGTCCGCAACTGCGGGAACCTGGGCTTCTGCTTTGGGTAATCGTGCTAACGTTAGCAGCTCCTTTCCGGCGTCCGCAGTCGATGTCGAAACCATCCATAAGGACTGACGCTCTCCAAATTGTCGTTGAACCCAATCGGTGACGTTCGTCTGGAGAGTCTCATAAAGCTCCGTTGCCGTACCCGCTTTGCCTTCCGTTAAGGCTTGGCCGAGAAAATGTCCAAATGCCGTCCCTCGGAATAGGGGTGCATGCAAGATGGCAGCCTTTTCATCGGTCTCGGCGGCAGCAGAGTCAGGAATGTACTCCCAACTCCGTTCCCCATGTTCATGAGAACAAATGACGGTCAGTCCTGGCACCTTTGCCAGTTTCACTTCACGACGAATCTGTGTTGCGATATCATCAGCAATCGCTCCCGATGCCAATCCCGGCGTCCGTCCGGTGAACTCCAGCAGTAGCAAAATCTGTGGACAATCGCCATTTTTTAAGTTTGATAACAGCTTCGAGAATCGCACCGGTGGCTGTTGTTTCGAGATGTTTGCAGGTAGCAGTTCCAGGACACAGTCCTCCGAATTTTCTTCATCCGGAACGCACCATGCATCCGCAGCACAGTAAATAAACAATCTGCGTCCAGTCAGCAGAGTATTGGCATTGATCAACTCGTCGAGTGAATCATACGTCGAACCGTCACCGATCTGTTGCTCATTCAAATCGTGGCAACTCTGAAAGAGTTCTGTCAGACGGGCAGCATTTAATGCTGTGGCACCGGTGGGAAGTGGCGTCAGTGCGGTATCGTCGGTGTGAAAACCAGACTCGGTCACAACGACAAAATGTAGTAATGGAACTCCGGGTCCGATAAGCAAATACAGGATGGTAACAACAAGCCCCGTCAATACGGCTGCCGTTAGATAGATCAGGACGCGTCGCGAATCCTTCTTTGAAATTCGTTTTTCCGGACGCCATGAACGGCCTGGACTGGTGGACATTCGGAACCCCTCGCATCGAGACATGCGTATTGATGCGATGAACCCGCCTCACGTCGCAGATCTCGCCTTCTCGTTACCGTTGAAGGGTAATAGATTTCCTGCACTTAGGCAATTGTCTTCCGTTCAAAACAAGCGATAGATCTCTGATTCATTCGTTTCGGGTTTGCCTTCAACTCGCGACCTGCGTCTGTGACGAATGCAGACCAGAAAAAAAAAAGGAGCATCGCGATTCTGCGATGCTCCTTATGGACGTTGAATATGCAACTCGTATATCAATGTGATTATCGCATGACCTTTGGCTGACTGAGTGATGCAGATTTCTCAGCATCCGCGTCATCATCTTTATTTTCTGGTGGCTTTCCACCTTTCGCAACGACGTCTGGTGCCATGTTGATCTGAACCGGTTCGCCCTCGGGAACCGGTGGAGCTTCGACAGCCACAACTAGAATCATTCCAGCTCGCAAGTCTTTAATCTTCAGCTTCTTAAAATACTTCTTACCATTCATTACAACATCGACTTTGACTTCGTATTTGTATTCTTTTGCCTGATCATTGACTGACACAAGGTATGAGCGCTTTGTGCCAAGTGTCGACATTTTCTGGTCGAGCAGCGAAACTCCTGCCGCTTCCGGGACTATGATGACGATCCTGGCTTGGTAGGCTTCGTAGAGTTTCTTTGACTGTGCTTCAGGAGTCAGGCTTTCAACATCAATGCCCTCTTCGTCGGAACAGTCCCAGCATTGATTCTGGCCACACACTCCACACTCTGGAAGTGGACAACAATTACATTCGGAAGTGCAGATCGAGCATGACGGAAGTTCCCCGCATGCCGTGCTATCGTTCAAACTCGCTGTTTCGAAACCGGAAGTCTCGTCAATGTAGTCGACTTGAACGGCGGTACTTGCGATGAGACAAATTGACACTGAGAGTTTGAGTGTAACGAATGACAGCATGTGCCACTTCCCCGAAAAATGCGATAAACGTGTGCCAGAAGGATGTGAATTGAATGCGAAATCCATCTCACTTCATGCCCTATCGACACTTGCAGCGAGTTACCATATTGAGTTTTGTTGATATTGCATTGAGACGAATGTGCGACGATTTCCAATCGCGCCGGCTGTCACGACTGGTGGGCTGGTTTTGGAAAACGGAGCAGATCGATTCTGACGCTTCCTGCGGCGCGCTAGAGGCTATCTGAGAATAAAATCGTGTTTTTCTGTAGTGAAATGGCCGTCCCTTAGGTTTTGGGGCGAGCCCGTTTGCCATCATGCTGATCCGAAAAATCATATTCATTGTTTCGCTGGAGTGGGTCGTTCGTGGGACATCGCGGTTTAACTGACGATAACGATAGAACTATGCAAACGTCCGTTCCACGACCCACCTTTGATGCAGCGGATGAAAGCCTCTTGCTCCCTCCAGTTTACTTGACAGGTTGATTTCAAAACTCAGATCTCTCGCGACCATTTACTTTTACTGTCTCAACTACTGTTTTTGATTCAACCTGTTTGGCGGTAGGCGTTTACGTTTTTTGTAGTGATAGAATCGAGCTTCTTCGTTTCGTCGCAATCGGCGAGTTTTGTTCTTTGCAATCCTGATGGGAGTGTCGCAATTGCAGGCGGCTCGGAGCA
>Ga0105050_10000980_pt1 | contig 43639 bp, 37 predicted proteins | sample FRY01_FD_78088 | JGI IMG/M metagenome (GOLD analysis project Ga0105050, IMG submission 78088) | Freshwater microbial communities from Lake Fryxell liftoff mats and glacier meltwater in Antarctica - FRY-01 | ecosystem: Environmental > Aquatic > Freshwater > Ice > Glacier meltwater ...
GAAACAGAAAGTCCGTATCTCGGTCAATCGGATGAAATCGCGGCATCGCCTTCACACGCTGTTTCTGGTACGCGTTATCTTAGCCGGGTCCGTGAAAGTCCGACAGGCTGCTAGCACCTCCGAAGAGACATGTGTCTGCAGATTGGCGAACTCCAGTGGGTCGACGATCAGACGGACCGGTGCTGAATCGGCCGATGCTCTTTCTACCGGGTCACTCGACGAGCCACTGGCGCCTGTCTGTTGGTCGATTTGACGCTTCCTGGCTGCAAGATTGGTTGAATCGCCGTTTACGATCACATTCAGCGTCGCACCCAGGATTGCCACTTCGGTCAGTTAAAAGAGCCCGCTCTGACCATTGTCCGGATCGAGGGGTACCCCGATTCGAACCCGCTCCACTTCAAGCAGGGACCCGGTGCCAAAGCCGGCGGCCTGGTCAATCGTGACCCGTCGTAGCTCACCACTCCCTGTTTTCCCGGCCATCACCACTTCCACCCCCACGCAGCGGCGAGACTGATGCTTCCGATCCTGACGTCTCGATTGCCAGCAACCACCGCAGTGCCTTCATGCAGAACCCGATGCCGACAATTCCTTGAGAAAGATCTGCGACTTTCGGATCGACTCCTCCATCTCGGCTACCAGACGCGCAACGTCGCCTTCAATCACCTTCAGCTCACCACGTAGCGAAGAGATCGCCTGCGCATTCAGATTGTGCTTGAGATAGAGCACCTGGTCCTTGAATGCGGTGAGTACGGGCTGCATACGGGATTCGGCTCGCCGCATCGAGAGAATCAGACCCTGGTAGGCAGCCTGCGAAGTCTTCAGTTTTCGCCGACTGTCTGCCTGCATCCTGGTATTGGAGATCTGCTGGATTTCCGCTGCCCATTCCTTGAACAGGTCGCCAGACACAGCATCAACGGCCTTGATGCGGCTGCGCACAGCCTCGGCCCGCGATTCGGCGTCGTCATAAGTCGCCTGCAGTTCGGTATAAGCATCCTTCAGGTCGCCGGATTGAGTCCCGGCCACAGACTCGAACCGCTCGAGTGCGGATCGAAATTCTTCCTTCGCATCTTCCTGTGATGCCATGGCTGCCTCAACACGATCGCGCAGGATGTCGCGTTTGTGCACCCCCACTTTTTCCCATGCACCGTAGTAGGCCGTATCACAGCCGGCTGCCAGCACCAGGGCCAGAAACAGCAGTAAAATCCTCACGTTCAACATCACTCTTCTCCGACCAAAAAAAAGGCCGCTCGAAAGCGGCCTTCAGGATCAACCATCAGAACGAATCAGTTCGTCCCGTTGGAGATCTTCGCAGACACCCGTCGGTTGTGCTGGCGACCTTCATCCGTATCGTTGGTATCGATAGGTGTAGATTCACCAAGCGCCTTGGAAGTCAGACGATCACGGGCAACACCACCCGGATTCACCATGTGATCCAGAACACTGCTGGCGCGGCGCTCGGACAGTGCCTGGTTGTAGGCATCGGATCCGATGCTGTCGGTGTGCCCTTCAATTACGGCAACTGAACCGGGGTACTGCTTCATGAAAGCAGTCACTTCGTCGATTTCAGCGTGATGCGAAGGACGCAGTTGAGCTGAGTCAAAATCAAACTCCAGGTTCAGGTCGATCGTGACCGTTTCACGCAGTGTTTCGGGGCAGCCCTTCTCGTCAACCTTCACACCCGCCGGCGTACCTGGGCAGGCATCCATATAGTCCGGAACACCGTCACCGTCGCTGTCTGGCGGGCAACCGCGTGCATCGACAGCCACACCAGCCGGCGTCCCGGGGCAGGCATCAGCGCTGTCGACGACACCGTCTCCATCGCTGTCGAGTTCACAACCATCCGGCCCGACCGTAGTACCGGGAGGTGTGTTCGGACATTTGTCATCCGCATCGGCAACACCGTCACCATCGGCATCTTTGATACCGGGTACACCACCCAGATCCCCCAGGAACGCAGTCAGACCAACAAACATGAACGGCTGCAGATCCTTGTGATCAGGCGAATAGTTCATGCGGATGTCACCACGCAGCGACAATCGTTCAGTCAATGTGCGGAATACACCGACACCAGCATTGATCTGTGTGTCTTTTTCCTTGTCACGTACGCTATCGAAGTCGATCGCCGTACGGCCTGCACCGGCCAGGATGAACGGCTGCCAGGCGCCTTCAGTCCTGGTGCGGTACAGGATATCAACCCAGAACAGATCGGCATTGTCATCACCAGAACCGCCGGGCAGGTCGTAGTCCAGTTTGGCGCGACCAAGCAGCAACTCGAGGTTGACGCGCTCGGAAGCCTGAAAACCGACAATCACACCACCACCAAGTTCGGCATCATCGATACCAATCTCGGCACGTTTTGGCGCCTGATAGTAGATGAGGCCAGGGCTAAGATAGACGGTGCCTTGATCGCCGGCAGCGGCGTTTGCTGACCAGAGCAGGCTGGCCATGGCAAGCGTGAAGAGGACTTTTATTCCCTGCTTCATGGTGTTCTTTCTCCTTCGTGACACGTAGCTGAAAGGCGTTGCAGAAATATCCCGAAACAACTGAGGCCGGGGGCAGGGCCGCATTATAGCCACAGCGGGCCGGCAAGCGGTCAATTTTGGCTCCGGTCCGGCTTGAGTGATTGGAAAAGACCCGTTAACTCTGGGGAAAGAGACTCACTCTGCCGGGAAACCTTCAGCAATACTCTGCCTCACAGTACCAGTCAGCAGATGGATTGATGACGCAATTCGACACAAGGCACGACACGATCCGACGAGACCTCGTTGAGCTTTAGTCGGCCTGGCAATCGGACCAACCATCACATCAAAGTCTGTTCTTCAATTTTCACCATGCGCTTGTTCAACACGTCCCACGGTTCAGCCACTCTTCCGTACCGGATACTCTGGCACTTCTCAATACGCCTGGCGGCTTCACACAATGTCGTGTCTGAATGCCTTGGGAAATCGCTCGGCCGTTGATCTCCCGATCCAGGCCTTTCCCTCAACAAGCAAGTCTTTCAACGAGGAGCGCACCTCTCCGATCAGAATCGTACGCCGGCGCCAACGGTATAGACCAGGTCGGACTTGTGGCTTCCAACAGGTGGCTTGGTCTGATGGCGAAGGTCGGCTCGAAGTGTTGCGCTCCACCAGTCATTGAACAGGAATGACAAGCCCGTTGAGGAGTCCAGGACCGAACCGCGACTGCTGTCAAGAATCTTCAGAACCTGGTGACGATGGAAAAATTCAAGCTGCTCGCCAACCAGCAAACGACGATAGGCCAGTGCATAGCGGACAGCCGGATTGGTTTCGCTGCCCAGGCCCAGATTTTCATAGACCGCGCTACCACCCAACTCCACAGTGAGTGAACCCAGGCTGTTATCCCAGAAGCGATAGCCAAGTCCTGCGCCTGCCGTGATTCGCGGGTCCACGCCCAGGAGTTTGTCCTTGAAGTACTCGACGTTGCCGCCAAGAAACCATTTGTCGTTCGCCAGGAATCGCTTGTAACCGTAGTCGATATCAAACATCTCGCGGGTGGTGACCTCGCTGACCTCATCCTGGTACAGCGCGACCGTTAGCATGTGCTCGTTCCTGGAACTGCGCGCCAGCGACTCGGTAAACACCGAAAACGACCGCGTATCCGTGTTGCCCTTGGTCAGAGCCGCTGCTACATCGACCTTGTGTGCCCAGTTGGTCGCGGCCACCGCCGCAGCGTCCACTACGCGAGAGGCGCCGGTAACGTGCGCCAGGGCGAGCTCTCGATTCAAGCTGGTCAATTTGACGCTGGTTGCGTCGCCGTCCAGTGCGCTGACAAGATCTTCATCCGCACTCGTCCGCAGGTTCAACTCTGCATCGGTGGCGATTCGCGCCACTTTGTCGACGCTTGCCGTGATGCGTCCGGCATACTCCGTCTGCACAACAACCTTGCCACCTGCCATCGACGTCACCGTTCCGGTAATGACATCACCATTGGCAAATTCCACACGGTCTGCCAGAGCCGCGCCCGCCAGCAGCGATAACGCGATTCCGGACACCATTCGTTTCAACATCTGCGTCTCCATCCAGCAATTCGAAAGGTTTAAGGCCAGCGCTGCTGATTCCGGGGGATCAACGGCAAGAGGCGGTGTAGCTAAAAAGCACGCCATGCCAACGGAGTCACCAATAACGGCTCAGGCTAAAACAGTTTTTCTACAAAGACCTGGCAGTGTCCGGATCCGTCGCGTGTAACTCACCGTGGGTAATTGCGCAGGACAACGGCAGACATACCACAAATTTCGATCCTTCCCGGTATCGGCTTTCGATGATCACTCTGCCACCGTGCAGTTCCATGGCGGTACGCACAAATCGCAGGCCGAGACCAACCCCTTTTTCTGCTTGCAGTTCTGGTGCTGCGGAGCGGAAGTACGGATCGAAAACAAACTCAACTTCTGCAGCCGGAATACCAAAGCCTTCATCCTCGATGCAAATCTCGAACTGGGTAGCCGTGATTTGTATGCTTGCCTTCACATTCGTCCCGCCGGGACTGTACTTGACTGCGTTTTCCAACAGATTGACAAACACTCGCCCCAGCAGTTCACCATTGCCGTGAATCCACCACAACAGGGGGCTTTCCGGATACGCCAGCGTTACGTTTATTGACTTGTTACTCGCGAACTCGTACAGCTGGTCATTGGCATTTTCAACCACGGTCAGGAGATCAATCTCATCACGATGTACGGTGATCGTATTTTCCAGACGGGAAAGCTGAACGAATTCTTCGGAGACTTTAAGACTGCGTTGCGCATAGGTTTCGATCCGTGCCATGGCGGTGGGATCGCTGTTCAGCTTCGGATTGCGGACGATGGAGAGAATCGACGATATCGGCGAGCGCAAGTCGTGGGATACAAACGCTAGGGTTTCCTCTCGCCGTTCCTGGGCAATGCGGATATCGGTGACATCACTGATTGTCAGTAGACAAACAGGCTGCGCATAACCTGCCACCCGTAGCGGTGCGACCCTGACCAGAAGCCGTTGGCCCTGCGCATTCCGGGTTTCCAGCCAGCGAACCGCGCTTTCCAGAATGACTTTACGCAGCTCTTCCTGCCAAGCCACATCGAGCAACTGCGCCAGCGCATCATTGACAAAGTACGTGTGCGATCTGGTGATGCCTGTGAACAGGCGAAAAGAGTCATTGCTGAGTACGACATTACCCGACGCAACAAATATGCATAGCCCGACCGGCATCTGGTCGATCCCCGCCATGCTGACTTCCCTGCCAACCCGGACCTCATCGGCCAGCGTCTGCATTCTGAGCAGACGCGCGACAAATGGATCCAGAGTGCCTGTCGGTAGCACACTCAACGACTGGTCTGCATGGATCCCTGCAATCAGCTCTTCACTCAACGTGCTCGATGTTCCTGCAATCAGCCAGTCAAGCCGTACTGGCAGCTCTCCTTCATTGACCCGCGCTCGACTGCGCGACCAGCGAAACGCCTCCGCTGCAAGACGGTCGCGCTCATCACCAACAAACTGCCAGCCCATCTCATTGCGTCGCCAGCTCCACAACGGGTAGATGAGTGCAACCCCCACACTTGCCGCTGACAAATCGATCCACACATCGGCGCTGAACAGCAATGCAGCGGACAGAGGTACCGGAAGCAGTGCGAGCACGACTGTGGAGACAAGCATCTGACGAGGTCGTTGCCTGGGGATCACAAACAACCCGACACCGACCATGAGCAGGACGATGAACAATGTACATCGGACCGACATCGTCTCGACCAGACCATCATGGAGCACCGCATTCAACGCATTGGCGTTGTACTCCACACCAGCCATCGGCCGGATGTCAGCAGACATCGGTACCGGAATTGCATCCGGTGCACCAAGATCGGTCCGACCGATCAGCACCACCTTCCCGGCCAAGATCTCGCGATCAATTCGTTGCTCCATCACATCAATTGCGGATAGATGTGGAAAACTCCCGGGTGATCCGGCAAACCGGATGCGCCGATAACCACATTGCTCATTCGCCATCGAACCGTTGTTGGGGGTAACACATTCGTGGACCAATAGAGGGTTCGATTCTGCTCCAAGCAGGAGTCCGATATGCGGCCAGCGTGGTTCACCGATACCCTCGTACAGGTAGTTTCCACGGACGATCCCATCTCCATCCGGTGCAACGTGCCCATGACCAAGGCGGTCGACGACGTCGATCAGATCCGGGAACGGCAACTGCTCGAGGAGTGCGCCACCCGGTGAAACCGCATCGATGACCACCGGCAGCGCCATCGGCACCGATTGATCGAAGGCGGCGACCAGGCGGACATCATCGTCGGCACTACCGAGATCGCTATAGACAAGGTCAACGAAGACAGCTGCAGGGCTTTGTTGCACGACGCGCTCGATGAGGTCTGCCTGACGAGCCCGCGACCATGGCCAGCGTCCAATACCGGCGAGACTGCGGGTATCGATGCCTACCGGCACGATTGTGTCGTCCATCTCTATCGGCATCGATCGCAGCACAAAATCAAATGCCAGGCGGTCAAGGACTTCAAACCAGCGAAACTGGACGGCGGTGGTCGCCAACGCAAAAACGGCTACCGAGATGAGCAATAACTCACGTCGAAATCAACGCAGCGTGTGCGCGGGTCGCTCACGTTCGCTTAGAGAGGTATGGCCAACAGAGCCAGCACGACGTAGATCGGCCACGGATGTCCGGGTAAATCACGATATTCAGATTGAGTGTAATCGGAAAGCAAACCTGCTGCCGTCGCTGCCACACGTACCTGACACGGCTGACAATTGGGCACCGCTTCGATGGCCAGCTTCGACGCTTGCTCGAACTCGCGCTCTGCGACGACCTTGCCATTGCGGAGCACCTCGACACGATAAGCAACAAACGACTGGGTTGCCGGGCTTAACGTGATCTGTAGCGGCAGATCGCGTGTCTGTCTGGTTACAGTCAACCGTGCAGGAGATTCGGGTTCTAACGACAGCGGTAGCCATCGCGCTTCACTGGCTGACGCACTCGCCACCTGCCATTCGTAATTTCCAGCCTGCAGAGACAGTTCGATAGTGGGAGCAGCGGTCGGGTATTCCATGGGCTCGCCCGTTGACCCCCGCACCCGGACAACAAACGGACCCGGGTCGTCAACTGAAGCAGTCCAACTGAGCCGAACGGGTACTCCAGCGTGATCTGCCGTTGCTATTTCACCCGATGGCGCCGCATGAACCACTTCCAGCGCAGTGTTGGCATCGAGCCCCTCCAGCCCGCTTGGCGCAATCGCCCGAACGGCCAGCGTGTACACCCCCAATGGCGCATCGATGTCCCATTGATTCACTGACGACACCGATTCGTCGATAGGCTTGCCGTCCTTGAAAAGAGTCACACGATGGCCAGTGACATCGGCGACTTCTCTCCAGGACAGACTGGCCCCGACGCCTGCACGTACCACGCTGTCAATTGCCGGTGCTGGCAACAACGGCTCGGTGTAACTGCTGGTGGCACTGGCAACCAATCCTTGGCCAGCTGGCACGTGTGTTGATCCGGCCGAGGCCTGGGAAAAGTCCACCTCGCCTTCGGTGGTCGCCACGGTGGCCACTGCACCATCGGGCATCTCGACTCGAAATTTTGTGCCGCGCACCGCCGCAGCGCCGACTGGTGTTGCGATGCGGTGATGATGACGCTGGCCAGTGCCGCTTTCCACGGCATGTTGGACCCTGCCTTTACGCAATCGCAACAACGTATCAACCATGCCGATGTCGCCGTGCGCCGTAAGCATCAAGAAGCTGATCACGCTGTGCGGGCGGACTGTGAGTCTGGATTGGTCTGCAAATTCCACGACGGCAAACCGTTCACCGGTGGTCAGGGTATCGCCCATGCGAATCTCATCGCCCGCGCGCGGGGTCAGCTGAACGCCGGCGCGCTCAGGAGACACCGTGGCATCGACTTCCAGCAGTCTTGCGTTTACGGGTTGCCTGATCAGACAATCCACGGGAATTCGCAAAACCGTGCCGGCGCGCAAAGCATGCGGAGTGTTCAGGCCATTGTGCCTGGCAAGTCGGTCGACCCCTTTCACATTACCGCAATAACGATGCGCCAGCTGCCAGAGACTCTCACCAGGGCGCACGGCATATTCCCAGTCGACGGCGAGAGCGGTCGTGCTGCCTGACACCAGCGCCAACGCGACCAGCCAGCGCAAGGCAGTTCGTTTCACAACTGTTCCAGACGATACCCGTGACGATAAATGGTACGAATGCGAAAACCCGCTTCAGGCTTGATATCCAGTGATTTGCGGATACGCGACATACATGTCGACAGTTCGTGTGTGGACACCTGTCACCGCCCAGACCTCCCGCAGCAGTTCCTCCCGGGACAGCAGTCTACCGATATTCCGGAACAGACAATGGGCCAGTTCAAAGTCCTTGGTTGTCAATTCGATTTACTCGCCGTGATACTTCACTGCATGTGTGGACGGGAAAAACCGATACGGGCCGATGGCGAACTCCAGCACTTCGTTGCCCAGCCTGCGACCAAGCGCATGGACACGTGCGAGAAACTCCTCCTGGCCAATCTGCTTGATCATGTAGTCATCGGCACCACAGGAAAGTGCTTCCACGATATCGGCTTCGTTGTCCCGCTGCGTCACGAAGAGAATCGGGATATGCCGTGTCAGCTTGTCACGTATGCGACGTAACACTTCGAGCCCGGAACTGTCGGGCAATTCCCAATCAAGGACAAAAAGATCTGGCTGCTCCCGTCGCAACTGCTGGTGCAGCGCCTTCGCATTGTCGAAGTGCACGACAGCATGCTCTCGTTCCTGCAACCACGATTGCACGAGAGCGGCCTGAGCCTGATCGTCTTCCAAAAGACAGATCTTCATAGCGGGGCGATTCTAAGCGCAAGGAGTATGTCTGGTGGCTCTGCGACAACAGGTTTACGCGCATTTTACTAACCCAGTACCTGGAACCGACTCTGGTAGAGACACCTTCCGGGACCTGTCAGTCGACGTCCGGGAGTCCTTTCCACACATCTCGGTCAGCGAATTTTTCGGGCTTCTTCCTGTCGTTGCCTGAATCTACCGACAGTGAGGTCGCCTGGCCTGCCGGCAGGCCACCTTTCCCGGACTTCGATGTATTGAGGGCATTGAGGTCGTTCTGTTCGTGAATGAAGCGCTCAAGATCGGCACGGGCACTTTTTTCGGTCTGGAATGGCCCTCGATCGCCTTCACGCAACGAGTAGTACCAACCATCTCCCTGGCGGAAAATGCGGTCATCAGAACGGAAGTACCGCTTCTTGGGATTTTCATCACCTGCTCGAAGATCGTCTACCATAACCGCCTGCCACTCCAGTCCCGAAGTCGCGCTAAGTTGTACAGTTCGAGCCGGCAGAACACAACCGCGGCCAGCGAGGTGAGGAGCCATCGTGACGGGTCGAAAAACTTCCCTGGAGAGTTTTCTGACTCCAGAAAGGAAACCGCCGACCTGGAGAGGGGGTCGGCGGTTTGGGGGTCGACCTACAAGTAGGTCTCAAGGGGATAGAGATTGCCTTCTCTTCGAGACAGTTGCCTGTCTCACTGCCTACATTACGCAGGAGCTGTTACAGAGCAATTTCCTGCGCCAGTTTTATTGTGACACTTTGTATCGCCATCCTCCGGGAACCTGCGAGTCTGCGCGGCAGAAGATCGACAGGCTGCGGCGCGGCGCCTTCTTACCGCGCACACTTCTAGCCTGAGCCTGCCGGTTCAGGCGGCCGCAACTCGACCACCACTTCAGTACCACCTCCGGCCGCAGACTCGATCCACACTTTCCAGCCCTGCAATTGACACAATTGTCTAACGATGGCCAGACCCAATCCGCTGCCGCCGGTGGTTGTACTGCGCGCCTCATCCAGGCGAAAAAAGGGCTGGAATACCTGCTCCCGGAAGTCCACAGGAATACCAGGCCCTTGGTCGATGATTGACAGTCGAGTGCCCGATCGCTCAAGTCTGACGCTACCCCCGTGCTGAATTCCGTTGACCAGAAGATTCTGCAGTACACGCCGCAGCGCACTGACGCCGAGCAGGAGTTGGCGTGGTTCAGGTTGGACACACACATACTCTACCGGGTTAACAAACGTACCAACGACCTCGGAAAGGAGTTGTTCCAGATCGACCTGCTGCGGATTTTCCTGCGCTCCGCGTGCAAAACTCAGCGCGTCCCCGATCAGCCGGTCCATGATCTCGAGATTGCGCAGGAAGCGAGCGACCAGGTTTGGATCAACGTTGTCCGGCAGCAATTCCACAGCCAGGCGCATGCGTGTCAGTGGGGTGCGCAGGTCATGGGAGATGCCGGCTACAAGGGTTGTCCGGTTCGAGAGCAGATCGCCAATCTCCTGGGCCATGGTGTTGAAGTTGTGGACCAGTGAAGCCAATTCTCTTGGCCCTGTTTCCGGCAGCGGCTCAAAATCCGAGTTTCCCCTGAAGGCTTCGACCCGCTCTGCCACATACGTCAGGGGACCCGCGATTCTGCGTACGATGATGAGCGAGGTGATGAACACAATGCCGGCACCCAGCACGATGATGATGATGCCTACATAGAGAGGTTGAATATTCTCGAGTGTCGGGACGAAGCCGATCTGCAGTTTCTGGCCACCCATGGGTACCTTGACCCAGATCATCCCTTCGCCTGCCTGCATGTCTACCGACTCTTCAAGGCGGGACTCGAGTTTGCTTTCCAACAACCCGAAATAGCCCGCGGCAGGTAACACGTCGGAATAGTCCCGAACATCACCCGTGATGATCAGATCGTGACTTTCAGCCAGTTCGAGTTCGAAGTAGGGTCTTGCCTCAGGCGGCAGTTCAACCCAGGTCTGCGCAGAGAGCACGAGCAGTCCAGCCGCGTCATCGGCCGAACGTTGGGAAATGGGCTCAATGACAAAAACGTTCAGCGCACCGGTGGCAATGACCGCAATCAACAGCGAACTGACCGCCAGTGTAAAGTTGGTTCGTGCGAGGAGGGAGCCAGACGCGGCCCGCTCAGCCAACGTCGCTTCCGTCTGGACAGAACATGTAACCCTTGCCCCAGATTGTTCGAATGAACTGCGGACTCGTCGGCTCGGTTTCGATCTTGCTGCGCAGGCGGGTCACCCGTACGTCGATGGATCGATCAAACGGCAAGCGCTCTGCACCCGTGAGCAGATCAAGAATCCGATCCCGATCCAGCAATCGATTGGGATGACGGACAAAAACCGCCAGCAAATCAAACTCGCCAGTGGTGAGTGGTACTTCCTCTCCATCCCGGCTCAACCGGTGGGTCATCATGTCGAGTATGTAATTGCCAAAACGAAATCGATGCGTCGCCGCGGCCGAGGGCGGCACCGCGGCCCCTGACGATGCCGCACGTCGGAGAACAGCCCGAATCCGGGCCAGTAACTCCCGAGGATTGAACGGTTTTGCCAGGTAATCGTCGGCCCCGATTTCCAGGCCAACGATGCGATCCACGTCTTCGCCCTGGGCGGAGACGATGATGATCGGGGTGTTCATTTCACGTTTGACCCGGCCCGCGAGGGACAGCCCATGCTCACCGGGAAGCATGAGATCCAGCACAATCAAATCGTAGTGGCCCTGTTCGAGCAGTTCGAACATCTGTTTGCCAGACTCGGCACAGCTGACCTCGAAACCTTGTTGAACCAGGTAGGCTTGTATGAGTTCGCGTATCTCCGGATCGTCATCAACGATCAGCAGTCGGGCAGCATCAACATCCATGAGGTGATCCGGGGGTCAGCGATTGGAACCGGTTGCGGGTGCGGTGTCAGGCTCAGGAAATGTTGATCCGGGAGCCAGCTGACCGGAATCGGCTCGAACCCGGATGCCGGGGGTATTGGTTGCCGGTGGAACTGCAGGGACAAAGTCTCCCTGCGAAGGTGGCCCGACAGCACCTGGTTCGTTACCGACCCGTTGCTCAAAACCTGTCCCATACCCTTTGTCGGCCGGGAACATTCGGATGATGCGACGTTCGACCCGAATGGTTGTGCCATCAGGCTGCCGCACTACACCAAATTGCCGCGTCGCCTGTATCCGGACGCGGGTCGAGCCTTTGCGATCCCTCGCCCATCGCATTCGAACCTCAGCGAGCAGCGCACGACGTTCGGGAGCCGAGAGCAGCGCCCACTGCTCACCGAGAGTCTTCAGTTCCAGATCCGTTGCCTGAGCGTACGAAATCTGCTCGGATGGAGGGAGTTGCGCACTCGTCCCAGGGTATTGAGGTTCACTTTCCTTGACCGCCCAGGCTTCAACCGCAAGCAGGCAGAACGAGAAGGTAACGATGTATCTTCCCGTCTGCGCAAGCGAGCAAAACATGGGGCGCGGATCAAACATGGTGAACGACTTCGTCAATCCTTCGAAGCATTAACCCCTGACGATGCCAGACCGCTGTTTCTCGCCAATTTCGACGTCGTATCATTCTGTTACGCCGCCTCGGTTGCTGAGGGTTCAGGCTGCTTCAAACAGCCCAGCTGCACCTTGACCACCACCGATACACATGGTCACCACACCATACCGCTTGTTGCGCCGACGAAGTTCACGGAGCACAGCGCCAGTACATCGCGAACCGGTCATGCCGAATGGATGACCAATGGCGATACTGCCACCGTTGACGTTGTACTTCGCGGGATCAATACCAAGTTTGTCGCGGCTGTAGACACACTGCGAAGCAAACGCCTCGTTCAGTTCCCAGAGGTCGATATCGTTGAGTTTCAGGCCGGCGTTCGCAAGCAAGCGCGGGATTGCAAACACAGGACCGATGCCCATTTCGTCCGGCTCACAGCCGGCAACGGTGAACCCGCGAAAGATGCCCATTGGCTTGAGGCCAAGCTGGGCAGCACGCTCGGCAGACATCAACAGTGTCATGGATGCGCCATCGGACAGCTGCGATGCGTTGCCTGCGGTGACGCTGCCATCCTCTTCAAACGCCGGTGGCAGCTTGGCCAGGCCAGCAAGGGTCGTGTCGGCACGATTACACTCGTCCTTGTCAACGGTGACGCTGACACGTGACTCGGCACCTGTCTCTTTGTCGACTTTGAGCATGGTTGCTGTCATCGGCACAATTTCTTCACCGATCCAGCCACTTTTTTGTGCGGCTGCATATCGACGCTGACTTTCCAGCGCATAGATGTCCTGCATTTCGCGAGTGACCTGGTAACGACGCGCAACCACTTCTGCGGTGTTACCCATGGCCATGAAGATGGCAGGTTTCTCCTCAACCAGGCGTTTGTTCAGCTCGGCCTTGCCTGCGGTTTGACGCGTCCGCATGGAAATGGAATCAACACCACCGGCCATGGCAACTTCGGTCTGACCCGACGCGATTTGATTCGCAGCAATAGCGATCGACTGCAAACCGGAAGAACAGAAACGATTGATCGTGACCCCGGCCGTCGTGATCGGCAGGCGGGACAGCACAACCGCCAAACGAGCGAGGTTGCCGTCCTGCTCACCGGCATGACTTGCCGCGCCAACCACAACATCCTCGACTTCGTCAGCGGACAACTGCGGATTTCGGTCGAGTAGCGCGTCGATGCAATGCGCGAGCATGTCATCCGACCGTGTCAGATTAAACGAGCCCCGAAAGGACTTGGCCAGGCCCGTCCGAATGTTGTCGACGATTACCACATCGCGCATAGTTCCCCCTCATAGAGTTCTTTTGAATGGTGCCCGCCTGCGCGGGCACCCGGCATGGTAACCCCAGCCATACAGGGACGCCAACCCGATAACTCCGCATGGCGACAAAAGACTAACCACCGGACTGAGCGCAATCTGTCACTACGAGAACTCATAGTGTCCCGGTTCCCTGAACTGACCATGAACGGCTTCCCTTCCGACCTGTGGGGTCCGCTCGATCTTGAGGACAATCCTGCCAGATGGTTCTGGCAGTTTCTTGAATCCGGTTCGGCGAGCCGGAACCGCGATCCGAAGTTGAAATTCTCGACAGCAGGAGATCCCGCCGATGAAGCATCCGAGGTTCGCGAAGATATGGGTCAACGGAGAACGGAGAAGGTGCGCTTAAAGACTCATACACCCGGACGGAACCGGCGTGATCGGGCGGAACTCGCAGGCAGTAACCATGCTGTTGCGCGAAATTCCTGGTCGATGAGTAGGGAATACCGATCACCCACGACGCACGGACATCAATACCTGGATTGGCCGGCAGGCACTCACCGTCGGGCTGAATGTTAGCCTCGGCCACCTCTCGGAGAGAGGGCTTTCAATCCACGCAGTGCACGGGAACTACCGACTCGGGTCGGCAATTCCCTTGGCACTTGTTCGAATCCGGTCCGCCAGGGACCAAATCGAAACCAACCAACCTTAGTTGGTGGCGGCGTCGACAGCCTCGGCAGCAGAATCAACTGCTTCGGCGGCAGCATCAACTGCGTCGTCGGCGCTATCAACGACAGCGCCTGCAGCGTCAGAAGCAGCATCGCCCGCAGCAGCAGCAGCATCGGCCGCAGCAGCAGCAGCATCACCAGCGGCATCAGCAGCGTCGCCCGCAGCAGCAGCTGCGTCACCAGCAGCATCGTCAGTAGCTTCCGTTACAGCTTCAGCAGCACTGGAAGCTGCATCCGACGCTGAAGCGGCGGCATCCTGGGCAGAATCAGCTGCGTCCTGCGCGGCATCAGCTGCTTTATCCTGTGAGCACGCACCAACCAACAGTGCGAACACACCAATCGACAAAACTTTTAGCATCGTGTTGAGTGTTTTCATGAACACCTCCTTTTTTGGAGGCGCAAGAATAGCTGAAAAGTTTTGCTTGAACAGCGGGGCCGTGGCCTTCTTTGTCAAATCGACCCGAATAGTTGCCTCAATTCGGGGCTGGAAGTTGTCCAAGGCCCTCCAGACCAGCTTGACGGACAGGATCGCCTCGCTAGCATGCCGTTGTCTTGTCCATTCCTGGGGGTCTGTCGGACTTGAGCCCGACAGACCCCGGTGTCCCACAACATCCGTCCTGCCGCCCAGGAGAGATCCATGACCGTCCAACTGTCCGCTGAATTGTTCGCCGAAGGCTTTTGTTTTGGTGAAGGTCCGCGCTGGCGGGAGGGCTACCTCTGGCTGTCGGACATGCACGACCACCAAGTCCTCAGGCTGGATGGCTCAGGTTATGCACATTCCGTTATCGAGGTGCCGAATCGACCGTCAGGACTCGGTTGGTTACCGGATGGTGACCTGCTGGTGGTATCCATGACGGACAAACGGATCCTGCGCTTCGACGGGCACCAATTGACCATCCATGCCGATCTGGAAACTCTGGCCTCCTTCGATTGCAATGATATGGTCGTCGACGCGGCTGGTCAGGCTTACGTGGGCAACTTTGGTTTCGATCTGCACAACGGCGCTGCGCAGAGGGTGGCCGAATTGATCGCCATCAAGCCCGATGGGACCGCGCGAATCGTCGCGCGCGACCTGCTTTTTCCGAATGGTACGGTGATTACTCCGGACCGACGAACCCTGATCGTCGGCGAGAGCTTTGCCGGTCGCCTGACGGCCTTTGACATCGACCAGGACGGCGATCTGCACAATCGGCGAATCTGGGCACAGCTGCCTGACGGGGCTGTGCCTGACGGTATTTGCCTGGACGCGCTCGGAGGCATCTGGGTGGCATCACCTACCACCAACGATTGCATCCGTGTGCAGGAAGGTGGCGAAGTAACGCATCGGGTGGCTACCGATCGAGGCGCTTATGCCTGCATGTTAGGCGACCATCGTCTGCACATCCTCACCAGTCGTTCCTCAAACCCTGCCGACTGTCAGGCCCAGCGCAGTGGCCAGGTTGTCGTCGTTGACGCGCCCGCACCTGGCGCAGGCTATCCCTAGCCCGGACCAGGAGCCCGATCCACTGCACCCACGGGAAACGGGTGCTGAATGGACACTCACCTGGCTCCACCGATTTGTCCCCGTGCAGGCTCCTGTCTACCCAACACGGATCTCTTCCTGTTTAATCCTGCGCCGTCCGGACCTTTCGGGACCATCATGCTCTTCGAAAACTATCGCTCACCGTGGATGAATGACGAGTTACGCATCCTGCGCGCTTCAGCCCGCCGCTTTTTCCAGAACGAGTTCAAACCAAAAAACGATCGCTGGATAGAAGCCGGCATTGTTGACCGCGACGCCTGGTTGCAGGCCGGTGAAGCCGGTCTGCTGTGCGCCGAGATGCCTGCCGAGTATGGCGGTGGTGGCGGTGACTACTGCCACGAAACCGTGATCATGGAAGAGATGTTGTATGCGGGCCTTGGTGGTTTTGGCAATCAGGTGCACAGCAGCATTGTCGCGCCTTATATCCTCAAGTATGGCAACGAACAACAACGCCAACGGTGGCTGCCAAAAATGGCCAGCGGTGAAATGGTCGGAGCGATTGCGATGACCGAGCCAAACACCGGGTCCGATCTGCAGGCAGTGCGCACCACGGCGATCCGGGACGGTGATGACTACGTGATCAATGGCGCCAAGACCTATATCAGTAACGGTCAGCACTGCGGCCTCGTCATCGTGGTGGCCAAAACCGACCCAAGCCTCGGCGGTCGCGGCATTTCGCTGGTCGTGGTCGAGACGGATAACCCCGGCTTCAAGCGCGGCCGCAATCTGAAAAAGCTGGGGCAACATGCCGCCGACACCTCGGAGATGTTCTTCGATGATTGCCGGGTGCCGTTGACCAATCGGCTTGGCGAAGAAGAGGGCAAGGGATTCGTCCAGTTGATGCAGCAACTTCCACAGGAGCGATTCAACATCGCGCAGGCCGCTGTCTGTGACATCGAGCGTGCGCTCGAAGTGACCCTGGAGTTTGTCAAGCTGCGCAAAGCCTTCGGTCAACGCGTCATTGATTTCCAGAACAGCAAGTTCAAGCTCGCGGAGTGCAAGACAGAAGCACTGGTGGCACGCACCTTTGTTGATCAGCTATTGCTGCAACATCTGGATGGCAGGCTCGCTGCTGCGACCGCCTCGATGGCCAAGTACTGGTGCACACAGAAGCAGAACGAGATCGTCGATGAATGCCTGCAATTGCACGGTGGTGCGGGATACATGGATGAGTACGAAATCTCCCGCATGTATGCCGATGCGCGTGTACAGAAGATTTACGGCGGTACCAACGAGATCATGAAAAAACTGATCGCCAGAACGTTGCAGGGGCCAAACCTGCTTCTGGTGTGGATCAGTTTGGTATGGGCGCGATCGTTGTGTGGGAACTCTCCCATTGTGGGAGCGATCTGATGGTGGGAGCGATCTGATTATGGCAGCGATCTCCTGATCGCGAACCCAACAACTTATCATGCTGCTTCGCGGTCGGAGACCGCTCACAGGGAGAGCGCTGCTACGACAGTGGCCAAGGATTGCGTGTCAGTGCAACCGCGAAAATATAGCCCACACTGGCCAGTGCTCCAATCACACCCACGACCCGCAACGGAACGCTTGATGCACGCAGCGTCAATACACCAAAACCGATATACGCGAGCAGCGCAACAAATTTCATGACCAGCCAGCCGCTGGTAAGCGAATGTCCAAGGCCGAACACCAGGATCAGGCCACAGGCGAGCAACAAGGTATCGACGACGTGTGGCAGGATCCGTGCCGGTTTGGACGCAAGCCTTGACGACCCCATGAACGCCCAGATCGCCCGCAGGGCAAAACCGATGAGCGTCACATAGGCGAGGATGACATGCAGATTGCGCACAAAAGACATGCTGTCTGGTCCGATCAATTGGAACGCCAATAGTGCCACAAGACGTCCAAGCGGCTAAGGTAGGTCGATGACAACACAGCCCACACAGTCAGCCTCCCTCGACACGGTCATCAACGACGCCGTTCAACCCATCACCGACGCCGTCAGCGCCACCGTCTTCTACAGCATCTCGATCAATGGTACGCAGATCCCGCTGATCGTCCTCTGGTTGATCGCCGGCGGAGTTTTTTTCACACTCTATCTGCGCTTCATCAATATCCGTGGTTTCCTGCACGCCTGTCGCGTCATTTCCGGACGCTACGCAAAGACCGGCGATCCCGGAGAGATCTCGCAGTTTCAGGCGCTGACCACTGCGGTCAGCGGTACGGTGGGAATCGGCAACATTGCTGGCGTAGCCGTGGCGATTTCCATGGGTGGCCCGGGCGCTACGCTGTGGCTCATCATCGCCGGTTTCCTTGGCATGAGCACGAAGATGGCCGAATGCACCCTCGGCGTGCGGTATCGCAGGCTCAGCACCGAGGGCAAGGTAGCCGGTGGACCGATGTATTACCTCCAGCACGGCTTCAGGGAACTCGGACATCCTCGCCTGGGCAAGGCGCTGGGTATTTTCTACGCCATGGCGATGGTGGTCGGCTGCCTCGGTATTGGCAACATGTTCCAGTCCAACCAGTCCGCCGCGATTCTCATCGACATGACCGGCGGCGAGCACAGCTGGTTCGCGGACAAAGGCTGGCTCATCGGTGTCATTCTGGCGATCGCGGTCGGCGTCATCACCATCGGTGGCATCCGTTCCATTGCTGCAACTACCCAACGGCTGGTTCCGTTCATGGCATTGTTGTACATCCTGCTCGGCCTGACGGTCATCATCATCAACTATCAGGCGCTCCCGAACGCCTGTATGCGCATCTGGAACGGCGCATTCTCGCCCGACGGAATCGCCGGCGGTGTGGTTGGTGTCATGATCATCGGCTTCCGCCGGGCAGTATTCTCGAATGAAGCGGGGCTGGGATCTGCCGCGATCGCCCACGCCACCGCACGAACACCTTATCCAGCCAGCGAAGGGTACGTTGGATTGCTGGAGCCCTTTATCGATACGGTGGTGATCTGCACCATCACGGCACTGGTTATCGTCATCACTTCCAGCGATCTCTCAACCGCCGGCACACTGAGCGGAATCGAACTGTCGACGCGGGCTTTTCAGGAAACGCTCAGCTGGTCTGGCATACCACTGGCCATATCAGCGTTATTGTTCGCGTTTTCCACCATCATCGCCTGGTCCTACTACGGACTTACCGCCTTCACCTATCTGGTGGGTGATTCGAAAGTCGCTGAAGTGGCTTTCAAGCTGTTTTTCCTGGCGTTTGTGGTTATCGGTGCCAGCATCCAGTTGTCTTCCGTTGTCGACCTTTCGGACGCGCTGGTGTTTGTCGTCGCCATTCCCAACCTGATCGGCCTGTATCTCCTGGCACCGATCGTCAAACGGGAGATCAATCGCTATGCGTTCCATCGCGTTTAGTCTGCTCTTGATCAGCCCTTCGCTGGCGGCGGCACCGGCCGACGTCCTGTTTGTCGGCGACAACATCCTGACCATGGAAGACGCCGCAACGACCAGGCCAACCGCCGTCGCCATCGAAGCTGACCGCATCAAATGGGTCGGGGATCGCAGGGACGCATCCAGATGGACTGACGAGGATACAACTGTCATCGAACTCGGGGATCAGGCACTTCTGCCAGGTTTCATCGATGCCCATGGACACTTCCTGTTCACCGCGGCGACCGTCGATTTTGCCAACGTCTCATCGCCACCCGTCGGGCCGGCTACAGACATCGCAGCACTGCGGAAAGTGCTCACCAATCACATCGCCGAGAAGCGGTTGAAGCCAGGTGAATGGGTTATTGGTTACGGGTACGACGATTCCCTGCTGGCCGAAAGGCGTCATCCCACCCGGGATGACCTTGACGCCGCAAGCTCCGAACATCCAATCGTTCTCACCCACGTTTCCGGACACCTGATGGCCGCCAACAGCAAAGCCCTTGCTGCGGCCCACATCACCAGCCAGTCTACAGACCCGGATGGTGGTCAGATTCGCAGACGTGAAGGTTCGTCCGAACCAAACGGTGTACTCGAAGAGACCGCTACCTATCCTCTGCGCAAACAGGCGGCTCCCAAGTGGTCTGCGGACCTGATTCGACGTGCACTGCTGGCCTATGCAGCCTTCGGTGTTACCACCATCCAGGACGCCGCGAGCGATGCAACGGGCATTGACCTGCTCCGGCAATTTGCTGATGCAGGAGGACTGACCCAGGATGTCATCGTCTACCCGGTGCTGCGCCCGGCTGACCTTGATGGCGAACTCCCCTATGCTTTCAGGCAAACCCATAACGGACTGCGCATCGGCGGCGTGAAGCTGGTGCTGGATGGTTCACCGCAGGGCAAGACGGCTTACTTGTCGCAACCGTACCATCGTCCTCCGTACGGCAAGCCGATGGACTACCGAGGGTATCCGATCCAGGACCAGGCCAGCGTGGATCGACTTGTCGATTACGCGCTGACTCGAAACATCCAGCTTATTGCTCACGCCAACGGTGATGCGGCCGGTGACATGCTGCTCGATGCGGTCGAAAGCAGTCTCGGCAAGATGTCCTCCCTGCCCGACCATCGCACCGTCATGATTCACGCTCAAACCGTACGCAGGGATCAGCTTGATCGCATGCGGGAACTGCAGGTCATGCCGTCCTACTTTTCTGCACATACCTTCTATTGGGGCGACTGGCATCGAGACTCGGTACTGGGCCATCGTGCACAACAGATCAGCCCTGCCCGAGCAACCTTTGAGCGCGGCATTCCATTCACGGTGCACAACGACTCACCGATCGTACCCAGCGACATGATCCGCCTGTTATGGGCGACGACCAATCGCCAAACCCGCTCCGGGAAAATTCTTGGCGCGGATCAACGTGTCTCCACGGAGATCGCCCTGGCGGCCATGACCCGCACCGCAGCGTGGCAGAATTTCGAGGCCGACAGCAAGGGCACCCTGACGGCAGGCAAGCTGGCCGATCTGGTCATTCTCTCAGCCAATCCGCTCACGCTGGATACTCCGAAACTCCTCGATCTGAAAGTGATGGCAACCTATTCCAGGGGCACTCGCCTGTTCGCGGCTGATCCTTGACCTGGACAATTCATGAACATTCTGCTGCGGCTGCAGAGATGACGAACCTCCATGATTTGTCCGGGCAGGAGAATCTATACTGCCTGTACACAACCGAAAATTGCTGAGATCCATGCACGGACCGACTTCGCACGTCTATTTTTCCCAGCGTCTGCGCCTGCACTACGTGGACTGGGGCAACGAACAGGCACCGCCCATGCTGCTGATTCATGGCGGCCGCGATCACTGCCGCAACTGGGATTGGGTAGCCGAAATGTTTCGCGACCAGTACCACATCGTCGCGCCTGATCTGCGGGGTCATGGGGACTCGCAATGGATGATGGGCGGCAGCTACAGCATCATCGATTACGTCTACGATATTGCTCAGCTCATTCATCAGAAGAACATGCAGCCTGTAACCATCATCGGTCACTCACTCGGTGGCTCGATCTCCCTGATGTATACCGGCCTGTATCCAGAGACCGTGCACAAGCTGGTCGCAATCGAAGGCATGGGGCCACCACCGCAGATGATCACCGAGCGCATCAATCAACCGATCGAAAGGCGATTGAAAGACTGGATTGGTGAACTGCGCAAGATCTCTGGCCGCAGTCCAAGACGGTACGATACCCTCGAAGAAGCCTACGAGCGGATGCAGTCAGAGAACCCGAATCTGTCTGAAGCGCAGGCGCGCCATCTCACGATTCACGGCAGTAACCAGAACGAAGATGGTACGTTCAGCTGGAAATTCGACAACTACGTGCGCTCGTTTGCACCCAATCAGCTGCCGTTTGAGGAACAGTACAAACTCTATGGGCGAATCACGTGTCCTACCTTGTTGTTCCGTGGCACGGAATCCTGGGCATCTGATCCAGCCAAAGATGGCAGAGCAGCTCATTTCTCCGGTACCAGGGTCCAGATAGCCAACGTAAGGAAAGCCGGACACTGGGTACATCACGACCAGCTCGACGAGTTTGTCGGTATCACCCGTGACTTCCTGAGCGATGAGTGACCGCGCGCGTCGGCTGCAGGCGGCCGACTACAGGGGCGTTTTTCACCTCACCGGAGGTGGCAGTCTTTTTCTGAGCGAAATGCTGACCACTCCCGGCGCGTCAGGAACGGTACTCGACGTTCGTGTTCCCTACGCTGAAGCAGCGCTTCATCAACTGCTTGGCAAACTGTCTTCTGGCGCGTGTTCCGATGCCACCGCTCGTGCACTGGCAATGTCCGCCTTCATGCATGCCCGCACCTTGTCCGACCAAGCCGTATTCGGTCTTGGCTGTACGGCAAGCCTGGCCACCGACCGGGACAAAAGAGGCGCGCATCGTGCCCATCTGGCCTTGCAGACACAAACAACGACATACAGCCTGCAGGTCGTTTTTTCTGCAGATCGTGCAACCGAGGAAACACTCCTGTGTGATGCACTCTGGGGTTTATGCCTGATCTTGTCAGGGGAACCGCCGTCAACTGCAATCCGAACCACCATCGCGCCAGATGCCTGGCAGGATCTGGTTCTCGGGCGGCAATCCGCCATCGCCACCGCTCAGCATGATGGCAGGCTGCTGGTGCCAGGCTCATTCAATCCCCTGCACGACGGACATCTGCAGATGATCAAGATCGCAGAAAGACGTACCGGTCAGGTAGCAGCACTGGAACTTTCCATCGGCAATGTCGACAAGCCGCCACTCGACTATCAGGAGATCGGCTCACGCCTAATCGGCATAGCCAACACGCTGAACAGGCCGGTCTGGCTGACAAGGATGCCAACGTTTGTCGAAAAAACTACGCGGTTTCCCGGTGCAACCTTTGTGGTCGGGGTGGATACCATTGTCCGCATCGCCGAAGGTCGTTACTACGCCAATGCAGAGGATCGGGTCGCTGCGCTTGAATTTTTCGCTGAGCAGGGTACCCGGTTCATGGTGTTTGGACGGACGGTGGAAGGTGAATTCAAGACACTGTCGACGCTTGCGCTGCCGCGCACACTTGCCGATCTTTGCATCCGCATCAGCGAAGACGAATTTCGTGCGGACGTTTCTTCCACCGATATCCGGATCGGTACCACCCCACCTCCCGACTCTGTGCCTTAACGCTGCGTCAGCGTGATCTCAGATCGTATTTACAGGTTTCACAAAGACACCTTGCTGCCGCCAGGGCTTTCCACCAGTTTCAATTGCCTCAACTCTTCGGGGGAGAAGGAAAAATGAACTTACTCGACACATTGGTCGGTGGTCCGGGTAGTGCGGCCATCGGACAGATCGCCAAACAGTTTGGCATCGATGACAGTCAGGTTCGTGATCTCATCGGTCAGCTGGCGCCGGTCCTCGGTCAGGGACTGGCGCGTAACGCCCGGGCCAGTGGTGGTCTGGACGCCCTGATTGGCGCCTTGCACAAAGGTGGCCACAGCAAACACCTGGATGACCCTTCGATACTGATTCAGGCCTCGACTACCGAGGACGGCAACAACATTCTCGGTCACATTCTGGGCAGCAAGGATGTCAGTCGTGCACTGGCGGTCAAAGCTGCGGCAAAGACAGGACTCAGTGCAGACATCATCAAACAGATCCTGCCGCTGATCGCATCACTGGCGATGGGCGCGCTTAACAGACAGACAGTAAACGCACCTGCGTCAAACAACCAGATCACCGATATGCTCGGCTCGATGCTTGATCGCAACCAGGATGGCTCGGCACTGGATGACCTGATCGGCATGGCCGGCAACTTTTTCAAGCGCTGATCACAAACACAAAGGCGTCATCAGGAGACCCACCGTGTTCGGATCGCTTTTCGAATTTGCCAAGGACGTCGGCACGCGCCTCTTCACCAGCGACGCGGAAGCAGCGATGTCCATTCTCAAACACATTGAAGCCAACAATCCCGGTGCGAGCCCCCTGCATGCCGAATACGACAGTGGTTGCGTGACACTTTCAGGCAGCACTGAATCCGTAGCAGCCAAGAAAAATGCGTGCTCATGGCCGGCAACGTTCGTGGTGTCGAGAAAGTCGTCGCCGACGACTTGCGAGTCTCCAAGCCAAAAGAACTAACGCTTGCAACCGCTCCAGCAGATGCCGCTGCCGCAACACCACCTGCTGGCACCGCATTGCCCACACCGCCGGCGGCTCCGGTGAAGCCAGAAACCCGCTTCTACACGATCCAGAAAGGTGACACGCTGTGGAAGATCGCTGCAGCCGCGCTTGGTAAAGGTGCGCGTTATCCCGAGATCTTTGAAGCCAATCGGGAAGTCATCCTCGATCCCGACAAGATCTATCCGGGGCAGAAGATCCGCATCCCCGGCTGATCGGCCACCCACGACAGATCATGACCCGCGTGATCTGCCTGTCTTGCAGGCTGGGGTTCAGGCTGGTAATTGCTGCATCGTTCTCTATGATCCGGCGCCAGCATTCATTCGCGCCTGAGTCGACAACCACATCGTGGCATCCCTTCCTGAAACGACAGAGCGGCTGGACCCGGATCCGCGTATCGACCGCACACTGAGGCACTCCATCCGGGACGGCGTGTACTTTTCGGCGATGATGGGTACCGCAGAAAACTATTTTTCGGCGTTTGCCGTCTTCCTCAAAGCCAGTACCGCACAGATCGGCATTCTGGCTTCTTTACCCCCGCTGCTGGCCTCGTTCATGCAGGTGATCTCGGCATGGCTTGGCCGCAGACTCGGCAAGCGCAAGGAGATCATCGTTGGTGGTGCCCTGTTACAGGCAGCCAGTCTGATTCCGCTCATGCTGGTCCCGGTGTGGTATCCGGACACCGCTCTGCCTCTCGTCATCGTCTTTGCCGTAGTTTATTTCATCGGTCCCAATCTGGGTTCTCCGCAGTGGGGATCGATGATGGGGGAGCTGGTGCGCGAGAATCGGCGCGGTCGCTTTTTTGCGTTGCGCACCCGGCTCTCGAGCCTTGCCAACTTCGCAGCGCTCGGTGGTGCGGGACTCCTGCTGCATCTGTTTGCCGACGCACAGATGACCTACTGGGGTTTCGTGACAATCTTCTCGCTTGCCAGTGCGCTGAGGTTGGCATCCGCCTGGCATCTGTGGCAGATGTACGATCCACCCGGCCATGTCGCGGCGATTGAAACGGCCTGGTATCACGGTCTCTGGACGATGTGGAAAGCATCGGGGCTGCTGCCATTCACGATGTTTTTTGCGTGCATGCAAATGTCCGTCGCGATTGCCTCGCCATACTTCGCGCTCTACATGCTGCGCGACCTCGAGTTCAGCTACCTCGCTTTCATGTTCAATACCGCTGCGTCCGTCTGCATTCAGTTCCTGACACTGAATCGCTGGGGAAGAGTCTCCGACCTGTTTGGCAATCGCCTGATTCTCGCCACCACTGGCCTCATCATTCCGATCATGCCAGCCCTCTGGTTGCTATCAACCAACTACTACTATCTGCTGGTTGTCCAGGCGGTGTCCGGGCTGGTCTGGGCTGGATTCACGCTGAGCGCGGGCAATACCGTATACGACCTCACGCCAAGCGAGCGACGAGTCACGCTGATGGCGGCTCACAACGTGGTTGCAGCGACCGGTACGTTCACGGGCGCTCTGATCGGGGCATGGCTCGGCACATACCTGCCAAGGGAAATCACTGTCAGCGGTGAGACATTCAACTGGTTGACACCCCTGTATGGCGTTTTCCTCATCTCCGGGCTCGCCCGCATCCTCACGGTCGCTTTTTTCATGCGTCGACTGCGCGAAGTCAGAAGAGTCAGACCCATGTCGAGCACGGGCCTGATATTCCGCATCACCCGTGTTGCGCCACTATCAGGTTTGATCTTCGAAGTGGTCGGTGCGGCCGGGCGCGGCGACAATACGAGGGACAACCAGAACGACAGCAAGAACGACCACAAGAGCGACCACAAGAGCGACCACAAGATGGACAGCGAATCATCCGGAAATGACGATTCCCCTGTTCGCTGACAGAGGCCTAATAAGGCTTGACCACGGTCCTCCATCGACCGCTGTGGAATCGCCAGACGAGCATCATTCCCTTGAGTACATAGTCACCTATCAGCGCGGCATAGACCCAGACAACCGGTAACCCCAGCCAGGTGGCGACAATGGCCAGGCCACAGCGCATGCCGATGAGGCCAACAAACGTTGCCATCAACGGGAAGCGGGTGTCTCCGGCCCCACGCAGTGCTCCACCAATGGCGAAGTCGATGGCCATGAGCGGCATCATCGCACCGAGCAATCGTGTGAACTGAACCGTATATTCAATCGTCTTGGGCGCATCGTTAAGGAAGAACCCAGCCAACTCACGGGCGAAAAAAACGATGACACCACCGAGCAATCCCATGAAGAGAATGGCCAGCCACATCGCTCGCCAGCCCGTGCGCATCGCGCCGGCATAATCGCCGGCACCCAGCGCTTGACCGACCAGGGTGGAGCCGGCAATGGAAAAACCAAAACCCACTGTCATGCAGACCATCAAAAGATTTGCGCCGATGTTGTAGGCCGCAAACGCCTCGGTCCCGTAATAACGACCGATCAACATCAGGAAGATGAAAAAGCCGATCTGAAAGACACCCTGTTCGATGGCTGCGGGATAACCGATGTCGACCAGACGCTTCAACCGTTCCTTGCGCCACCAGCCGCCCTTGACGTGCCGAACGCGAAACTTCTGTTTGATCCACAGCCACAGCAGCACCAGACCGCCAAGCGCAAAAGCAAATCCACCGGCCACGGCAGCTCCGCTCGCGCCAAGCTGAGGAAAACCGAACTTGCCATAGACCAGCACATAGAGGAGCGGCAGATTCACAAGATTGATCCCAAAGCCGGTCCAGAGCGGCGTCCAAGCATCACCGGAGGCACGCAATGCAGCGCCGAGAATGAAGTTGGCAGCGAAGGCAATGTTGAAAACGCAGAGCCACCTGATGTACTCGGCCGCCAGTGCCAGCGTCTTGGCATCCAGTCCATAGGCCGAGGCCATGTCGTCAGCGAAGATCAGACCCGCCGTGGACATGATCATCGCCAGCACCGTGGCCAGGGCCAGTGACGCCATGGTGACCCGACTGGCTTCTTCGTAGTCTCCTGATCCCCACGCGCGCGCCACCAGCGCAGTAGTACCCGCACTAAGCGCCATGAGGATCGCCTGAATGGCAAAAAACACACGCTGCCCTGCACCAACAGCGGCGATTGCCTGGGTGCCCAGATCGCCGACAAACTTGGTTTGCACCATACCGACGATCGTGTACGAAAGATTGCCGAGCATTGAGGGAAACGCCAGTTGCCAGATGCTGCCACGCTGCCCACGGGTGTCGTGAGGCTGGTCGTCTTTGCTGTTAGTATCCGTCGAATCCATTCATTTCTTCTTTCGGGAGACCATTCTGGTGAGCACCTATGCCGATATCACGGTGACATTGGACAAGTTTGTGGCTACCGTCGAAATTCAGCGGCCACCCCATAACTTCTTTGACTATAGCTTGATCGGCCAGATCGCAGATGCTCTCGATGCGCTCGACAAGGACTCGAACTGCCGGGCGATCATCCTTGCCGCCAACGGCAAGTCATTCTGCGCCGGTGCAAATTTCGGCACAGGTCAGTCGGATGGGTCAGGGAGTCAGGATTTTACCGAGGAAGGCTTCCGGAACACCACTGGAAAACTCTACCGCGAAGCCGCACGCCTCTTTGGCAACAAAAAACCGATTGTCGGCGCCATCAATGGCGCGGCGATTGGCGGCGGTTTTGGTCTCGCTCTGGTGCCGGACTTCCGGGTCGCCTCGACTGAAGCACGGTTTGGCGCAAACTTTGTAAAGCTCGGCATTCACCAGGGTTTTGGCATCTCGGTGACCTTGCCGCGCGTCGTCGGTCAACAAGCCGCCAACAACATGTTGTTGACAGGCCGTCGTGTAAAGGCAGACGAAGCATTGGCGATGGGCCTGGTCGACCAGGTTGTTGAACACGATCAACTCAAGTCAGCCGCGTTTGCGCTCGCCAGTGAAATCGCCGAAAACGCGCCGCTGGCAATTATGTCGGTTCGCGCCACCGTTCGCCAGGGTCTCTCGGACGCCGTGATCAAGGCGACCGAACACGAACTCTCGGAGCAGAAGTGGCTACGTGCTACCAGCGATGCAGACGAAGGTATCCGCTCGGTGGCCGAGCGACGTACAGGCGTCTTCACCGGCAAATAAGAAACTCAGATTGGGGGCTACTGGCATGGATCTCGGCAAACTCGGTGTGTGGTATTTCCTCGACGGACTTTCCGCGCCTCAGGCTGCGGCAACGGCACAGCGCATCGAAAAGATTGGCTACCAGACACTCTGGATTCCAGAGACGGTTGGCAAACACCCTTTTGTGACCGCCAGCTGGTTGCTTGCCAACACCAGGACACTCAATCTCGCGACCGGCATTGCCAACATTTATCACCGCGAACCCGGTGTCACCCTCGCCGGACAGATGGCGCTCGCAGAACAATCGGGTGGGCGTTTCCTGCTCGGGCTCGGCGTTTCGCACAAACCAATGGTCGAAGGAGTGCGTGGGCTGCAATACGGCCCGCCAGTACCCACCATGCGCACTTATCTGGAAAAGATGGCGGTTTCGCCCTATCAGGGCGTCCGACCTGCCGAACAGCCGAAGACGGTGATCGCTGCGCTCGGCCCGAAGATGCTCGAACTCGCGGCCAGCAAAGCCCACGGTGCACATCCCTATTTCAGCTCACCCGAACACACTGCCATGGCACGAAAGGTCATGGGCAAAGGGCCACTGCTGTGTGTTGAGCAGAAGGTCGTTCTGTGCGATGACGCGGCTACTGCCCGCAAACTGGCACGCCCGATTGCGTCGATCTATCTGGGTCTACCCAACTATCGCAACAACTGGTTGCGCATGGGGCTGACCGAGTCGGACCTCGAAAACGGCGGCTCTGACAAGTTCATCGACGCAACGTTTGCGTGGGGTAATGCTGACCGGATCAAGGCGCGGATTCAGGAACACCTGGATGCGGGTGCCGATCATGTGTGTATCCAGCCCGTAAATCCGAACGGCAAGTTCGGCGATCTGCACTGGGAAGTGCTTGAAGAAATCAAGGCGTAAAAGAGGATTGGAACGGGGGAATTGGACACCTGCTTTGAATGGGGTTCGCGGTCTGTACAGACCGGGCAATCCTGCGATCTCCTAAAACCCGCCCACCTCAAAACTCCCATACTTGCCCTGAAAGAACAGCAGCGGTTCTTTCTCGGGAGCGCACACCGCCAGATCCACCACGCGGCCGATGGCAATGGTGTGGTCACCCGCGTCATGCTCGGCTTCCAGTTCACAGTCGATATAGGCAATCACACCATCAAGGATTGGCGAACCGGTCTTCCCTGCCCTCCAGTTGAGGGCTGCAAACTTGTCGATGCCGGTCCTCGCCATGATGTCGCAAATCGCTTTCTGATCCGAGGCCAGCACGTTGATGCAGAACCTGCCTGAGTCGCGCAGTTTCGGCCAGCTTGAACTGCTCTTGCCCGGACACAGACCGACCAATGGTGGGTCGAGCGACAGGGACACGAAGGACTGGGCCGCAAATCCGGCCGGCTCGCCCCGAAGGTTGCCGGTAGCGATTACCACGCCGGTGCAGAATTGACCCATGGTATTCCGGAAGGTCCGCCCGTCCCAATCGCTCATACCGGTCTCAGTAATAAAAGCCCGCGACTATAACCCCGGCACCGCTTCAATTAAAATCCGGCCCGCAATACAAGGAGTACAACGTGGACGATATCGAAACCTTTCGCCGGGAAACTGCTGCCTGGCTCGAAAAGAACTGTCCCGCATCCATGCGAACGCCGGGTGGCGAGGAAGAAGCGGTGTGGGGCGGACGCAATGCCACGTATGCCAATCCCGATTCGAAGATCTGGCTCGACCGCATGGCCGAGAAGGGCTGGACCACACCACGCTGGCCGGCAGCGTATGGTGGTGGTGGTTTGTCTGCCGAAGAAAACAAGGTCCTCGACGAAGAAATGCGTCGCGTCAATGCACGATCACCGCTGCAGAGCTTTGGCATCTGGATGCTCGGTCCGGTGCTGCTCGAGTACGGCAACGAAGCGCAAAAACAGCGGTTTCTGCCGCCAATCGTGCGGGGCGAAATTCGCTGGTGCCAGGGTTACTCGGAGCCAGGCGCAGGCTCTGACCTCGCCGGCCTCCAGACCCGGGCCGAAGACCGGGGTGATCACTATCTGGTGAATGGCTCGAAGATCTGGACCTCCTATGCCGACTACGCAGACTGGATATTCTGTCTCGTTCGCACCGACAGCAAGGCGCCCAAACACGAAGGTGTCAGCTTTCTGCTTTTCGACATGACGTCACCTGGAGTAAGCACATCACCCATTCCACTGATCAGTGGCAGTTCACCGTTCTGTCAGACATTTTTTGACAACGTGAAAGTTCCCAGGGATCAGCTGGTCGGTACGCTCAACAGGGGTTGGACAATCGCCAAGGCCCTGCTCCAGCACGAACGTCAGATGATCTCGGGCATCGGCGGCAACTCCGCATTGGGTGGCACTGGTCGACAGCTGCATGACATCGCACGGGAATACATCGGCAAGGATGACGAAGGACGAATTGATGATCCTGTGCTGCGTTCGAAGGTAACGGCGCATCGACAGAATGATCGTGCGTTCCAGCTTACCCTCGGCCGATCTTATGAAGAAGCGAAGGTGGGCAAAGGTGACATGAACCTCGCCTCCATCTTCAAGTACTACGGCACCGAACAGAACAAGCGAAAGTATGATCTGATGCTTGAACTGATGGGCACACGCAGTCTCGGCTGGGAAGGCAGTGAGTTCGAGGAGAAGGAACTGGTGACGCCGCGGCAGTGGTTACGCTCCAAGGCCAACTCGATCGAAGGCGGTACCAGCGAAGTGCAGCTGAACGTAATCGCCAAACGCGTGCTTGGCTTGCCGGATTGACTGCTGACAAGGTACTGAAACAGCGCTTGCAAACTACCAGGGGAACAGCCATGGAAATGATCGTCATCCTCGTGATTCTTGCGGTGATCGCGTTCTGGATCGTGTCGATCTACAACAAGCTCGTCACGTTGAAAAACCGGTTCAAGAACGGCTTTGCTCAGCTCGAAGTTCAACTCAAGCGACGCTACGACCTGATTCCAAATCTCGTCGAGACCGCCAAGGGTTACATCAAACATGAACGCGAAACGCTCGAGGCCGTTATCGCCGCTCGCAACCAGGCACTGACGGGCCTTCAACATGCTGCACAGAACCCGGGCAATCCTGCTGCGATGAAGGAGCTGGCCGGTGCAGAAGGTGTACTTGGCGGAGCACTGGCGCGCCTTAACGTGGTCGTTGAGGCATACCCGGATCTGAAAGCCAATGCAAACATGATGCAATTGTCGGAAGAGCTGACCACAACAGAGAACAAGGTGTCGTTTGCGCGGCAGGCCTATAACGACCAGGTGACGGAGTACAACACCTACAAACAGACTTTCCCGCCTGTCGTCTTCGCCGGGATGTTCGGTCATGGGACGGACGCCGAACTGCTTGACTACGAAGATCGCGCCGAGTTCCAGGCGGTGCCCAAAGTCTCATTCTAACCGATCTTTCCCGTGGACTTTTTCAAGGCCCAGGACGTTGCCAGGCGCAAGACCTGGCAGCTGGGCCTGCTGTTTGTCGTCGCAATCATTGCCCTGGTGATTCTCACCAACGTCTTCGTCGCGTTTGCCGGTCTGTTCATGGCTGGCACACCAGGAGCCGTATCGTTGACCGAAGATTCTGCGCCGTTGCTGACCAGTATTCCGATTGCAACCTGGGGCTGGATCACCTTTGGCGTGGCGGGTGTAGTCGGCACAGCCAGTCTCTACAAGTATCTGCGTCTGCGTGGTGGTGGGCGAGTGGTTGCGGAGTCATTCGGAGGCCGCCTGCTCACTCGCGATCAGGCTGACTTTCACGAAAAGCGTGTACTCAACGTTGTCGAGGAAATGGCGATTGCTTCCGGTGTACCAGTACCTCCTGTGTATCTGCTGGAAGAAAGCGGCATCAATGCATTCGCTGCGGGTCACACCGTGGAAGATGCAGTGATCGGTATCAACCGCGGCACAATCGAAGTGCTCAATCGCGAAGAACTTCAAGGTGTGGTTGCTCATGAGTTCAGTCATATCCTGAATGGCGACATGAAGATCAATCTGCGATTGATTGCAGCGCTGCACGGCATTCTGTTCATCGGGTTGCTGGGGAGACTGCTGCTGCGAAATTCAGGGAGAGCCAGCCGCAAGAACGCCGCGCCTTTTCTGGTCCTTGGGCTGGGTTTTGCCGTGATTGGATACGGCGGCACGTTTTTCGGGAATCTGATCAAGGCCGCTGTCAGCCGGCAGCGGGAGTATCTCGCTGATGCAGCTGCAGTGCAGTTCACCCGCAATCCGGCAGGCATTGGAGCGGCGCTGAAAAAGATCGGCGGAAACCTGGCCGGATCTTCGATTACCAACAGCAATGCACACGAAGCGAGCCACCTCTTTTTCGCAGCCGTCGGGCCTTCATACCTGCGCTTCCTGTTCGCAACCCATCCACCACTACCGGATCGCATCCGCGCAATCGATCCACGCTGGGACGGGATCTACCCGGCTGTTGTGCCACTGTCTGTCGAAGCTGATCGGGGAGATGTTCCGGGCCTTGCTGCGGACTCCCCGGTGGCCACATTCGCAGAATCAGCGAGCACTCCTGAATCCATCGTTGCCAGCATCGGGAATCCTGACGAAGCAGCCGTGATGCGAGCCCAGGAATTGATCACGCTGGCAGGCAACGCACTGACACACGCGGCTCATGAGGCGTTTCCTGCTTCCGCGCTGATGTATGCATTGCTGCTTTCGCCTGAAGAAGCAACCCGCCGGCAGCAGCTGGAGCAGATTGCAAAGCGATCTCCGCGTGGGACGCAAGAGGAGACGAGACGATTGCATGATCTGTTGACACTGGCTGATCCCGTCCAGAAAACACTGCTGCTTGATCGCGCTATCCCGGCTCTGAAAACACTCTCCACAGCGCAGTACCGGGTCTTCGTAAAGCAGGTTGGTGATCTGGTGAATATGGATCACCGAATCGATCTGTTCGAGTGGATGACAAGCCTGAAGCTCATCAAGGATCTGGCGCCTCACTTTCTCGGTCATCCAGGGACACGTATTCGTTTCACGTCGATAGGTCAGGTACGTGCTGATTTGATAGTCTTGCTCGCCTCCCTGAGTGACATCGGCGGGGTTTCCGGCTCCCGTCGAAAAATGGCTTTTTTTGAAGGTCTGCGAGTTGCTGGTCTTGAACCCATCGACCCACCAGAGAAGGAACCGGATTTTTCGGCGATCAACAACGCGATGTTCCGCCTGCGTTTACTTGCACCGTTACAAAAGCCAAGAGTACTCAAAGCCGTTGTAACCACGCTCATGTTCGAACAACAACTACAAACCGACGAGGCCGCTCTCTTGCATCTGATCGCTTCCGCGCTCGACTGTCCACTACCACCCGTGGCAGCGCATGGCCGCTCGTAGACAACTGGCGTCACTCGACCTCGGTTCAAACAGCTTTCATCTACTGGTCGTAAACGTGCGCGACGGCCATCTCAAAGTGGTCGACAAGTACCGCGAAATGGTTCGGCTGGCGGCGGGTCTCGGACCGGATGGCAATCTCGATGCACAAACCGAGACGCGCGCACTGGACTGTCTTGAAAGACTTGCAGAGCGTGTGCGCGGGCTACCTGAAGAAAACGTGCGTATCGTCGGCACCAGCGCATTGCGGCAAGCCAAGAACTCCGCGCAATTCATCGCCAGAGCCTCTCACATACTCGGCCATCCCATTGAACTGATCGGCGGCCGGGAGGAGGCGCGTCTGATCTATCTCGGAGTTTCACATAGCCTCGAAGACAAAGCAGAGCGTCGTCTGGTAGTGGATATTGGTGGTGGCAGCACCGAACTCATCCTGGGACGTCATTTCGAGCCCGAGGAGATGGAAAGCGTACATATGGGCTGCGTGGCGATGTCGAACAACTGCTTTCCGAATGGCCACATCGGCAAGCGTTCCTTCGAACACGCCGTCAACCTCGCGCGACAGGAGCTTGAGCCAGTCAGTTACATGTTCCGGCGCGCCGCATGGGAAACAGCAATCGGCGCATCCGGGTCGGTGCTTGCCATTGATGAAATCCTCACCGGCAAGGGGTACGAACCCGGCATCATCACTGCTGACGGTTTGCAATGGTTGATCGGCGAGTTGATCGAGGCCAGGCAGATCGAACTTGCCAACCTGCCCCAACTGTCAACCGAACGAACCCCTGTGTTCTGCGGTGGTGTAGCGATCCTCGCCGCCATCTTTGCGGAACTCGATATCGAGTTCATGCATGCCTCCACGGGCGCTTTACGGGAAGGTCTTATCTATGACCTGCTGGGCCGCGTACACAAAGCCGACATACGCGAGTCAACCGTCGCCAATCTTCGAAATCGCTACCATGTTGATGCAGCACATGCCGACCGTGTTCGAGATCTTGTCATCGCGATGCACAAGCAGGTTGCATCGGTCTGGAAGATCAAGGACGACGATGACGAGGCGCTGCTCCGATGGGCTGCCGATCTGCACGAAATCGGGATGGACGTCTCGCACAGCCAGTACCACAAACATGGCGGTTATCTGGTATTCAACATGGATATGCCAGGATTCTCGAAGCGGGATCAATCACGCCTGGCCTCGCTCGTTCGCGCGCATCGTCGCAAGATCCAGCTCGGTTTTTTCGACGCTGAAGACAGCGCCAGTCTGTTGCGCCTGACCGTATTGCTGCGTCTGGCCGTAGTACTCCGGCGGTCGCGCATCGACGAGCCGCTGCCAAGTTTCAATCTCAAGGCGAGCGATACCTCGCTCACGCTGCGTCTGCCAAAGGAGTGGCTGAACGCACATCCCTTGACCCGCCTGGATCTCGAGCAGGAGTCCGGGTTCCTCGAGCATGTCCCACTCAAGCTCATCCTCGAAGAAGTCTGACTTTCCCAGATATTCAAAATTTCCAGAAGGCATTTCTTCCAGAAGGACACACATCCCGGAACCTCCAGAAGGACACACATCCCGGATGGGGACATCCAGAAGGACACACATCCCGGATGGATATTCCAGGAGTATTCCAGGAGGACACACATCCTGGCTTTGTTTCCAGGAGGACACACATCCTGGCTTTGTTATCAGACACCTGCCGGACCGTTAGCCCGGACTGTCCATGAATAGTCCGAGTGAGGCTGGTCAGCTGCTTACGTACTGATTCGCCAGATTCCCAACGCACCAGCAGAGTTGTCTGCTTCAAACGAGCAGGAAGCTGCGGATACTGGCTCCATGGCAACTCCCCGCAAATTGCTGGTCGATCCAGTGGTACCGCTGTTCTACCACATTGCCTCGCGCTGCGTCCGTCGCAGCTGGCTGTGTGGCAAAGACAAGATCACTGGCAACAACTACAAACATCGCAAGCGATGGTTGATTGATCGGATCCGCTTTCTTGGGCAGTACTTCGCTGTCGAAGTTCATGCATTTGCAATCATGAGCAACCACTTCCACTTGATCATTCGGTACGACCCAGTGGCCCACCTTAAGTGGACTGACGAGGGAGTTGCGCATCGCTGGTTGTCGGTGTGTCCGCCAAGAACCTGGGCCGGGGAAATCGATGTGGAAGCGATACCTGAGGCGAAGGCTCTCCTTATCGCGGATGTGAAACGACTTCGACACGTACGCACTCAGCTTGGATCAATGTCCACTTTTATGAAGCATTTGAAACAACCGATCGCTCGGCGTGCCAACCGGGAGGATGGCTGCAAAGGGCATTTCTTTGAACAGCGGTTCTACTCCGGCGCATTACTTAGCGAGCGGGCGATCGTCGCCGCGATGGCCTATGTCGACCTCAACCCGATACGGGCTGAGATCGTGGAGTCCATTGAACAATGCAAGGACACCTCAATCGCCGAGCGTCTTCAGGTACTGGAAAGTACGCCCGAAGCCCTTGAGGAAGCTCTCGCACCACTCGTCTCGGGGCTGGAAGACGCCGAGCCCGTGGTGAAGATCACTCTGCGAGCGTACATTGATGTGGCAAAATCGATTGCCAACAAGGATCTGTCCATAAAGAGAGCATCGGAGCAGCTGCGTTGGCAGCAGGACATCGCGACGATGTCCAGGCAACAGCGCGCTTACGGACCGCCCCACCTCATTGAATCCTGGCTCGCCGCTCGCGGCATGCGCCGGCTCGAGAAGCCAGTCTCGGAATAGTCGGTGACTCGCGAGCGCGCCTGAAAGACAGTCGATATCGGCTTCTTCACCGGGTCTTGATCAACCTTGTGGTGGCTACCGCCCATCACGCCCCTGCACAATCCGCACAAATATCCCATTCGACAGCCTTGGTCTTCGTGCGCCGCAAGAATCAGCTGAGTCAGGCTTGTTTCGTAGAAGCCCTGCACTCGCGATGTGTGTCCTTATGGCGTGTGTGTCCTTATGGCGTGACTCGCGATGTGTGTCCTTATAGCGTCGTCCTTATAGCGTACGCGATGTGTGTCCTTATGGCGCCTTATGGCGTCCTTATGGCGTGGCGTGTTTTATGGCGTGTTATGGCGTGGCGAGTCTCCTTATGGCGAGATCGACAAATCCTCGAGCAACGCACTCTGCGCAGCCATACGTCGCGACTTGCCGACGATACGTTCATACCTTCCATCTGTGCCAAGCCGCCAGCTCTGTATCGAATCAGCCCAGTAGAGATCAAATAGTTCCCGCTCAATACTCTTTTTCAGCGCCTCGTCCTCAACCGGAAAACAAAGCTTCCACACGATTGAAAAAGTTTCGCCCCATCCAGTCGGCCGAGGAAAGATATAGTCGAGGGTTACCATTGTTCTCAAAGTAGAAAACCCGTGTGTGTTCCAGAAAACGACCCACCACACTGCGAACTTCGATGTTATCCGACACGCCAGACAGTCCTGGACGAACACTGCAGACGCCACGCACAAGCAGTTGAATCTGAACGCCAGCGCGAGACGCTCGATACAAGGCGCGGATGACCTGTGGCTCTATAAGTGCGTTCATCTTCAAAAAGATGCGCGCTTTGGCCATGCCAGACCTTGCCACCTCGATCTCTCGTTCGATGAACGCCAGCATCGAACTGTGGAGAGTGAACGGTGCCTGCAACAACTTGCGCAGCCTGCCATGACGACCCATCGCCGTGAGCTGCGAAAAGAGCTTGTGAACATCGTCACCAATGTCCGGGTCACACGTAAACAATCCGTAATCGGTGTACTGCCGTGCGGTTCTCGCGTGATAGTTGCCCGTACCGAGATGGACATAGCGACGCAGCAGTCGCCCTTCGCGGCGAATCACCATTGCCATCTTGGCGTGTGTCTTGAGGCCAACAACACCGTAGACCACTTTGGCACCGGCTTTCTGCAGCAGGTTGGCAAGTTCGATGTTCGCTTCCTCGTCGAAGCGGGCACGCAATTCGATGACCACAAGCACTTCTTTGCCCTCGTTGGCGGCTTTGACCAACGCCCGCACCACCGCTGAATCGGCGCCAGTGCGGTACAACGTCTGACGAATCGCAAGCACGCCCGGATCTTCTGCCGCTTGCCGAAGAAATTCGATCACAGGTGCAAACGATTGATAGGGATGATGCAGCAGGACGTCACCGGCGCGGATTGCCGCAAACATATCCGGCTCAAACCTAAGACGCTCGGGAACGCCAGGAGTGAAGCCGGGGTACTTGAGCTCCGGGCGCTCGACGAGATCCGGTACTGTCGTCAGGCGCATCAGGTTCACCGGGCCGTCGCAGAGGTACACTTCGTCGATGCGCAATCCGTGTTGTGCGGCCAGATAGGCGATGATGTTGTCCGGACAATCCTTCGCCACCTCCAACCGGACCGCATCACCATAGCGCCTGGCCGATAGTTCACCTTCCACAGCCCGCAGCAGGTCTTCCGCATCTTCGGTATCGACCAACAGATCGCTGTCGCGTGTCACACGAAAGGAATAACACCCGGTCACCTGCATTCCGGGAAAAAACTCCCCGACATAGGCTTGGATGATGGATGACAGAAGAACGAAATCGTGGGCCACTGTGGCGCATGATTCTGGCAGCGAAACGATGCGTGGCAGTGCACGAGGCGCCTGGACCACTGCCTTGCCGCTCGATCGACCAAAGGCATCCTTGCCTTCAAGGGTGACCATGAACGCGAGACTCTTGTTCAACACCTGTGGAAAAGGATGGGCAGGATCAAGCGCCATGGGGCTCATGATCGGCAACAGTTCACGACTGAAAAAACGTTTGATCCAGATCTGCTGTTTTGGGGTCCAAAGGTCTTCTGTACTGAACCGGATGCCTTGCACACCCAGCGCTGGAAACAGCTTGTTCAGCGCCGTGTACTGCTGCTCGATCAAGCTCCGCGCCACCGCAGTGATCTGCCTCAGCTGCTCGCTGGCGGACAGTCCATCCGGACCGGTCTGTACCGAGTTGAACTCTTCCTGATGTTTGAGACCGGCAACCCGGATCTCGAAAAATTCATCGAGAATGGCGCTCGAGATGCAGATGAACCGAAGGCGCTCCAGCAGCGGAACGTTGGCGTCGTCAGCCTGTGCCATGACACGCCGAATGAACTCGAGCTGGGACAGTTCCCGGTTGATATAGAGTTCCGGGCGGGCCAGGTCCGGGGCATGCTCGATTTGGTTCACAACAAGCTGGTTTGTTGCCAACAGAGGGCCGAGACTAACATATGACAATCAAGCTCTATGTGACAGTTCCGTGAAGGACGATATCTACCACCAGAGCCATAGCCACCTGGTCGACTTCGCATTTGATCAGCGGGTGGTCAACGTCTTCCCGGACATGATCCGTCGCAGCGTACCGGGCTATGAATTGGTCGTCCCACTATCCGGCTTGATGGCCGCCAGATACATCCGATCTGGCGACCGCGTGTACGATCTGGGGTGCTCATTGGGTGCTACGACGCTCGCGGTTCTCAATCAGCTCGGCAACACGCCCTGTGAGATCCTCGCCGTCGACCAGTCGGCATCAATGCTCTCACGCGCTCGCGAACTGGTCAGAGACCCGCGCGTTCAATTTGTCGAAGCCGATGTCAACACGCTCGATTTTCTGCCCTCCCGAATCGTTCTGTCCAACTGGTTGCTGCAGTTTGTTGACCCGCAACAGCGACTGCCGCTCCTGACGACCATTGCGCAGTCGCTGAAAGGGGGCGGTCACCTGCTCCTGGCCGAAAAAATTCGCTACGACGACCCTGAAACACAGTTGTTCATGGAAGACACTCACCATGCCTTCAAGGCGGCCAACGGTTACAGCAATCTCGAAATCAGCCAAAAGCGCCGTGCAGTTGAGAACGTCATGATTGTGGATACCGAAACCATCCACCTCAAACGACTGCAAGCTGCCGGTTTCACGAAGGTAATTGTCTGGTATCGCTGCCTGAACTGGATTTCCTTTCTGGCCCAGGCATGAGTGCAGAAGGGTTCATTGCCGCCGAGCTCAGCCGACTGGATGCATGTCTGCCGGAATGGGAAAGACTGCGCTCAACATTGCTGGCCAGATTTTCTCCATCCTTTCACGGTGACCAGAAACGATGGTTAAGTGCAATCGACACCTTGCAGGTCGAATCATGTTCAGAAGCTGCACTCCGCAAGCTGATGCCATGGCGAAAAGGTCCGTGGGTATTCGGCGACCTTGTCATCGACACAGAGTGGCGGTCTGACTGGAAATGGGCGCGTCTGCAACCACACTTAAGCCTGCTCACTGGAAAACGCGTATTGGATATAGGTTGCGGCAATGGGTATTTCGGCTGGCGCTTACTGGAAGCTGGCGCCCATGCTGTAGTTGGCATCGACCCGACGCTGCTCTACTGCATGCAGCATCTCGCCGTTGCCACACTCCAGGGTAGTGCCAACAACTGGGTTCTGCCGCTGACCCTTGAGGAAGCACCATTGTCTGCGTGTTTCGGTACAGTACTGTCGATGGGCGTGATCTATCACCGCCGGGATCCAGTTGACCATGTACGCCGACTGTTCGAATGCACGATGCCTGGCGGCGAGGTTGTGCTCGAATCACTGATCGTGGAAGCAGACGAAAATCTGCATCCAGCAGATCGCTACGCGCGCATGCGCAATGTTCACGTGGTACCCACCACCATCCAGATGATCGACTGGCTGGAGCAGGTCGGATTCATCAATGCCGATGTCGTGGATGTCACGCCTACATCTTTCGAGGAACAGAGATCAACAGACTGGATGCGCTTCGAGTCCTTGCACGAAGCTCTGGATCCGCGCGATCCTCTGCGTACCGTGGAAGGTCACCCGGCACCTGTACGAGCGATAGTGATCGCCCAACGACCATGAACACCAATTGCTACACACCAATGGAAACCGCTCGATGATTCTCTACTACGCGCCACATTCCTGTGCCTTGGCTTCACACATTGCACTGGAAGCCGCGGGCGCAAAGTACCAGGCCAGGCGGCTCGACTTTCGAGCCAATGAACAACGGTCGCCTGCCTATCTTGCGGTAAATCCCAAAGGACGGGTGCCTGCACTGGTCACGGATCGCGGCGTAATCACCGAGACCCCAGCCATCCTCGCCTATATCGCCCAAACACATCCGGACGCCAATCTCGCGCCGTTGAACGATCCCTTCCAGTTCGCACAATTGCAGGCATTCAACAGCTATCTCTGCGCCACCGTGCACGTTGCTCACGCCCATCGCATTCGCGGAACGCGGTGGGCAGACGACGAGAAGTCCATTGCAGCCATGAAAAAGAAAGTGCCGCAGAATATGGCCGACTGCTTTTCATTGATCGAAAACGAGATGTTCACGGGACCATTTGTGTTCGGTGAGACCTGCACCATTGCCGACATCTATCTCTACACGCTCGGCACATGGCTGGAGGGTGATGGCGTGGATATCAGGCAGTTTCCGAAAATCGCGGAATTTCAGACGCGGCTGAAGGTCGACCCCGCCATCGTACGGGTCATGGCGGCGCAGAACAGCAAGTAGTCAGTTACGATTCCGGCCAGTCACCAAGGGCGACTCGGCCAATGTACTCGTGTGCCTCGGCGGGAGCCCCGGGCTGCATGAAAGGTGCGGAGCGCGCATCACGGTAAAGCCGCGACAGCGTGTTGGCCTGCGTGTACGAGGAGCCGCCAACCACATCCATCGCCTTGTTCACACCCTCAATCGCTGCCTTGTTCACGATCGCCTTTGCGGTCTGGTAACGCTGCATCAGTTCGTGAGCCTCGACCATGGAGGGAGTCTGTCTTTCATGTCTCACCATAAAATCATCTACCCAGCACGTTGTCATCTGCAGAACACCCCGACTGGTGGCGAGCAGCATTTCCATCTCGGCGACAAGATGACGCACGCCGGCGCCGCTCCCGATCACTACACCCATTCTCTTCTGCGTACGTCCTGCGTGCACGGCCTGGTCGCGTGCGGCTTCCAGAATTCCCAGTGACGCTCCGACCAGGGGCAGATTGGCCAGCGCCCGGTTGACCAGCACACGAACGCTCCAGCGACCCCAGGGTCCAGTGATACGCAACTCGTTCTTTGGTACGCGAACATTGGAGAAGCGGATGGACTGGCTGCCCGATGCACGCATGCCAAGCGCATCCCAGTCATCATTGGGAGTGATACCGGTGGTATGAATAGGCAGGATGGTGGATGCGATTTGATCACCTTCGGTATCCCGCAGGCGTACGTTCATTGCCAGGTGTGAAGCCACCGGCGACATCGTCACAAACAGCTTCTCGCCATTGATCACATAACCGTCCGCACTCTCTGTGGCCTCGGTAAGGGGATGGAGATTGTCGGTGCCCCGCTCGGTGGCTGTCGCGCAGATCAACATCTCGCCACTCACCACAGCCTCGAGCGCTTCACGCCCATAACCAACTGTTGCATACCCCTGCGCAATGCCTCGCGAAACGCCCAGGTGCATGTTGGTCGCGATGGCAACCGAGGCATCGGCACGCGCAAGCGCGGCAATCGCCAACGTCCAGTCATGCACCGATTCGAGTCCAAAACCACCCAACGCTTCGGGAACAAACGCAGCTGTGATCTTTGCGGCAACAAGATCCCGAAAGTTGTCAGGGTTCATCCGTCCGGCTCGATCTGCAGCCGGTGCACGTTCGGCCAGCCCAGGAGAAACGCTGGCACAAGCCTCGAGAAGCCTCCTGCCGGCGGGAGTCACTGCATTCAACACAGCAGAGTCTTCACTAGTCCAGAATATTCATGAATGATCCGGGCGAAACATCCAGCACTTCCCGGAACATCCGGAGAATCGGTTAACGGTGTCACTTCGCAGCCTTCTGATCATGAAGGTCACTGAGGTCATTGAGATTTCGGCCTCGTGTTTCCGACAACAGCAACACGCAGATCAGCGTCAATGCAGAGGCCACTGCGATGTACGCCGAGACATATACCGTGCCGTAGGTCATCCACAGCGCTGTGGCGATCGTCGGTGACAGTGCACCTCCAAGAATCGCGCCAATCTGATAACCCAGTGACGCACCGGAGTATCGAACCTCTGTACTGAAGAGCTCAGCAAAAAAGGCAGCCTGCGGGCCATACATCATTGACAGACATATCTGTCCGACGCTGATGGCAAGCACAATCCAGATGAATTCTCCCGTGTCGATCAGCGGAAACAGCGCAAACGCCCAGACGCCCACCAGCACAGCACCGAGCATGTACACACCCCGCCGGCCATGACGATCCGACCACATCGAAGACAGGAACAGTGCAGGGATCTGCGCAACGGAGCCGACGAGCACAGCCATCAACATCGTGTCACGAGGCAGACCCACGCCCGCAGGGTTGCTGCCATAGGCGACCACAAAGGCGATCAGGATGTAGAACATGACCTGTACCGACAGGAAGGCGCCTGCACCGAGGAATATCTCCCGAGGGTGTTTGCGCAGCGCATCCAGCACAGGCGACCCACCACGCACAACTGGTCGACGCGCCTCGGTCTGGAGAGGTTGCGCTTCCTGTCGACGCTTCAGTTCCTTGAATGCCGGTGTGTCCTCCAGGTGAAGTTGAACGTACATGCTGAGGCCGATCAGGATCACGCTCATGAGAAACGGGATCCGCCATCCCCAGCTCGTGAAGTCATCTTCAGGCAGAACGCCACTCACCAGGATGAAGGCGAGATTGGCGAGGATGACACCCACCGGAGCGCCAGCCTGGGCGAATGCGCCGTAATAACCCCGTTTGTCTGGTGGTGCGCTCTCGGTAACCAGCAACATGGCGCCACCCCACTGGCCACCGATCGCGAGGCCTTGCACAAATCTCAGAACCGTCAAGGCAATGGGCGCCGCTATGCCGATTGTTTCGTACGTTGGCAGAAGCCCGATCACCGTGGTCGCACCACCCATCATCAGCAATGCGACAACGAGCGCTTTTTTGCGACCCATCCGGTCACCGAAGTGCCCGAACAGGACACCACCCACAGGGCGGGCAACAAACCCGACGGCAAAGGTGCCAAAGGACGCGATCAACGCCGCCATCGGTGGCATGTCTGCGGGGAAGAATGCGGTCGGAAATATCAGTGCTGCGGCAGTGCCATACAGAAAAAAGTCGTACCACTCGATACTCGTCCCCGCGAGCGATGTCATGGCGACCTTGCGCATCTTTGGCTCGGCAGCATGGTTAACCGTCATGTTGTCCTCTCTTTCACTCAGCCTCTAGGAGCCTGTCGGACTTGAGACTGATCTACTGCGCCGGTGGGAAGAGCGGTCCATTTTTCCCCGATTTCTCGTTGCATGGTTCCACCATGCGCCTCGAAATCGCGAAAAACTGTCCTCGCTCTCCCACTCGGCTCGCTACGATCGCTCAAGTCCGACAGACTCCTAGC
>Ga0105050_10000991_pt1 | contig 43315 bp, 44 predicted proteins | sample FRY01_FD_78088 | JGI IMG/M metagenome (GOLD analysis project Ga0105050, IMG submission 78088) | Freshwater microbial communities from Lake Fryxell liftoff mats and glacier meltwater in Antarctica - FRY-01 | ecosystem: Environmental > Aquatic > Freshwater > Ice > Glacier meltwater ...
CGATTTGTTTGGGCACGGAGCGATGCTGCACCTGTGCATGGCTTTTGGCCTGGTCAACCAAGTTTTCAGACAGTTTCACGTTGACGGACACAGCGTTCTCCAAAAGATAAATTTCATCATACTCTAAAAGGTTCCAAAAAGGAACCTTTATCTGAAAATCTGCCAGCCCTACATCAGTTGCTGCGCAGGTGCCAAGCCTTCGGACGTGTAAAGGTCGTGAGTCCCTCGCGTGATAGCGTGAGTCCGACGCCCGACTGACCCCAGCCGCTCCAGGGAAGACGGGGGCTGACACGGTCACAGCAGTTCCAATACACGCTGCCTGCGCGAACTTTAGAGAGAATCTCACGCGCTCGTTTTTCGTTTGGCGTGTAAACGCCAGCCGTCAAACCATAACGTGTGTCGTTCATCAGACCGATAGCCTCTAGATCATCCTGTACTTTTTGGATGCCAATGATCGGACCAAAACTCTCATCCCGCATGAGTAGCATGCTGTGATCGACCTGATCAAAGACGGTGGCTTCGAACCAATTGCCTTTTCCACCAAACGGTCCCGCACTGCGTTGACCGCCCAGTAAACAGCGAGCACCTTTCGCTTTTGCATCTGCAACTTGCTCTTCAAGCACAGACAGCTGGGAAGCGCGTGTGAGCGGGCCGAGGTAGGTGTCTGCGGCCATCGGGTCGCCCATTTTAAAAGTCCGTACAGTCTCAACCAACGCGTCGACAAAGCGGTCATGAATGCTCGCGTGCACATAAATGCGCTCAACTGAGCAGCAGCTTTGACCCGCGTTGTACATCGCGCCGTCGGCTAACGATTGCGCTGCTGCGACGGGATCTGCGTCGGCACAGACATAGGTCGGGTCTTTACCGCCGAGTTCTAACTGTAGCTTGGTCATGCGTGGGCCCATCACCTGAGCAATGGCTTGCCCGGTTGCGAGCGAGCCCGTAAAGAACATGCCATCCAGTGGTTGGTCTAACAGCGCTTGACCCGTCTGGGCTGAGCCGATGAGCGTTGCGAAGACGTCTTGAGGAATACCTGCCGCATGTAATAAACGACCCATGGCTAACCCAGTCATCGCGGCGAGTTCAGAGGGTTTGTATAAGACCGCATTACCCATGAGTAGGCCAGGTACAAACACATTCCCGCCGACAAACCACGGGTAATTCCACGCCGAGATATTGCCAATCACGCCAAGCGGAACACGTTCGATTTGCTCGCACATGCCCTCTTGATCGAATACGGTCTCGATTTTCAAAGCGGTCTGCGCCTCAGCCAAGAAAAAATCGATACGGCCAAGAAAACCATTTAACTCATTACGCGAATGACTGATGGGTTTACCCGTTTCCTGCGTCATGATTTTGGCAAGATCGTCTAACTCGCCCACGACTAAACCGCGAAAGCGCGCGATGCAGTCCATTCGCGTTTGTAAAGGTGTCGCCGCCCACGCGACTTGTGCGCGCTGTGCTTTGCGGGTTTTGTCGAGCACGCTGTCCGCATCATCAATCGGTAACTGTGTGAGGTGTTCGCCCGTGGCCGGATTAAAAACATTAAGCATATTCATGAGCATTCAAGGCCATTCTATTGTGATGACGATTTACAGCGCGAGTTTAAACAGTCTTTCAAAGTCAGCCGCCGTGCACGGTCTGGGGTTGGTTTGATGACAAATATCCGCTGTTGCAATATCCACCAAACGCGGTAGGTGCTCTGGCCGAACGCCATAGCTTGTCAGCGTGCCTGAAATACCAATGGATTCTTTGAGTTGTTTGAGCCACGTGACATAAGCGCTTCCACCGCCTTTGACTTTACAGACGTGGGCGAGTTCGTCAAATTTTTCTACTGCAGCTTCGTAGTTCCAAGCCATCACGATATCGATCATGAGTGCATTGGCCAAGCCGTGATGCATATCAACGGTGGCTCCCAAGGCATGCGCGCAGGAGTGCACTGCACCTAAGTCCTTTTGAAAAGCAATAGCCCCCATCATCGACGACATCATCATGTCGCTGCGTGCTTTTAAATTGCCGGGTTGATGCACGGCGGTGTGTAAGGCTGCGGCACCGATGCGAGCACCTTCTAAAGCAATCGCATCGCAGAGGGGATGATAAGCGGGCGATAAATAGCTTTCGATGTTGTGCGTTAAGGCATCCATGCCCGTCGCCGCTGTGATGCGGGCAGGCAGTCCAACGGTTAACTCTGGATCTGCAAAGACTGTTTGCGCGAGTAGCTTTGGATTGAAGATCACCCGCTTTTGATGCGTATCATCTTCGCTGACCACGCTGGAGCGACCCACTTCAGAGCCTGTACCCGACGTGGTCGGCAAGGCAATAAAGTAGGGTAAGACACCTGCGATCTCGCGTACCTGGGGGTGATCCCAGGCGTATTCCAAAACAGAGCCTTCGTGGGTCGCCGCCAAGCCGACAACCTTGGCGACATCCAATGAGGCGCCACCGCCAATGCCGATCACGCAATCTGCTTGATGCGCTTTAAACGCTGCGCCACCCGCCATCACTTGCGATTCGGTAGGATTGCCGTGAACACCTGCAAAAATTGATAGTGCTAAGCCCTCTAGGTGGGTGATGAACTCCGCGATCATTGGCAGCTCTGCCATCGCCTTGTCTGTGACAATGAGCGGTCGCTTGAACCCTAAGTTTTTTAGATGTTGACCGACCTGTTTACGTGCGCCAGCGCCAAAGTGGATCGGTGTTGGAAAGGAAAATTTTTCAATACTCATGATGACCTCGAGTGCCCTGTATCTTTAAAACGTTAAATAATTTCAAAATAGCGCTTGAGTTCCCAATCGGTCACGCCATCTAACCATTGTCGCCACTCCCACTCACGCGTCGCCGCGAAATGATCAACGAACGTATCGCCCAGCCAGTCGCGCGCCACGTCAGATTTTTGAAAATTACGCGTCGTCTCAATCAAGGTTCTTGGTGCACGTGGAATATTTTCTGCACCACCATTCGTGCCATGAATCGGCGGTGCGGTGAGCTTCATGCCTTTTTCTATACCATTCAGTCCCGCCGCAATCACGGCCGCCATCGCGAGGTAAGGGTTGACATCTGCACCCGGACAACGTGTTTCGAGCCGTGTTGCTTTAGGCGAACCAGCAATGACGCGGAAACTCGCTGTGCGATTATCGATACCCCAGGTAGGTTTGACGGGCGCCCAAAAGCCATCCACTAAGCGCTTGTAGCTATTGATGGTTGGCCAGAACATCGGCGCGAACTCCATCAGATGGGCGATTTGACCGGCTAGATAACTTTCAAAAATGTCACTCATGCCATGACGAGCAGAGGCATCAGCAAAAAGGTTGTTTTTGCCATCGCTTAAGCTTTGATGAATGTGGCCGCTACAACCGGGGTAGTCCGCATTCCACTTCGCCATAAAGCTGGGCATGATGCCAAAACGAGAGCCTATTTCTTTGACGCCTGTTTTAAATAAGATGGCTTGATCAGCCTGACTCAGCGCGTCACTAAAGGAGATTGCGACCTCATATACGCCAGGACCCGTCTCGGTGTGCAAGCCTTCGATCGGGATACCAAACTGCAACATCTCATTTTGAATGGCATTAAAGAAGTCGCGGTTTTGATTCATCCGTAGTAGAGAGTAGCCAAACATACCGGGGGTCAAAGGCGTAGGTCCGACCCCCTTTTTGTTATGCCACGAGTAGGGGTCTTCTAAAAAGTTAAACCACTCAAATTCCATCCCGCACATCGTTTTAAAACCCATTTTTTCACCACGCGCCAATACTCTTTTGAGCGTTTGTCGTGGGCAAATGGGGTAGGGCGAGCCGTCACGATTGACGAACTCTCCTAAAAAGAACGGAACGTTATTATCCCAAGGTACATTTCGAGCCGTGTCTAAATCTAATCTTGCTAGTGCGTCAGGAAAACCGTGTTGCCACCCGGTGACCGAAGTGTTGTCATAGCAATGATCCGAAGAGTCCCACCCAAACACCACATCACAAAAACCAAACCCTCCCTTGGGATAGGGTTCGGCAGCGCCCAAGAATTTGTCGATATGTAGATACTTGCCGCGCAAGATACCGTCAATATCGCTGACAGCAACTTTGACTTTTGTAGCACCACTTTGTTTTATCGCTTTAACCGCCGGATGCATTTTTAAAGTGGCCATGAATGTTCTACCAACAGGTGTCGGGGTGATGTGTCATGCCAGCTCAGGCAGGCGCACCGCTTGAAATACCAAGTTCTTTTAGGGTCAGTGCGACAGCATGTGTGGCTTGTTGCATCTCAGTGACACTGATCGCACCAATACATCCTACGCGGAAAGTTTCAATTTCAGTCAGTTTTCCCGGGTACAAAATGAAACCATGCTTTTTCGCGGCTTCATAAAATTTTCTGAACTCGTAGTTAGGATCAGCAGGCGCATGAAACGTCACGATAATAGGTGCCTGCACCGAGGGGTCGAGGTAGGGTTTAAAGCCGAGCGCAGCCATGCCCTCAATCAGAGTTTTATAGTTATTTTGATAACGTTTTAAACGTGCCGGCTGACCACCTTCTTCTTCAAATTGTTGTATGGCCTCTGCTAGCGCGACCATCACATGGGTCGGCGGCGTAAAGCGCCACTGTCCTGTTTTTTCCATGTAAACGTACTGCTCATAAAGATCCATGGCCAGCGATGTGCTGTTGCCCTCGCAGCTTTCAAGAACGGCCTTACGTATAAAAATAAAGCCCATGCCTGGTACACCTTCGATGCATTTACCGCTTGCGGCAACCAGTGCATCAAAGCGCATCGTCCGCGCATCAATTTCTATGGCAGCGAACGAGCTCATTGCATCGACGATTAAGCCTTTGTTGTGTTGTTCGCATACTTTTGCGATGTCGTACAACGGGTTTAAGACGCCAGCACCGGTTTCGCAGTGAATCAGCATCACATGGGTAATGCTCGGGTCCTTCGTTAAGAGACTCGATAGCTCGGTGGGTGAAATGCTCTGATCCTCGGCAGTCGCAACCACTGTGGTTTTACGCCCCATCATGGTCGATATTTTCGCGGCACGCCGGCAGTATGCGCCGTTGTCCAAGACTAAGATATGACCCGAGAGTGGCACAACTGTGGTCACCGCAGCTTCAACGCTAAACGTTCCGCTGCCTTGCAGGGGCACCACCACATGGGACTCGTGGCCATGCACAATATCTAAAAGGCTTTTGCGTATGCGTGCCGTGACGGCAATAAACTCACTATCCCAAGAACCCCAGTCTCGCAGCATGGCGAGCTTGGTGCGCAGGGTGGTCGTGAGTGGACCCGGTGTTAGAAGAATCGCTTCGCGGTGCATCATCAAAAGTACCTCATGTTAGCGTTGACGCCAGGCTTGTGTGCGCTTCTCTACAAACCAAGAGAGCCAAGCAAAGAAACATAGCGCAGTAGCGGAAATAAGCGCAATCAGCACTGTCATCGCGGCGGCCGCACCGACATCACCTGCCTCATCCAAGTTCAAGATAGAGATTGAGGCGACTTTGGTGCTAGGCGAATACAGAAACACGACGGCTGAAATCGTGGTCATGGCATTGATAAAAAAGTAGCGTGCAATATCGACAATAGCGGGCGTACAGATGGGCAGCGTCACACGCCAAAAGGTTTTATAAAACGGGACTTTGAGCGAGGCACTGACGGACTCAAACTCAGCATCCAAGGATTTCAGTGCAGTGGTGGCTGTGAGATATCCGGTGGTATAGAAATGAACAATCGTGCAAAAAATTAGTAGAGTCATGGTTTGATACAAACCATTCAATGGGTTATTGGGCATATTAAAAAAGAAAATATACCCAAGACCCAGTACGAGACCAGGTACCGCCATCGGGATGACAGACAGTAACTGGAGTGGTACACGGATTACAGCTATGCTTTTAGATTTTTCAAGCAGATAGGCAGCAATGAATACGAGCAATGTTCCAAACACTGCCGTGCCTGTCGCTAGCTTTAAACTATTGATGAATCCATCTCCTACGTCTCCATCAATGAGACCCAGTTTGTAATGACGCCAGCTTGGCGCCAGATCGTAGGGCCAGAAACTTGCAAACGAAGCAAAGATCGCCATTCCCAACATGGCGAGCATCAAAATGGCGATCACTATGCAGAACGACAACATAAGCCCGTCGTGCCTTGCATTCGGCTTAGGCTGAAACGCGACAGCGCGTGCGCTCAACATGGCTGTTTGACGCGCGCTGACATAGCGGTCGACTAAAAAACTCAAGATCGCGGGTGATAAAAGGAGAAGGGCGACCACAGACCCTTTTGAAAAATCTTGTTGACCGATGACAAGTTTAAAAATGTCGGTCGCCATCATGTTGAAGTTACCACCAATGACCTTAGGAATACCAAAGTCGGTAATGACAAGCGTAAAGCTCACGAGCGACGCAGAAATCAGACCGTATTTCGCACCCGGCAGTGTGATGGTAAAAAATTTACGGGTGGAACTGGTGCCCAGGGCATCTGCCGCCTCGTAGAGGCGCGCATCCGCGAGCGTCAGTGCCGTCACTAGAATCATCAAGACATGGGGAAATACAGCAAAACACTCGGCAATGATGATGCCGGGCGCGCCATAGATTTGGTTGATGCCCACTGCTTGCATCACACTTTTCAGAGCACCTTGATTGCCAAACCAATAAATCAAGGAGATCGCCGATAACAAGGAAGGTGCGAGTAGGGGGATCAGGCTGATCGAACGAAGCAGCGTCTTGCCCATCATGCAACTGCGCGTCAAGGCGTAGGCAAATACAAAGGCCAGGGGCATCACAATCAGGGTGACCAGCGCTGAGACCCAGACACTATTCCAGAGACTATGCAAGAGCGCAGGCGTTTGGATGTACGTCGTGAGATTACTCAGACCGACATATTGGCCCTGACTATTTTGTATCGCTTGTTGAAAAATAGTGATTAAGGGCGCTGCTAAAAATGCCAGCAAGATAAACAGTACGACGCCCTGAAGCCCAAATCCGATCCACTCACTCCAATGTGTTCGTTGCTTGATACGGAATAGGGCAGGTTGATTCATTTCAGAATAATTTGATGCGGTCCGGCATCAGCTTTAATGTTAACGACGACCCGGCGCGTAGGTCTTGCTCGGCCAAGAAGTTTAAAGACAAATAGACGGTTAAAGGCGTTTCGGAAAGGGCGGGTGCGACAACATGCACATGGCAAAACGCGCCGAGGAACTCAATTTCTTGAATCGTTGCCTGAAAGACATAGGCATCGCCCACCGCAATTGGGCGAGCCAAGATATCTTCGGGACGCAAATACACTTTGACAGCACCAGCCTGATGGTCATGACCCGGAATGTCTTGAACCGGGATACGCATCTGACCGACATGTAATTCATTTTGCAACAGCGATCCCGGCAAGATGTTGACCTGTCCGACGAAATCAGCCACAAACGCACTCGCGGGTTCTCGATATATTTCAATCGGTGTCCCCACCTGCTCAATGCAGCCGTGATCCATCACGACAATGCGATCAGCCATGCTGAGAGCTTCTTCTTGATCGTGTGTCACCATAATGGTGGTCACACCCAAGCGTTGCTGCAACGATCTGATTTCCTCTCTGAGTCGAACGCGTTCAAGCGCGTCAAGCGCCGACAAGGGTTCGTCTAGTAGCAACAATCCTGGCGAGCTCGCAAGCGCTCGCGCCAGCGCAATCCGCTGTTGCTGGCCACCAGAGAGTTGACTCGGATATTTTGCTTGGGTGTTGGGTAAGCCCACTAAGACCAACAGTTCATCGACGCGTTGGTGAATCGCAGCCTTAGCGACTTTGCGATTGACGAGCCCATACGAAATGTTGTCTCGTACCGTTAAATTAGGGAACAACGCATAGCTTTGAAAAACAATGCCATAGTCACGTTCGGCTGGATGCGCGCTAGAGATGTCGCGTCCGGTTTGATGAATCGTGCCGCTTGTTTGAACTTCAAGACCCGCAATGATGCGCAGCAAGGTTGTTTTGCCACAGCCCGAGGGCCCTAAGAAACAGATCAATTCACCAGGAATGATGTCTAAGCTGATGTCTTGCAATGCGACAAAACGACCAAACGTCTTATGAAGATGAGAGATACTCAGGTATGGAGATATTGACATATGTGACCAAGCGTTCGCTTGGCTAGACCGGTGTTAAGGGTCTTGCCAAGCGGTCTTTTTGATGAGATTAACGCTTCTCAGATTTGCCGTTGTAGCGCTTATTCCATTCAGCGAGTATGCGTTCGCGCTGCTCAGCTGCGTATTCAAAGTCAAGCTTGATCAAACGTGCTTCGTAGTCTTTGGGTACGTTAGCCAAAGGTGCTGCGACGCCAGGCTGTGCAGTAATGGCAAAATTTGCTCCGTACAAGCGCATGGCATCTGTGCTTGAAGCCCAATCTGCTAATTTCTTTGCTGCGTCCAATTTCTTGGTGCCTTTGTGGATCGCAAACGCTTCTAGGTCCCAACCCAAGCCTTCTGTGGGAAAGACTAGATCGATCGGTGCACCCTTTGCTTTGTTGGCATTAGCGCGATATTCAAAGGCGATGCCGACGACGAACTCACCACTACCAGCCATGTTGCAAGGCTTGGAGCCCGAGTGCGTGTACTGTGCAATATTCTCGTGCAAGTCGTCCATATACTTCCAACCACCGCCCTTGCCGTTGTCATCGCCAAAGAGGGTCAACCAAGCAATGACGTCAAAGTAGCCTGTGCCGCTCGACACGGGATTGGGCATGACGACTTGGCCTTTATAGATGGGCTTTGTGAGGTCCTTCCATGTTTCAGGCTTTGGGATATTGCGTTTCTTGGCTTCGATGGTGTTGAAGCAAATGGTGGCGCCCCAAATATTCATACCCCACCAGGCCGGCGGATTGGCTTTGTCGCGATATTGGGGGGAGATGGCAGCCAAATTCTTTGGTGCATAGGGTTCTAGCATGCCGTTCTTGTTGAGTAAGGCCAAACTCGTCGCGGCGACACCCATCACGGCATCAGCTTGCGCATTGCCCTTTTCGGCTAATAGTTTTGCAGTGATGACCCCTGTGGAGTCGCGCACCCATTTCAACTCGATCTCTGGGTGAACCTTATTAAAACCTTCTTGGTATGCCTTAAGCTGGTCGACTTCAAGGGCGGTATAGACCAGAAGCTGGGCTTTTTGTGCCAAAGCCGCCGAGGTGAGTAATAGACTTCCCAGAAGCATAGAAACTTTAGAGATGATGCGCATGAGTCTTCCTTGTGTGTTTAGAACAATCAACAGTTTGGAGGTGATTTATGACTACTCAATGACAGACTATGAAAATCATTGAAAGCGAATAGTGTACAAAAGTCAATTATTTTTTGTAAATTGTTGACAATTTACGTGACTATGTTCCAATTGAGTGCATGTCAAATGAAATCGTAAATATGTTCGCAGTAGAGCCCGCAGCTCAGGCTCGCGCCGCTATTTCCATGTTGCAAAAGCATTCACTAGCGAATGCTGTTCAGCAGGAAATTGAGAGATTAATCAATGCGGGTGATTTATGCCCGGGCGACAAGCTCACCGAAGCCGCCTTGTCTGAAAAATTAGGGGTTTCTAGAGGACCCGTGCGCGAGGCTTTTCGTGTCCTAGAAGAAGCAGGCTTACTCAAGCTTGAAAAAAATCGAGGTGTCTATGTACGGCAAGTTCCCCTGGAGGAGGCGTTAGAGATTTTTGATTTGCGCGCCATGATTGAAGCGCATGTCGGTAGTACGTTGGCAACTCTTGCAACACCTGCACAGTTAGCAAAGCTAAAAGAACTCGTGCGTCAGATGGAGATTGCAGTGCGGCAAGAGGACGAAGCGACCTATTACCGACTAAACATTGAGTTTCATGAATCGATGGTTTCTTACGCAGGGAACAAAAAATTAGTCGTGTTGTATCGCAAACTTACACGCGAGTTGAGTTTGTTTCGTCGGCGAAATTTCTCTGACCATACGTTAATGCAGACGTCTGTGAAGGAGCACAGAGATATTCTGAGTGCGATCAGCGCGCGCAACGCGAGCAAAGCTGCTGAAGCACTGCGCCAACACGTACTGCATAGCCGTGAAAAAACCATTCAAAATCACGCTAAATATTCAGACCGCACGGCGCTTTAAAAAAGAATGTTACTAAGTGAGAAAGAGAGAGAGTAATGAAAGTTAATAATCGTACTTATCAAATGCCCAAGCAACCCGTCGTGGTCATTTGCGTGGATGGCTGTGAGCCTGACTATCTGGGGCAGGCGGTAGCCGGTGGTCATATGCCTTGGTTGGCAAAGGTGTTGGAGCAGGGCACAGGCCTCCACGCTGACTGTGTCGTCCCGAGCTTTACGAACCCTAACAATCTGTCTATTGTGACGGGTGCACCACCTAGCGTGCATGGCATTTGTGGTAACTATTTATACGATAGTGCCAATAATGTTGAAGTCATGATGAACGATCCCAAATGGTTGCGCGCGCCCACCTTGCTGTCGGCTTTGTCAGAGGCGGGATGCAAAATGGCTGTTGTCACGGCCAAAGACAAGTTGCGCTTGCTGCTGGGTCACCAGATGAAGGGTATTTGTTTTTCCGCAGAAAAAGCCGACAAAGCTACGTTTTCTGAGCATGGCATTGAGGATGTATTGAATAAGATTGGCATGCCTCTGCCCAGCGTTTACAGCGCAGACCTATCGGAGTTCGTGTTTGCGGCAGGGGTGTGGTTGATGAAAAATCAACGACCTGATGTGCTGTATCTTTCGACCACGGATTACATTCAGCATAAATTTGCCCCGGGTACGGATGGTGCGAACGCGTTCTACGCCATGATGGACGGCTATATGGCACAACTTGACGCAATGGGTTGTGTCGTGGTGCTCACGGCCGATCACGGCATGAACGCCAAAGTCGGGATGGATGGACGGCCCAAGGTTATTTATTTACAGGACTGGTTTGATGCTTGGCTAGGCGCAGAAACCGTGCGCGTGATTCTGCCTATTACAGATCCCTATGTGGTGCATCATGGCGCGTTAGGGTCGTTTGCCACAATTTATTTACCCGAGGGTACTGATGCCGCCGCAGTTTGTAAAAAATTGCAAGCTGAGCAAGGCATTGAGTTGGTACTGACGCGAGAGCAAGCAGCCCAACAGTTTGAGCTGCCCGCAGACCGCTTGGGTGATGTGGTGGTCGTGTCCGAACGAGATACAGTGTTGGGCACATCAAAGTCCAGGCATGACTTGTCTGGACTGGATGTTCCGCTGCGCTCACACGGGGGCATTAGCGAGCAGCGTGTGCCACTCATCATGAATCGCGCCGTGCCGAACTTAGATCGACAACGTCGCTGGCGCAACTTTGATGCCTTTGATCTGGCCTTGAACTGGGGTCAGTCTGCTTAATTACTGAGAGCTTCAAACTAGATGACTGCCATCGAACAATTTATTAAAGACCACCACCTCGATGCGATGCGTATCGCCGGTAAAAAAGTAGGTGCGGGTCGTGATCGCTGCATTCAGGTATTTAATCCTTTCACTGCACAATGCATCGGCACTGTTCCAAAAGCCACGATTCAAGAGCTGCAGACGGCTTATCAGCAAGCCCATGCATACAAGCCGACGCTTTCGCGATTCGAGCGCGCGGCGATTTTGAATAAAGCAGCCGGTTTGGTGCGCGATCACCTAGATGATATTGCCAAGCTGATCTCAGCGGAGTCCGGCCTGTGTATCAAGGATGCCGTTTATGAAGCGGGTCGCGTGAGCGATGTTTTGCTCTTTGGTGCTCAAGAGGTTTTAAAAGATGATGGCCAAATTTTTAGTTGTGATCTCACACCTCATGGCAAGCAACGTCGCGTCTATACACAACGGGCGCCGCTTTTAGGTGTGATCACGGCGATTACACCTTTTAATCATCCCATGAATCAGGTGGCACACAAAGTCGTTCCGTGCGTGGCGACCAATAATCGTATGGTGCTCAAACCGTCTGAGAAAGTACCTTATTCCGCAATTTATTTTGCTGATTTGTTGTACGAGGCTGGTCTGCCGCCAGAAATGCTCAGCGTTGTGACCGGTGACCCACGCGAGATCGCAGATGAAATGCTCACCCACCCAATGGTTGATTTAATTACTTTTACAGGCGGCGTGGCAATCGGAAAGTACATTGCTGATAAAGCAGGTTACCGACGAATTGTGTTGGAGCTCGGGGGGAACGACCCGCTGATCGTCATGGAAGACGCTGACCTGGAGGAGGCCTCGAACCTTGCCGTTCAAGGCTCATATAAAAACTCTGGACAACGTTGCACCGCAGTCAAGAGAATGTTGGTGCATGAGTCAGTGGCATCACGATTCACAGAGCTTGTCGTGCAAAAAACGCAAGACTGGTCCTACGGAGACCCTGCGAATCCAGACAATCTGATGGGGACGGTGATTGATGAAGAGGCGGCGCGCTTATTTGAGTCGCGTGTGCATGCAGCGGTCGCAGAAGGAGCACGTTTATTAGTGGGTAATAACAGACAAGGTGCGCTGTACTCTCCTACCGTCCTTGATCGGGTTACGCCTGAGATGTTGCTGGTGAAAGCAGAAACCTTTGGACCGGTGTCACCCATTATTTCGTTCAAGAATATTGATGAAGCCATCCAGATTGCTAACGGCACAGCGTTCGGACTCTCGAGCGGTGTGTGCACCAATCGTATGGACTACATTGTGCGCTTTGTGAACGAGTTGCAAATGGGCAGTGTCAATATCCGAGAAGTACCGGGTTATCGCTTGGAACTCACTCCGTTTGGCGGTATTAAAGACTCGGGTCTTGGTTATAAAGAAGGTGTGCAAGAGGCGATCAAGAGTTTTACAAACATTAAAACTTATTCCATTCCCTGGATGTAACACCTTGCAGAATATTTTAAATCTACTGGCTGCGATTGCACTTTTGGTGTGGGGAACGCACACCGTTCGTACCAATATTCTGCGTGTACTCGGCGCGTCGTTGCGTGACTGGTTATCCAAAAGTGTGAGTCGGCCTGGGTGGGCATTTGCATCGGGCGTAGGCGTTAGTGGTCTATTGCAATCAAGTTCAGCAACATGCTTGATTGTTAGTTCTTTTGTTGGGCAGGGTATTTTTCTGACCTCAACGGGTTTGATCATGATGCTAGGCGCGGATGTAGGCATTAGCTTAATGGCGCTGTTGTTTTCTTTTGATCTGAGTTGGCTCTCTCCGCTGCTGATATTAGGAGGGGTCATTATTTTTGTGACGAGTCAAAATAATAGCTGGAACCGATGGGGGCGCGTTGTGATCGGTTTGGGTCTAATGACCTTAGCGCTGACTTTGATTGTGCAAGCGACTCGTCCTATTTCGCAGGCGCAGGGTATGCATGTCATGCTGAGCATATTGCCTAATGACGTTGCAAGTTTCATTCTAATTGGTACTGTACTCACAGTTATTTTTTATTCCAGTTTGGCGATGGTGCTGCTGACGGCAAGCTTGTATTTTTCTCAGATTGTGTCTTTGCCTATGGCCTTAGGATTAGTGCTGGGAGCCAATGTAGGAAGCGGCTTGCTAGTATTTATTACGCTCTCTAAGTCTGCCCCTGATGTGCGGCGTGTGCCTCTAGGTAATTTGATATTCAAGCTTGTAGGGTGTGCTCTTGCAATTCCCTTTTTAAGTTTTTATTTGAACTTTGCGCAGACCATTCAATCATGGGGCCTAGACCCCGTGGTGAGCTTTCATGTTTTGTTTAATACAGTGCTCGCCGCAGCCATGTTTATGTTTGTTGGCAAAGTAGGGGGATGGTTAACGCAGTGGTTGCCTGCCTTGCAGTTTGATAGCAATAAGGTTCAGGCCAAATACTTGGAGCCGACTGCCTTAAGCACGCCTTCCTTGGCGATTAGCTGCGCTGCCCGAGAAGCTTTGCACCAAGCCGATATTGTTGAAACAATGCTTCGAGGCATTACAACGGTCATTCAACATGATGATGCCGAATTGTCAGCTAAGCTGCGTAAGATGGACAATGGAGTTGATGAATTATATTCGGCGATCAAGTATTACCTGACTCAAATTTCGCGTGAGACACTCTCCCCTGAGGAGGGACAACGCTGGGCTGATATTATGTCGTTTACCATCAACTTAGAGCAGATGGGCGATATTGTTGAACATGTGCTGCAAGATATTGAAGATAAAAAAATTGCAAAAAGACGTAACTTTTCACTGGCAGGTTTTGAGGAGATTCAAGATTTGCACCAGCGCCTCATTTCAAACATGCAGTTAGGCATGAGCGTCTTTTTAAATGGTGGAATAAAAAATGCTCAAATGCTTCTTGAGCGCAAAGCTGAGTTCAGGAACCTAGAGCACATGTACGCGATTCGGCATGTGGCTAGACTTCAAGAAAATACACCACAAAGTATTGTGACGAGTTCTTTGCACATTGACTTAATTAGTGACTTAAAGCGAATAAATTCACATATTTGTTCGATTGCTTATCCAATTTTAGAACAGGCGGGCGTGTTGGCTGCAACGCGGCTCAAACAGTCGGACTTATTGTCCGGATGAATCAACTCTATAGAAATTTATCAGGAACGTCATGGCACTTACTGTAGAGGACATTGAAAAACTCTTTCAAGAAAAGGGTCATGAACAATATTCGGGCGAGCCTGTGACTCAGTTACAGCATGCCTTGCAAACGGCGTATTTGGGGGAACAAGAGGGCGCGAGCGAGGGTTTGATCACTGCGGCCTTGCTGCATGATTTAGGTCATCTGTTGCACGAGCTTGGCGACACCCCAAGTATGCAGGGCGTGGATGATGTCCATCAATATCGTATCGTTCCTTTTTTACGCCAATTATTTGCGCCCTCCATCATTGATACGATTCAACGACATGTGGATGCCAAACGTTATCTGTGTGCGGTGTGTCCGAGTTACTACGCGTCTTTGTCGGATGATTCGAAACGTAGCTTAACGCTCCAAGGCGGCATATTTACCCAAGAGCAGGCCGACGCTTTTTTCGCAGAGCCGGGTGCCCAAGATGCTGTACAGCTGCGCCTCTGGGACGATTTGGCCAAACAGCCTGATATGTTAACTCCCCAACTCTCTCACTATATGCAAATCGTCAAACGTTGCGCTCTCAGTCATTAGTATGGATGCGACGACGATGACCATGTCTTGGTCTGTATTGCTGGTTGTGGTGTTTGGCGCACTGTTGCATGCGAGTTGGAATGTCATTGTTAAGTCTAGTGCGGACAAAACACTTGATACTGCCTTGATCCATTTGTTATGCTCTTTGGTTGCTCTGCCGGTATGCCTGTATGTGGGTCCCCCTTCGGCAGAAACCTGGCCGTTTATTCTTGGGTCATTGATAGTGCATGTCGGCTATTACTTTGCCCTGGCCGGTGCTTATAAACATGGTGATTTCGGTCTGACCTATCCACTCATGCGGGGCACGGCCCCCATGCTGGTCGCGATTGGTTCTTTTGCCTTGATTGGTGAAGCGCTCTCGGTGATGGCTTGGTACGGCGTGGCCAGCATCTGTGGTGGTGTATTGATCATTGGCTTTTCCAAAGCTTGGTGGTCGCATCGTAAGGCCATTGCGTTTGCGCTGTGTAACGCGGTCTTAATTGCGCTTTACACCGTCATGGATGCCAAAGGGGCGAGACTGTCTGAAAACGTGGTGCAGTATATCGCTATGCTATTTGTCTTGGATGGGTGGCCGTTTGCCCTCATTGTTTTCTTGCAGCGAAAAGGCAAGGTTTGGACGTATGTCCGTATGCGGTGGCCGGTCGCTTTAGGCGGCGCGTTCGCCTCGATCGGCTCTTACGCGATCGCGTTGTGGGCAATGACCGTTGCCCCAGTCGCCATGGTGGCAGCGTTACGCGAGACCTCGGTGCTTTTTGCCGTTGCGCTCAGTGCTTGGTTATTAAAAGAAGCTTGGTCGATGCAACGTTTGCTCGGTACGGCTGCGATTCTTTCAGGGGTAGTGGCGCTGCGCTTAGGTTGAGCGCAGCGAGTTGGTTCACATGACGGAGTGGATTCCCATGCTAGAGAAACAGCTTCCCTCTCAGGCCAAAATTGTGATTGTCGGCGGCGGTATCGCCGGCTGCTCGGTCGCGTACCATTTAGCGAAGTTAGGTCAGACCGATGTGGTCGTATTAGAGCAAGGCAAACTCACGAGTGGCACCACTTGGCATGCCGCAGGCTTAATCGGGCAGATGCGGCCAAACCGCAATATGACTCGAATGAGCAAGTATGGTATCGAGTTGTATTCCACGCTCGAGGCAGAAACGGGCCTCGCCACGGGGTGGAAGCAGTGCGGCAGTGTGAATGTCGCCCGGACTGAAGCGCGGATGAAAGTCCTGCGTAAACAAATTGCACTGGCCCGCAGCTTTGGGGTCGAGGTGCATGAGATCTCACCAACTGAAATTGGCGAGCGAGCCCCTTTGCTGCGTACCGACGATCTTGTGGGCGGCATTTGGGTGCCGGGAGATGGCAAGGCCAATCCTACAGACTTATGCATGTCTCTTGCAAAAGGTGCGCGCCTGCAAGGGGTACAAATTTTTGAAGGGATTGAGGTGACAGACGTGTGCTGCAAGACGGCTCAACGGAAAATATGCTTTTTCGTATTCCTCAGCTTATCTCTTGGATTTCTCATAGGTTTCCCCTAGAACCTGGTGATGTGATCGCGACTGGGACACCAGGTGGCGGAGCCTCAGCCCACTCACCTCCGGCTTGGCTCCTGCCGGGACAAAAGGTGACAGTATCTTTGGAGGGTTTGGGACAGTTGGTCAATCCAGTCAAAAGAGGAGTGCCATTCTTTGAAGCACCATAATGCGCGTCCCCGAGTATTACTGACGAGTCCAATACACCCGGATATGCAGGCTTTATTGGCTGCAGAGTGCGACATTATTCTTGCACCTGACACTCAGGCTTCAACCTACAAGCGACTCATTTGCGATGTGCACGGTGTCATTGTTAGAAATCAATTGCCGCCTGATATTTTTGAGGACGCGCCTTTGACTCGCGCTGTTGTACGACACGGCGTTGGTCTGGATATGATTCCCGTTCAGGCTGCCACTGAGAAAAATATAGCAGTTGCGAATTTGCCGGGTTGCAATTCGCAAGCTGTTGCGGAGTATTGCATTGCTGGAATGCTTGCCTTGCGACGTAACTTAGCAGGGATGGATGCGTCGTTGAGAAAAGATGGCTGGGCCAAAGCACGTCCGGCTGCCGATCATTATTTGGAGCTCGGGGCAAGTACGCTAGGCATCGTAGGCGTAGGGTCAATAGGCACATTGATTTCCTTTATGGCACAAGGTCTTGGCATGAAAGTGCTGGGCCTGACGCGTCGTCCTGAAACACTGCCTAAAGGCGTGATTGCCGTGGACAAGGAAAAGTTGTTTGCGCAATCAGATGCTGTTGTGCTCGCTTGCCCACTCACCGATCAAACGAGAAATCTCGTGGATAAAGACACAATCGCTAAGATGAAAAGCCGTGCGATTTTGATTAATGTCTCACGCGGTCCGGTTGTGGATACTGATGCGCTGGTGATTGCCCTGCGTGAGGGGCGGTTGGGGGGTGCCATGCTTGATGTTTTTGATAAGCAGCCACTAACGGGTGCAGAGCAAGTTTTTGATTGTCCCAATCTGATGCTGACACCTCATTGTGCAGGCATCACAGAAAGCAGCTCCTTCGTGACGAGTGAGGGTGCTGTTAAGACGATGCTGGCGTTATTGCAAAATGAGCGTCCTAGTAATGTTGTCAATCCTGAAGTCTTTAAGGACTAGTCTCCTATGAAAATCAAACGTATACAGGCAGTGCCGATTTCTTTTCCTGTACCCGCGAATAAATCGGTCACGCTGGGTATTGGGCGTAGCGTCAAGCGTGATGCTGTTTTGATACGCGTCGATACTGACGAGGGATTGACCGGTTGGGGCGAGTCACACCACGGTCGTTGTCCAGGTGCCATTGCCAAGCTAATCGACACAACACTCAGTGAATTGGTGTTGGGAATGGATGCGACAGACGTGAATAGTGTTTGGGCGCGCGTCTATAAAATGCAAATTGCGAGTCATGGTATGGGCGCAGCTGCCGTATTGGCGCTAAGCGGGCTTGATCAAGCCCTTTGGGACATTCGCTGCCAACAAGCGAATCAGCCTCTTTATCGTATGTTGGGCGGCTCCTCCAAACCGATCAAAGCTTACGCAGGTGGCATTTCCCTGGGTTGGCAGGATCCGGAGAGCCTAGTTCAAGAGGCTTTGGGTTATATCGGTGATGGATATCGCGCTCTGAAGCTACGTATGGGAGATACACCAAAAAAGGATATTGCGAGAGTGCAGGCGGTGCGAAAGGCTGTCGGCGATGATATTGAGATCCTGACAGACGCCAATACAAATTACACGTTGGAAGCAGCGGCAAGAGTTTTACCCGCCTTTGCTGAGGCCCAAGTTGCCTGGCTTGAGGAGCCATTCCCACCACAGGATCGACATGCGTACGCAACGCTGGCAAGGATGAGTCATGTGCCGTTAGCTGCAGGAGAGAATCACTACACACGCTACGAATTCGATATGCTGATCGAAGATAACTGCGTACGCTACCTTCAGCCCGATTTATCTAAAACGGGTGGCATCACGGAAACGATGCGTATTGCAGCGATGGCCGGTGCAAAAAAACTGACTGTTAACCCCCATACCTCTGCGACTGCAATCAATATGGCCTGTAGCTTGCATCTGTTATGCGGCGTAGATAATCCCGGTTATTTTGAAGGTGATGTGACTGGATTGAATCCCTTTAGGGACCATCTCGCGGGTCAGGTCCCATACAAATTAGACGCAAACGGATGCGTTGCTCCACCAGAAGGTGTGGGTTATGGCTTAACGCTGGATATGGATTTTATTCAGTCTCATCCGTTGATTGAAGGGCCATGCTACGTTTGATTGCGTCGAACTCAACAGTTTGACTTTAAATATATTGAAAAGTCTTTTCACCAATCGACTGTTCATTTTGAAGGCAATGTTGACCACAATGATTCCATTTAATTAAGCGACAAATAAATGGAATTCGACGTTGTAGTGGTTGGTGGCGGTAACGCTGCCATGTGAGCTACTCAGGAGGCGCATTTCGTATCGCATATAACGGAGTGGAAGATATCAAAAGACTTGTTCCTGATCTCAGTGAAGATGAACCTAACTCGAGTGATTTCGGAACCTACACTGAAGAACAGTTTTATGATGAAGTGGATGTGTAAACGTGGCGTTCGATTTGTACCATCTATGGACGTCAGTCATTTAAAGAGGATGGAAAACATAAATTCTGGGTGTGGGCTGACGCTTGAAGTGGCTGGCGGTGGAAAAGGTCTCATAGAAATGTTGTACAACTGTGTTGAAAAAAATAATATTCAAATTTTCGGGATTGCTTTGCCAATCTAGTTCAGCATCGGCGAGAGTAAAAATATTCTGCTGGGAAAAGGATCCATTAATGTCTGCGCATGCAGAAAATGGTAGGCCGCATAAGAGTTCGCCACAACCATTGCGTCTTCGTGCCAAAAGTTCGTCTTGAGGTCTTGGGCAACATGATCGATTTGTTCAGGAAACCTAAGCTTCGCAAAATCACCAATCGTCTCCCTGCCAGAAATGTTCAGTCCCCTGGAGACGAGTGCCTCTCCCAGACCTGTTTTAAGACGACCGCCTCGACCGGGTAGGTAATAAATGTCCTTGTATGATTTTAGTCTCAGCTAGCGGACGACTTAGCAAGTTTTTAAAAATAGTAAATACAAATAGATATTAAATAAGATGTAATTTTGCTAATATCTATGTATGCCAAAGATACCTCAAGCTCTTTTAATGTTACCGCCTCTCGTGCAGGCGCAGCTGCGTCAGCTCGGCGAAGACCTCACGATTGCACGTAAGCGACGTGGCGAGTCTCGTCGGCATTGGGCTGAACGGATTGGGGTGTCGGAGCCCACGCTCATGCGTATGGAGAAAGGCGACCCTTCTGTAGCGCTGGGGATCTACGCTTCAGCGCTCTGGCTGGTTGGACGATCCAACGAGTTGGCCAAAATCGCATCCCCCGAGTTTGACTTTGGCGCACTCGAAGTGAGCGTAAGCGCCGCTAAAAAACGATCCGTGCGCAAACCTATTTCTCTGGAAAATCGACTTCAGAAAAAGGCACAGCCATGACTATCGCAATGCCATACCAACCTATTGATGAGATGAGCCTCTGGTGGTTGGGTCAACCTGAAATACCTACCCTGATCGGCATCTTGAAGTTTGTTTCGACCATGCGTGGCGTTGGCTTGCACTACGACGCCAACTGGTTAAGTCATGGCTTTGCCCTCAGTGAAGACTTGCCGCTGCGCGATCATTTGTTTTTACCAACGTCCAAAGACTCCGCGGTAGGCGCGGTCGACGATGCGCGGCCCGACCGATGGGGGGAGCGCATTATTCGTACGTTTGATCGGCCTGCACGCCTATCCCTGATGGAGTATCTGTATTTTGCGGGCGCTGACCGCTTTGGTGCATTGGGCGTTTCTCTGTCTACGCAAATCTACCATCCACATATGACGGGTCCACTGCCTCAACTCCCTGACTTGTGCTCAATCGAAGACAGCATTGCTCAGATTTTTTCTGGCGCGCCCGTCAACGATCAATGGATGCGATTAGTCAAACCAGGGGCCAGCATGGGAGGCGCCAGACCGAAAGCATTGATCGAGTTAGGAGGTGCAGAATGGGTACTCAAGTTCCGCGAAGAAGGTGAGTCTACCGATACCCCTCTCATTGAACACGCCACAATGACACTAGCGCATAGCTGTGGCATTCGTGTCGCGCAAACAAAAGCATTGCCTTTACGCAAAGGTCATGCGATTGCTGTTCGACGCTTCGATCGGCTCGCAGGCAAACGCATTCATAGCCTCTCTGCTGCAGTTGTACTGCGCGCATGCGCAGAGGACCTGAGCTACCCGGCGTTAGCGCTTTGGTTACGACGCAAGGGTTCTGTCAAATCAGGGCAAGCTGCACAGGATATGCGCGAACTATTTCGCCGGATGGTTTTTAATATCTTGATCGATAACAACGATGATCACGAAAAGAATCATGTTGTTCAGATGGATGACACTGGGTGTTATTCCCTCTCACCAGCTTTTGATGTGCTGCCCACAGGACAGGCACTCGGCTTTCAACAAATGCGTGTTGGTGCGCAGGGTACCGAGTCAACGCTTAAAAATGCCATCTCCGAACATAGTCTGTTTGGCTTAACGTACGACGAGGCTGCCGCAGAAATCGCGCGGGTCGCTCGGTGTGTGGATGGTTGGGAATCGCACTTTAAAGCAGTTGGTGTGTCGACTTCGGATTTAATGCAGCTCGCAGTGCAGATTGATCGTCCTTTTCTGCGCCAGCAGCGGCTTGCTTGGTAGAGCGGTCTGTCGCGTATGCTCTTGCCAATTAATGCCGCATTATCAATCGCTATTTTCACACTAAAAAAGGGTTTGGTTTGGGATTTGATTAATTTTTGTAAATGTTTGTAAATTCATTTGATCACTAGTCGTTGATGCTTTTAGATTGAGTCTCACCATAAAACTAGGCACTCTATTAGTTATATAGAGTGGATGAAGCAGGAACGCATGTACCACTACACAGATGGAGGCCTTCGCAATATTTGGTTAGCGAATGGCTACGAGCGTATGGAAACTCCGTATGGAATGGCTATTACCATTCAAGACTTACCAGGTCTTTCAAGAGCTATATGCAAAGCACTCATTCGCAAAAGCAGCAAATTAACGGGTGCAGAATTTCGTTACTTGCGCCAGGCTATGCTCATGTCTCAGGCATCACTTGGGCGGACCTTAGGTCGCACAGATCAGGCGATAGCGGGTTGGGAAAAGAACAGCAAAGTCCCAAAATTTGCCGACCAAATGCTTCGTGTCTTTTATGCTGCTCATGCAGACGGTAATGAGCAAGTCAAAAATATTGTTCACGCACTGAATGATGTTGAGAGAACGATTCATTTTGTCATGACGGAAACGAAACAAGGTTGGCAATCTAAAATCTCTGAAGTTGATCTATCGGAGCAAGATGACTGCGAACCTATTTCGCAATCCGCATGACGCATTGACCAAAAGCCTCTGTCTGAGGCTTGATGCCCAACTCCATGCATTGGTTTTTAGCCGCATCGAGTGACACAGGCGCTGCGATGGGCTGTGCTACCGGCATGATCGCTGCAGGTGTTGCCGCAGTCGTTGCACTTGCCGTGTTACTCGCTATTGTTCCAGTCGGCGTCAATGTAAGCGTTTCAGTCGTGGTGGTCCCTGTCGGGCTGACTTGGCGTGTTTGCGTCACGCCTGCGGGGGTGACGCTCGTTTGCGTCGCACCGGGCGGCCCACCTGCTGGGTTAGCTGTCGTGTGTGTAGTCGCGTGTCCTTCTGTATAGCCGACCTTGGTCATTTGTCCCATCATGACTTGAATCATATTGGGATAGTCATAGGCAGCGCCCGAGGCATGGTCGATTGCGACGCCAGTCAGCCCGCCAATGAAAAAGTTACCAATCATGCCTGTTTTTTACGGAAACGCTTTTTTGTGTGCCCCCGGTGATGGAGGCGCAACCGCCTAGCAAGTCAGGTGTCTCATGAGATGCGACTTTGTTTTCTTTTTAAATATCTTTATGTAAATGATAAAAGGTCCCAGCAAACGTGTATCGTGAGTATTAATTCGAATGCAATTCAATGGATGGTGCGAACAGCATGTTTAAAGCCTTGGCTTTGCAAACGGTATGTTTGCTTTTATTTGTTTCCATACACGCTCAAGCTCAGGCGCAGGAGCCTCAAAAGAGTCTCTACGCGATTGAACGTCAGGTGATGACGGTCCATGTGCGCGCGGATGGTACCTATGAGGAAAAGATCGAAAGTGTCAGGCTGGTCAAGTCTGCAGCAGCGATCGAACTTGTTAGCCAAGATGATTTAGATTTTTACAGTGATCGTGATACGGTCACGGTGCTCGAGGCTTTCACTGAACTGCCTTCTGGTGAGCGCATTCCTGTGGCTGCTGATGCGATCAGGGTGGTCGACGAAGAGCGCTCGGATGGTGCGGCGATGTTTACCTCTCTCAAGACCCAGGTGGTGATTTTTCCAAAGATCAATGTGGGTGCCCGAGCGCACTCAACGATGGTTCGCGAAACACACACGCCCCTGTTTCCGGGTCATTTTGTATTTCGTAGAGCGGTGAGCCCCTCCGTTGAGTACGGTCATTTAGAGTTCAATATTTCGCATGATCCTGCACTGAAAATCTTTGCGGATAGTCGAGGTTTGAAGGGTGGGCGTATTTCAGATGGTCCAGATGGTGCGGTGCGCTATCGCTACACATTTGCCCAACCTGTAATCCAAGCTTCAGAAAATTGGCAGGTGTCGACGGGTGATTTTGGTCCTTATGTGCATTTGTCGACTTTCGAAAATCCTCTGGCAGTGGGTCGGGTGTATGAGAAATCAGCTGCGCCTAAAGCGGCAGTGACCCTTGAGGTCAAAAAACTAGCAGATGAGATCACCGCTGGCATGACCGATGCAAAAGAGCAGGCGCAGGCTTTTTATAACTGGGTGTCTCAAGAGATTCGGTACGTGGCTATTTTTCTGGGAGCAGGGGGTGTAGTCCCTAATCCAGCTGATCAAATTATTCATAATCGTTATGGTGACTGCAAGGATAAAACCACGTTATTGATTGCCTTGCTCGCTGCCAAGGGCATCAACGCCTCAACAGCAATGGTCAATTCTGGCGGCGCTTATCAAATCCCGCGCTTAGGTTCGGTAAGTCCCTTTAATCATGTCATCGCCTATATTCCGCAATGGGATCTCTATCTCGACCCGACTGCCGAACTCGCACCTTTTGGGACTTTACCGATTAGTGTCAGCGACAAGCCAACGGTTATTACAACGCTCGATCGTATTGGACGCACGCCTAAGCAAGAAGCCTCCACAAACTGGGTTCGATCAGTCATCAAGATTCAGATCAAAACGGATGGACAGATCGCGGGCTCAGCCTCCGCGGATTATGCAGGGCCATCGGATTACAGCGCACGTTTGACTTTTGTGGATTATGAAGGCGAATACAAAGAAAAATTAGTGCAATCCCATTTAAGGGCTAATCGTCAGTCGGGAGTTATAGTCCGTCCGATGCGCGAGATTTAAATACGCCATTCACCAATCGCAGCACCTTTACACTCGACCCTGTGGCTAATTTTCCGGGGCCTGGGGCATTGAGTGTCCCAGTGGGGTTGTCGCCGTCCCACATCAGTCGCTTGAGTTTCAACAGACCCAGAGCTCGTTTACTTTTTCCCTATACCTGTCTGTCCTATCGCTACGAGGAAATCTACGAGATCGCGTTCCCTGCTGAGGCGCGGATTACGAGGATACCGACTGATGCGTCTTTTAATGAGGGTGGTTTGTTTTATCAGTCCACTTATCGTTTAGAGGGACAAGTCGTGAACGTCAAACGCGTTTTACAGGCGCAACGTCCAAGCATGGTCTGTCAACCTGATGACCATCAAGTCACGCGACGCTTGCACACTGTGGTGCAGAGAGATATACGTGGGCAGTTTTTTTATGATTGAGAGATCAACTTGGCACAACTGATCCCTAACCTTGAAAAAAAAACGTCACGATAGGTCTGCCGCGCGAGCTCGATGTGTTGTATCGCCTTGAGTCCTCTTTGCCTGATGCTGAAGTTGAATCGCAAGCTCAACCTGCGAAGCCCGCTAGTTCAGATAAGCCTTCGTGGTGGCTGTTATTGATTGTGTTGGTGATTGGGATTGTGATTGGTCTGGCTATTCGGTAGTTTTTTGAACGAGTTTTCCAGAAGTCGCATAAAGGAATGACTCTTGTATGCGCAAATCTATTTTGGCGTGAGCTTGGTGGTGCGTTTGGCCGTGGTGACTTCGCATGTGTGAATATGACGAGGTCAGGTTCTAGGATATTTGTTTTACCATTTGTTTAATCACTACATGCAAGATTGATGCTCTTAGAGATCTGGCACTCATGTCTCATCCTTCGCATTGGGAAGGGAGGACAAATAAGTCTTAGCGCTTTCTGGTACGTCGACAATGACTCTGATTCCGAGTCCGTTGAGCACTTGAAAGAGCTTTCCCCATTGGACGGTCTCGCTACCGCGCTCTACTTTACCAAGAAAGTTTTCACTGACGCCGATACTGCCCGCAGCGTCATCTTGACGAATTCTTTGAGCTTTGCGGCTGTCGCGCACGATCTTGCCAATTAATGCCGCATTATCAATTGCAATTTTCACAATAAATCCTCATGTTTGTGAGGATTTTGAGCCATATTTGCAAGATTATCAACGAATCCTCATGATTGTGAGGATTTATGAATACAAAGGGTTAATTTTGCCAAAATCCTCACAATCGCGAGGATTTATACATTGCAATCTTTCCAAATTGAGTGCAGCCTACTGATGCGTTTTGAAAAACTCTAAAACGTATTCGTGACCCGTTGCAGCGACTGTGGGATTAGAAGCTTGATGGTGTACTATTTTTTTTCAAGCTAAAAGGGATACCAATATGAAAAAAAACCTCTTCGTAACACTACGCACAGTTGGCTTAAGTGGCATGACCGCTTTAGCTTTACTTCCTCATTCGTTTGCGCAAGCGCAAGCCTCTAACTACCCAAACAAACCCATTACGATTGTTGCGCCCTTTGCAGCGGGTACGCTCACTGATATTTTGACGCGTACCGTCGCTAATAAACTCGCTATCGCAATGGGTCAACCGGTGATCGCAGAAAACAAAACTGGCGCAGACGGTAATATCGGCGCAGCCTACGTAGCCACGGCACCGAAAGACGGTTACACCTTATTAGTGGGCGCAACGAGCATCGGTTCGATTAACGTTTTGCTGCATAAAAATATCACCTATGATCCGCAGCGTGATTTTGTCGGCATCACGAACTTAATTAGCGTGCCCAACGTACTTGTCGTGGGATCGCATGTGCCTGCCAAGAACCTCAAAGAGTTATTGGCACTCCAAAAACTGAAAAGTTTTAATTACGGCTCAAGCGGTGCGGGCGGTAGTATGCATCTGTCCGGTGAAATCTATAAAAAAATGGCCGGTGTAGAGATGGTGCATATCCCCTACAAAGGCACAACGCCGGTGATTAATGACATCATTGGTGGTCGCGTTGAAATGATGTTCTGCAATCTGCCGGTCTGCTTGTCATTGATCAAGTCAGGAAAATTAACGGCTCTCGGTGTCACGTCTGCTCAGCGTTCTTCGCTCTTGCCTGACGTTCCAACCCTTGCCGAGGCGGGCTTGCCAGGCTTTGATGTCAGCGGTTGGTTCGGTTTGTTTGCCCCGAAAGGCACACCACCAGACATCGTCGCTAAGCTCAATGCCGAAACGGTCAAAATCTTGAATGATCCTCAGTTCAAAGAAGAGTTCTTAAATAGAGGTGCAATCACGATAGGTGGTTCGTCAGAAGCATTTACAAAGTATGCAGCCGACGAGCGCCTTCGCTGGGCCAAAATCATTGCAGATGCGAAGATCACGTTGGAGTGATGAGTCGGGTCTTGCCATGCCAAAACCAGCTCTAAATAAGTCCGCACGCGAGAAAAGCGTTGCCAATCTGCTGGCAACGCTGCGTATTGAAAATCTCAGGCCGATTGAGAGTCTCAAGCTTTCGCTAAAGTGGTTGTAAATCTCATTGATTATCCGTCGCTAATTCTTTTATGGTTAATCGTTCCAGATTTTGGCATGATCGTGCTAAAATCTGGATATGTCTCTTAAAGATGCCCTTTTCTCAGATAGTCAAGCCAAAGTCTATATTTGGATTTTTGGCCAGCCTCAACGTGCCTATCACTTGAGTGAGTTGCGTCGACTCACGGGTCTAGGCAGCGCATCCTTGCAGCGTGAAATCAATCGGTTAGCAAAAGCCGGTTTGATTCATTCAGAAATGGTGGGTAACCAGCGCCAAATTTCTGCGAATTGTGCCACGCTCGTTTTTAATGAGTTGTATCACTTAACGCGTAAAGTATTGGGGGCGGCGCCGCTGATCCAGCAAGCTTTGCAGCCTATCGCTCACAAGATTGATATTGCTCTCTTATATGGATCTTTTGCCAAACAAGCCGATACGATTGAAAGTGATATTGATCTCATGTTGGTGGGACATGACTTGGCACTGAGTGAAATATTAGAGCAATTAATTCCAGTCGAAGAAGTCCTTGGCCGAAAAATCAATCCAACGTGCTACACAACCCAAGAGTTCATGCAAAGATTGAGTGATGTGGATTCATTTGTGAGTAGAGTGTTGAATCAACCAGTGATTAATCTTATTGGGGACATCGATGCGTTCAGACGCTCTTAGTAATCTTGCCAAAATAGGCAAGATTAAAGCCGAGCCAATGAATCGTTCTGAAATTGACCGTATCTTAGCGATGGCAAAAAGGCGTCTTCAGTATGACTATTTCATTTGTTCAGTTATCTGACACCCATATTCGTGAGCCGGGTCGCTTGGCGTATGGCAAGCTAGACACCGCGCCATACTTGCGCCACGCCGTGCAGTCTGTCATGTCTTTAAAGCAAAAGCCGTTAGCAGTCGTGATGACCGGTGATTTGACGGATTTTGGTCGTGAGCTAGAGTACAAACATCTAGAAGAACTGATTGCACCCCTTGATATACCTGTCTACTTGATGCCAGGCAATCACGATGCGCGTGAGGGGCTGCGGTCAGCGTTCCCTGACCATGCGTACCTTGGGCAGTCTGGTTTTATTCAATACGAAGTGGATATTGGGCCGTTGACATTATTGACGCTTGATACCTGTATTCCAGGAGAGAGTGGGGGCACACTGTGTCATGAGCGGTTGGATTGGTTGGAGCAAAAGCTCTTAAAAAATAGTGGTAAACCCATCGTAGTCGCGATGCATCATCCGCCTTTTACGACCATGATCGGTCATATGGATAAGATCGGCATGCAGAGTGGCGTGGAGCGTCTTAAGGAAATTATTAGCCGTCATCCAAATATTGAGCGAATCATTTGTGGCCATTTACATCGCGCGATTGATGTTCGTTTTGCCGGAACGATTGCCAGTACGACGCCTTCACCGGCGCATCAAGTGACACTTAATCTAACGGAGGATGCTGAGTCGACCTGGATGTTAGAGCCGCCGGCTTATCGTGTGTTTGGCTGGTCACCGCCCGAAGGTTTGGTGTCACACCTTGCGTTCGTCGGACCCTATGACGGCCCTCATCCCTTCCGTGAAAATGGCAAGCTGATCGACTGAGTTTACGCCGCTTGCAATTCCATGTGAACGCGACTGCCTGTTGCACAAATTCAAGATCTGGCCAGGCCTCGGCAAAGCTACACACATAAATCAGGTTGGCAAGCGAAAATCCATTTATGGATGCCGCTGATCTAAAAAAAACGAGAAATCCAAACCACGACAACAATCCATATCAACACGATAAGTGCAGCCCCAAGGTAGCCCAAGAATTTTTGGTTAGTTTGAGCACGCCAATTTTCAGCTTCCACGCGCGCTTGTGCGATGATCGCAGCCGGAATAAACCGAATCGCTAGCCAAATTAAAACGGGCAAAATCACAAGCTCATCCAGATAGCCAAGAACTGGAATAAAGTCAGGAATCAAATCGATCGGACTCAATGCATAGGCGACAGCAAAGCCACTGATGAGTTTTGGTGCCAGTGGAGTCGCTGGGTTTTTAATGGCGAACCAAAGCATCAGCACATCTTGCTTAAGCGTGACGACTAATGCTTTGAGTTTTTTGAATACTTTCAATGCTCGATCCTAAACACCTTTAGTCGTTGTAGCTCTGACTCACTCGATTAAGCTGCCTGAGCATGGCAGGCCACTCCAAAATGCCATAGCGACGTGTCACACTTGGGTTCCACTGAGTATTGGCTTTAGCGACAATATCCGCAGGCGGAATAATTAATTCAGTATTACAAGCCATAGCATCGACCTGTACTTTACAGGCGAGCTCGAGCCTGTATATATTATTGAAGGCCTCTGGAATCGATGGGCCGACCGCAAGTAAGCCGTGGTTATGTAAAACCATCACGTCCGCATCACCGAGATCCTCTTGCAAGCTTTTTTGCTCAGACAGATCAACTGAGATTCCTTGAAAATGGTGATAGGCGACCTTTGCAAATCTTGTCGCTGTTTGCGTCAACGGAAGCAAGCCGCATTTGAAGGTCGATAACGTCATTCCCGCGCGCGAATGGGTATGAATCACGCACGCCGCATCGGGTCTAACAGAATGAATGGCGCTGTGAATCACGAAGCCCGTTCGGTTAATGCCGTACTCATCGTTTGGTCGATCCATGATATTTCCATCAATATCAATTTTGATCAAGGAGGAGGCCGTGATCTCGTCATACAACATACCGTAGGGATTGATCAAAAAATGGTTAGGCTCGCCCGGGACCATGGCGGAAATATGATTCGCGATCATGTCGGTCATGCCATAGAGAGAAACAAGTCGGTAGCAAGCGGCGAGTTCGACGCGCGTTTTCCACTCGGCCTCGCTGACCCGACTTTTAATGGATCCAGCTTTGATGGGCGTGGTGGCCTTCATATCAATCGGTGATGCGCTCATATTTTGATCTCCTTAAAATAGATGTTTTTTTGCGTTTAGCCTTTAAGGCGATAAACGGAGTTTTATTTAGCATCCATGAGTTTATATTTTCTGCGTTTTTCAAATGCCAAATAGTTTTTCGTTACGTCAGGATCATCATATTTTGATGAAGAGTTTGAGTCCGTGTTGACGCCATCAAGTCCGGGAATAACGGCAATGGCTTCCATCCAATGCTCTCGGGGAACCATTTTCCCAATAAATGGCTGTAAGTAATGATCTAAGTGCCCCATATTTGGATTTTCAATTTCTAATGAAAGTGATGTGAGATAAGACTTTTTATTCGTACGCATCCAGTCTATTGAGATTCCTGCTCGAAAACACAACTCCGCGTGAACAATCAACATTGTGCGTCCGTTGCCGTCAAGAATTGGGTGACCATACGCGAATAATCCCATGATGAAACCTGGTTTGGTCAAAATTAGATTTTTCTCTTGAGCCCAGAGTAGTCCTTCTTCAATAGCCCTACGGCAGTCTTTGGGATGACAGAAAAAGATTGAGCCCTTAGAGACTGATCGCTCTGGCAAAACTTCCGCACGATCTTTCCCTGCCCATGGGTATAGCGCGTTAAAAATTATTTCATGTACTTTAAGAAAGTCGGCATAACCAATACGTTTGCAGTTAGATAAAAAGTTAAGGGCAAGTGGCAGCTGTGCACGAAATAATTCGTGCTCGGCAATCTTTACAATTTCTAAGTTTTTTTCTGCGCTTGTATTACGTAGATAACCCGCTTCAGCAAAATCACCAAAGGGATCAAACATTGGCAAGCTCTCGATGGTGTGCGATCACTAATTTAACCATTGCGTTAGGGGTGAGCTTTCCAGCCCGAGTTAACGCAACTAAAAGATCATCGGTTATGTCGCTGCGCACCTCATCACCGGCAATTTTGGTAACGCTACTTGCCCATTGGTCGGCATAAGTAGGGTTGAACGTTATACCTTCAAGCCTGGCTAATTGACGAACATATTTTGCAGTCAAGGTTAAGCGTATTTTTTTATTACGTTTAAACGACTTACTACGGATATGTTTTGCTCTGGCTGAGGCTTTATCTTGTAACGCCTTTTTTCCGATCTGTTCAACTACGCTTGGTTTGGCGTAAACGCCGTGCCCGACGCGTTCGATGAGTTTTTCATCAATCAAGGACTTCAGTGCAAAAGAAACCTGGGTTGAACTACCGAAGTCGCTGACATCCGAGCGTAAAAGCACCCCATCTCGACGAGGGCGAAGCGACTGAAGTATGCGTCCTTTAATATCCATCGGTTAATTATACATTTATAAAATTATTCATTTGTATCAATATATTACGACATTTAATATGCCGGTCATAAAAAATAAAATCAACATGTCTCATGCGGTGAGACAGTAAGCTGATATCTTAGGCCTGAATTGGGTATGATCACCAAAGAGACAGCAAATCAGCTAATAAAACAAGCGAATAAGTGACGCAACCACATGGATCGCACAGAACGCTTTTATAAGATTCAGGCCATGCTGATGGCCAAGCCCTCGGTCACGATGAAGCAAATGCTGGAGGCGCTTGAGGTATCGAGGGCGACGCTCAATCGTGATCTGGCTTATATGCGTGACCGGCTGGGTGTGCCTTTTGCCTGGGACGCGAGCTTGCGAGGCTATGCGTTGACGCGTCAGCAGTCAGCCGATAAAACTTTTGAGCTGCCCGGTGTCTGGTTTAACCAGCAAGAGATTCATTCGCTGCTGAGTATGATCGAGTTGATTTCAAAACTTGAGTCAGGTGGCTTATTGCAAACACAAGTGGCACCATTTAAGGCACGTCTAGAAAGCATGCTCGAGGATGGGACAGGTGACTCGAAAGAAGCAATGAACCGGATTCGGATCTTGCCGATGGCGCAGCGTCAGGTCTCGAGCGAATATTTTCAACTCATCACGCACGCACTAGTTCAGCGCAAACGTCTCGATGTGCAACATTTTGCGCGACAGACGGGCAAAGCCACGGAGCGACAGCTATCGCCGCAGCGTTTGGTGTACTACCGTGATAATTGGTATCTCGACGCCTACTGTCATCTGCGCGAGGATCTCCGAAGTTTTTCCTTGGATGTGTTGAGCAACGTCATGCTTGTTGATCTGGACGCACACGTCGTCGATGAGGCGCAGTTACGTGAAACCTTTGAAACGAGCTACGGTATTTTCACAGGTAAAAATCGACAAGTCGCTCGGCTCAAGTTCACGCCGTTTAGGGCTCAATGGGTTGCACGTGAGATTTGGCATCCCGAGCAAATCGGTCAAGTGCATGCCGACAGCAGCTATACGCTCGAGGTTCCTTATGGCGAAGACTGGGAGCTGATCCAAGACATCATGCGCCAAGGTTCAGATGTTGAGGTCTTAGGGCCGCCGGCATTGAAAAATAAAGTCAAAGAGACCTTGCAGAAAATGTTGGCGCTTTATATGAACGCTTGAATGTCAATCTAAAGTCAATGCGTTGATGTACTTAAGGTAGAACTCAGGGCAGACGGGATTGCATGTTTGGACCATCATACCGAAAGCAGGGTTCACCATTGGATTTGCATTCCTAAGCGATAGCGCGAATAGAAAATTTATTTGAGCAGGTTAACAACACGCTCCTAATATGCAAAAAAATAGTGATCGAAAACTGAGCCTATGTTCTATTGATTTAATTATTAAGTTAATATACCATTTCATATATATTTTAATCATGCCTAAAAATGAAAAGCCGCTTGAATGGGTCGGTAATAGTCACAAAGACCTGATGGCTTTGCCAAGTGACGTTAGACGCGTATTTGGATTTGCTCTTTCATTAGCGCAAGTTGGAGAAAAGCATGATGCCGCCAAAGTATTGAAGGGCTTTGGTGGGGCTGGAGTACTTGAAGTCATCGAACACGATGTGGGAGGAACTTATCGTGCTGTCTACACCGTTAAATATACAGAAGCAGTTTTTGTTCTGCATTGCTTTCAGAAGAAGAGCAAACGGGGGATCATCACGCCCAAAGAAGACATAGAAGTTATTTGCTCAAGGCTGAAAATCGCCGAAGCGTTTATAAAGGAGTGTCGAAAATGAAAACTCGACTTATTAAAGGTGTACAGATACAGCGTAGTTCCGGCAATGTATTTGCTGACCTAGGTCTGCCAGATGCAGAAAAGCTTAAGATCAAAGCGGGATTAGTGATCGAGATTAGAAAGGCTATGACGAGCCTAGGTCTGAATCAGCAAGAAGCTGCAAAACGGATGGGGATTACACAGCCTAAAGTCTCAGATATGATGCGCGGTGACTTTTCGAACTTGTCCGAGCGCAAACTGATGGATTGCCTCATTCGTCTGGGTTATGACATTGAAATAAAAGTACGACCAGCTAAATTTGCAGTGGGACACTTATTTTTTGCAGCGGCTTAGTGCAGATTGTTCTTCACTGATTTTTGATAGCTGGCATTCCTAACGCAGCATGGCCACATACATGGCTTCGACGCGTTCACGAGCCCATGGCGTTCGCCGGAGGAACTTGAGGCTCGAGGCTATGCTGGGGTCGTGCGTAAAGCATCGAATGTCGATTTGCTGCCCCATGGATTCCCACCCATAGCATGTCACGAGTTCGGTCAGTATCCGTTCCAGAGTGATGCCATGGAGCGGATTGTTAGCTTGAGTTTCATTCATGATGGTGTGGTCAGTTAAGCATGACAGCGCGACATGACTAAACGATGAACTTTTTATTTAATTCCCTGATGCGTTTATCAAGGTAGTAGCCACCGTATTCTGTGTAGTGCAGAAACGTTCGGTGGCAATGGGAGCACTCACAAACATCTGAGCGATTATAGGGATGGTGCTGGACTGAAATTGGGGCATCCGCAGACCAAAGATTTGTACCATTTGGGTGATGCTCATCCAAGCATTCCTCGGCACCTTCGACCCTGAGTGTTCCCAAAGGTTTCAGTTTGCTGAGATCGAAATAGCCTGGCACCGATTCCCATCCTGGACAAAACAGGGGCGAGCACTCTGAGCAAGCCTCTGCTGTGTTTGGAGAGTTTGCAATCTCAAGCAACTGAGCTCTATCTAATTCTTTAAGCATGTAGGTGACGTATCAAGATACTGATGTCAGTCTTTGTCATCTTTTTCTTGATTGTGTCGGGCTTTAGTGAACTCAACGACGGTGTAAATTAGGCCAATGACCATCACTGAAAAGATGAATATTGCGGGAATCAATAGATCATTTTCGGACATTTTTTAATCCCATCAGCGCGCAGAGTTTGAAGTAAATACCAAAGGTAAAAATCGATGGGATCCAGATTGCAGTGAAAATAGCTTGTTGCTGATCCTTAACAACGAACCACAAATAGGCTGAGATGATGAAAGACAGCATCACAGCAGTGATAATGAAATAGTCAGAACGCTTGAACATTAGTAGCTCCTATTGCTTATTTGTTTTTGAAATAATCAGAAATGCCATACCCGATTGCGCTGAGAAGACACCCGCCAATTGCCAGGGTACCAATGACGCGCACACCAGAGGACAGCCCAAATGAAAAAATCTCCATATCGAAAACACCTACAATTCCTAGAACGAGAGCTAGGCAGCCAAATGCGGTGAGTGTGTTTCCAACAAAATACATTATTTGAAGAGCGAGGAATCTCGGTTTTTTTAGACCGGTATTGTTGGCGTCAGATTTCATGCTTTGATTTATTTACAGTAAAAATCGATGTCTTGACTCATATTTCTATCAAAACACCTGAATGAAATAGACTGGGTGATTGTACGTGGTGGGCTCCCCACCAAGGCACACTTTCTAAAGGGTTATCTGTCAGCTTAACCTATAGTCTGACGTCTTGCCCATTCGATCAATATCATATGAGGCATCGTCAAGCCTGCAAGCCCAATGAATATGATTTGCAAAAGAAGAGCGTTTTGACTGATCGCGGTCGCTTGAAACACATACGCAGCTATCGCGCCTAGCAATAAAGTCACGATCGTAATGGCAACGATCACTAGCAATCCTTTGCCACGGTTTTGGATTTCGTACTGTTGAAATATTGGCAGTAGGTGACGTGGGCTGTGCATCAAGCAAAAAAACACAACAAAATACCAAAGAGGTGAGAGCAACCAGGCTACTAAAAATAGAACTGTAAGCTCAGTGATCGCGATTGGCTGCTTGAGTTTGAGTCGTGACGCTAAAACGATTGCGCCTAGAATGCCCCCAATCTGCATTGACCATATGACCACCATTGGAGTGTGACCAAAGAGTAAATAATCGAAGATTTCTTGGGTGCCTTCTGGATGAAATAAGGTTGGTAGTCCGAGAACGAAGGCGCCGTATGCGATCTGTTGCCAAATACTATTCTGGTAGCGTTGATAATCTCGCCCAAAATGGATGACCGAAACCGCAAGAAAAATGACAAAACCAATGATGGGTATGTACAACCATAATGCGATCATGGCTGCGCCTAAGACGACATAAAGCGTTAAAAAAACGGATAGTCCAAGCCAGCTCTTCCACAAACCTATTCGTTGGGCGACCACAGGATCTAGTGCCCCATGCGGCAAGCCCAATACTGAAATTAAGGCGGCGGCGATGATTAGGCTTATATCCATCGTGTTAAACCGAGAGCGCTCGCGATGAAGGGTTGTTTCGGCGCACCCCAAATAATATGGCTCGCCGATCTTAGGGTCGGGCGCATCATGAACGATGCGAAGTCATCGGCACGTACCTTTAGCCCAAGCTGCATGAATATATTTGGCAATGTGTGTGGTGCTTCTCGTACCAATCTCAACAGACAATGATCCATCCATTTTGTCCAGCCAGAATCTATCGAAGTCGATGGTAAGCGATCCGTTTGAACAAGTGCATTGGATGCTTTTTCAGCCCATTCCCACATTCTTAAAAACCCGTAACCAGAGGCCGCGCGTGTCATGCTTGCGCGTGCGCCGATTGGTACTCCCCAGTGATCAGACTCATCCTTGAGTCCCATCGGAATGATCCCTTCTTCACGACGGATGATCTGACGCTGACCTGCTGTTTGTTTGCCTAGTTGATCGAGATGAGACAGGTCAAAAGGCTTTTGCCCGAACGCTGTCCATTCGATCAAGCTTCGTCCCCCGGAAAGTGGGAGCTCATAGAGGAATACAAGAGACTGATCGACAACGTGTAAGGAAGTCATGAGCTGAGCCTCTTGATTCTGAGGATGCTTGTCATGGACTTCAAAACCGACAAAACTTTGACAAGCTACAAACGTCGAATGCCTGGGAGGCCTACTGTCAAGAACATGTTTAGCTTGAGGTGGGCTTTCTAGGCGTGTGTCCAAATGAAGGGCGATATCTGGATGTGCACTGAGCTCAGTTTGTGCCCATTGGAAAAAACGATCGCCCTCAATGTAGGCATACTCATACTGATTGCCTGTTTGGGTCACACTCTCACCGTTCGGTAAAGAAAAGCGCCACGTTTTCCAGCGATCATGGATTAATACGTCAAGTGGGTGCGGTCCGTTCACCCAAAACCCGAAACTCTGTGAGCGTCCCAACGTAGGACGTGCTTCGGAGATTAATACTTTCCCTGGCAAACGAGAATGCTTAGCGAGTTGCAAACCCAGCATGACACCGCTGACACCAGCACCGATGATGTGAATCCAGGGTGAGTCTTTAGACATTAGGTTGTGCGATGCATATTCTGCTGAAGACGTGGTTGCTTTTCAAAGGGACGTTTATCTAACGTGGGGCGCGCATTAAAGTTGACAATAGTATGTAGGCAGAGGGTGATTTTTCTGGAGTTAGGGACGACAGTACGCACGCCCCAAACATCACATTTATTTTTAATCAGACAGATTCCGATTTCTCGATACACTTTTGCTGCCACTAAAACACCGAGGCGTGCTCGAAAAGGTAAAGCTGGCAAGCCACGAAGGCCTGACTCATACAGATCCTCAGCCCAGTGTAACAAGTCCAGTACGGCATCTTGTATGCTCAGGCGCTGAGTCTCTGTGGGGGCGAGTATTTCTTTGGGATTGATATCAGTGACCCAATCGCCAGGTAAATAACGGCGATCCGCTCGTGCATCTTCAAGTACATCTCGTGCGATATTCGTCATTTGCATGGCAACACCAAGATCTGTGGCATGCGAGCGCGCAACGCTATCGGTGACACCGAGTACATCACACATCATCAGTCCAACAGTACCCGCGACGCGATATGCGTAAAGCTGTAATTCTGCTGCAGTTTGAATGCGTACGCGATCTAGATCAGAAAGTACGCCAGTGATTAAGTCAAGCAAGGGCGCGAGTTGAACAGCGGGTCGAATATCAAGGAAAGCAGCTACTAATGGATCTTGACGATCTTCGATCTGGACAGACTCATACAGACTCTTTAGACGCTCGCGTGCGTGGTCTGGATCTGCTGTTAAATCAGCGATATCGTCAATGGTCCTACAGATCGCATACAGCTGTGAAGCGGAATGCGCATGTTTTTTTGTCAGAAAACGGCTGGCAAGATAAAAGGTCTTGCCGTAGTACTTCATCTGATCAAAGCCGTTTTGTGCTTTCATTTTATGTCTGCTTGAGCCTGCTGCAAGTAGTCCTTTGCAAGCTTTTCAACAACCTTGGCTGAGCTCACGACTCCAGGAAGTCCCGCGCCAGGGTGTGTACCCGCACCAGCCAACAGTAGGTTATCAAAGTCTTCAGCTTTGTTGTGAAATCTAAACCATGCGGATTGCGTGAAGAGGGGTGCAATGGAAAAACCTGCGCCTGCGACAGATAAATAGTCATGCGCAAAGTCATCGGGTGTCATGCTAAATGGTTCAGCAATATGAGCACTGAGGTCGGGCAAAATAGTGGCCTCAAGCGCAGCAAGGATTCTTGCCCGAAGCTTTGGTTCCTCCACACTCCAGTCAATATCGCCTTCTTGATTGGGAACAGGCGCTAAGACGTAAAAGCTATCGTGTCCTTGTGGTGCAAAACTCGGGTCCGTAGCGGTCGGCCTATGCAAATATAGAGAAAAATCCTCGGGTAGAACTTGACGATTAAAAATATCAGCTAACAGTTCTTGGTAGCGCTCGCCCAGCCAGATAGTGTGGTGCGCAACATCAGGATATTGTCTTGTCGTACCAAAAAACAAAACGTACAAACCCATCGATAGTTTTGCAAAGCGCGATTTGGTTTTCGTCATGACCCCCTGAGCAGTCTTAGGCAGAAGTTCGCGATACAGATACAAAGCATCACCGTTAAATACAAATAAGTCGGCTTCAAATTTGCCGTTAGAAGTATTTGCGGCGGTGATCTTACGTGATTCATATTCAAATGAAGTCACGGTCGTGTTGGTGGTAATTTTGATACCAACGCGGTGCATCAGATCACTGATTGCTTGGACTAAAGCACCCGTTCCACCCATCGCAAAATGGATGCCGTAGGCACGCTCTAAAAAGTGGATCAAGGCGTAAATTGAGGTTGTGTCGAACGGATTGCCGCCCACCAGTAGCGGTTGTATTGAGAAGGCTTGTCGAAGTTTTGGGTGTTCAAGATGCCGACACACCATTTGCCAAACGGTGCGATCTGCGCGAAGTTTGGCAAGGCTGGGTAGTTGCTTCATCATGAAGCCAAATTGGTGAAAAGGCTGGTCTGATAATTCGACGAAGCCTTTTTCAAAAATCGCTTTTGATGATTGAACTAATCGAAGGTAGCCTGCCTCGTCAGGAGGATGGATACGCCGAATCTCTGCCAACGTTTCTTCTAGTGTGCCACCGTAGTCAAAGGTACTGCCGTCCGCAAACTGAAACCGATACCAGGGTGTGAGCGGTCTGAATTCGATGTGATCTTCACGTTTTTCACCGAATAATTCAAAGAGTTCGTCGAATAAAAAGGGCGCTGTAAGAACGGTAGGGCCTGCATCGTGTGTATAGCCGCCGCGCTTAAAGACCTGGCCGCGACCACCGAGGGCACTGAGTTTTTCAATTAATTCAACTTCATAGCCAAGGGCCGCAAGTCGGAGTGCCGAGGCCATGCCACCAAATCCACCACCGATGACCACTGCACGCATGTTCAAGCCGCCTGATGAATTAAGGGATTATTTTTCTTCAATCGGTTTATCAGTAGTAACAAGCTATTTTGACAAGATAGGGGTAAATCCGACAGTGACGTTGTTGCTGTTTCAATATAGCGATTAAAGTGTTCCAGCATGGCATGTTCTGCATCATGCTCGGAACCGGTCTCGTCGATCAACACCCAATAGCCATTTAAGCGACTGCCTTTGTCCTCTTCGCGGTCTGCGAAGTCGTCCGCAAGTTGATAGGCAATTCCGATATTCATTGCAACATCAAGGATATGCTGAATATCGCCACCATTCCATTTTGATAGGGCTAATGGAAGGGCAATCGGAAAGCCCAAAAGAGGACCACTTTTTAAACGAACCGCATGCTCGTAGGTTGAGTAGGGGATCGGGGTATCTGGGCGCCAAGCACAGTCGAGCGACTGACCTGCTGCCATATGACACACACCTTGATTAAAAGTTTGGACTAGCAACACGAGTTGGCTATGGGATAAGTCTGGAATTTGAGTCAGTTGGTCGAACGCTTGACTAATGAGCGCATCACCAAGACAAACTGCTGAGGCTGTACCTTCGGCAAACCAAACGCTTTTCTGTCCTCGCCTAAATTTATCTCCATCCAAAATGTCATCATGAATGAGCGATGCTTGGTGCAAGACTTCAATTGCGGTGGCTAGCGGTTCGGTGACAGCTGTGGGTAAACCAAGGTGATAACCCTGTTCTAAGGTGAGTTTTGCTCGAATACGTTCTCCACCTGAAGCAAGGTGAATTTGAAATGCTGATTGTAAACTTCGTTCTGTAGCGATAGCTGAAACACCAAGTTGATTGAGACGACGCTCAACTTCGATCAGAGAACGCTGAATTTCAATTGCCTCGTCATTTTTATTATTCATCTGCTGCCTCCCTTTTTGGTGAACCTTTAGAGGAGCCCAAAATAAAAGGGTGATCAGACATACTGTCATGACCACCCAAAGTGAACTCAACCTAACAAAAAACCTTCATCTTTAACAAGATGTCATTATGTTTGCTTAGAGTCACTTGTTGCTGCGTACCAGATCAATAAGCCGAAGGCGATCTTATTGACGAAGTCTGCAAAGTTATAAATGATGTTAAGTGACTGGCTGGCTGCTGGAGTCGTAACGCCTGCAGCATCGACAAACACGTAGTAGCCAAAAACGTAACCAAGTGGGTAAATTGCCCAGCCAACAGTGACGATCCAGCGCATAGCGTTATAGGCACTTTTAACTGCTGGAGGCGCTTTTTGTTCGGCTGCTTTGCCAGCTTCGCCAGCGAAAATTTCCCACAAAATGTAGAACCAACCAAGCATGCCGATGACAAAGCCAAGGGTAATGTTGATGTAGCCTGCTTCACCTAGGTAACCAGGTACTAACATCACCAGTGTGCCGATCAGGAGGCGCCAAAAGATACCAGCTGTGGCAACACCAATAGCACGCAAGATCAAGTAGAACTCAATCATTAGGAGAGGCACTGTCAAGAGCCAATCAATGTATCGGTAGACGGTTGGTGTTTCACCGGTTGCGATCCATACATCGCGCATATAAAAATAATGGAAGGCTGCAATAAATGTAACCAAGCCTGAGACGACTAAGGATGTTTTCCATTTGCCGCTGACACTTTGTGTTTCCCAAAGGAAGAAAACAGTGGCAGCTGCCAAGGCCATTGAGACTAACCAAAATGAAATACCAACGAAGTCGTCAGATTTCAAGTCGGCGGCAGCGAGTGCTGCAGTGGGCAGAATGATCAAAGCACTTGCTGTTAGAAATCGAGATAAAGATTTTTTTACATCTATCATAGTCGCCTCCAAGGCGGATGGTGAAAAGCTTCAGATTATTGGTACATTTTTATAAGTTCTGATGAAAGGCAAATATGTTTGGTCATAGTATTTTTTTGTAATTTTATGGGCGTAATTCTCTCATTAAACACGCAAAAAAAACCCTTTTTATTTTTATGTTTATTTAAATAAAAATATTGATGTAAGAAATATTTAGTTCTAATGTGCCATTTGGTTAACGTTTCTTAGTGCCACTAGTAGTCATCGGATCAAATTACTCTGGCAAATGCGTCAAAACTTATTCGCTTCGCCGATTTCGTAAAGCGACTAACGCATTAGGCAATAGTCGTGTCACACGCGTCTGTATTATTGTTTCGTTTTTTTGCCACCATATGCCAATCCCGATCGTGAGTAATCCCAGTACGGTCAGGCTGATAGGAAAGCCGATACTGTCATTAAAGATGCTTCTGGAAAGATCGCCCAGCAAGATCAGCACGCCCAAGCCTCCAAACACCACAAAGACTTTGCGCATTAAACAAGTGCCAATTGCGATGAGTAGAAAGTTAAAGCAAAGATAAAGCAGCTTTATAGAAAGTAAGTCGCTATTGTGTGCACTGATCCCGATCCAGAGCGTGAGTACTCCAAATAAATACAACCAAAACGCAAAGTCCTGGCTGCTGTAGTCGTAGATGTCTGTGATGAGTGCAACAGCAAGCATGCTCAGCCCCAACCAAACTGCGATGCGTGGATGAAATCCCATATAGGTGTCATCGGGGAGACTCAAGAGCGGCGCGAGATCCATGCTGAGATAAAAGAGCGCCACACAGATCGGCATCAAGATAAAGCCAATCTGATAGCGTAACAACACAAGTAATCCAAACAGAATCGTCGAGAGTTCGATGGTGACCCATCTGCGGTCGACTAGGGTATGTAAATTTTGGTAGGCAGTGGGGGAGTCAAAATCACCCCGCATGGTTTGTAGGCCGTAAACAAAAAGCGGCACCATTGCTACGGCGAGAGTGGCCATGATCCCTGCGGGGATGATCAGTGACTTCTTTTGAAGGTACTCAGCCAGTACTAAGCTAATCATGGCGTAGAGCAAGGCGATCGCAGTGAGCCCTTTACCTCCAAACGTCTCCCATCCAAGATTCATGAAAATCGTCATCGCACCGATAGCGATACAGCCACCTAAGTAATAAAGTGTGCTGGTCGGATTGAGAGCAGGCGTCGATTTGTTTTGTCGCTCAATAAAGTCCCAAAGACCATCAACCTGCTGAGGGGTGATGAAGCCTTGGGAAGCGGCTTGCCCGAGGGTTTCTTTGGAAATTTTCATAGGAGTATTTTTAGAAGGCTATATAGAGCTTATACGCCACATTACCCAGTTTATTGGTTTTTCTTAGATACACTTGACGCAAAGCCACCGAAGATTTTTTCCCGTTTCTCAGTATTGATCTATCCAAGTGTTACGCATCGCTGGGATCACGGTCTTACCATACTCAAATTTTTTGAGACAAATCGTTAGTGCTCTCATCACGGAAATATTATGAAATCAAAAGATGGTTATCTGGAAATCCCTTCACTCAAGGGCAAAGTTTCTGAGGAGGAATGGCAAGCGCGTGTGGATCTGGCCGCATGCTATCGACTTGTCGATATATATGGTTTGTCTGACATGATTGCCAATCATATTTCTGCACGCATTCCCGGCGAAGAGGGTGTTTTTTTGATTAATCCCTACGGCATGATGTATGAGGAAATGACTGCCTCGAGTCTGCTAAAAATAGATTTTTCTGGCAATGTGGTGAGCGGTCCTGATTTTGGAAGCCTCGGTTACGGTGTGAATCGTGCCGGAGCAGTGATTCATAGCGCCATACACGAAGCGCGTCACGAGGTCGGGTGTGTTTTGCATACGCATAGCTGGGCGTCCATGGCCGTATCCTCTCTTGAATGTGGGGTGTTGCCTCTTAATCAAACCGCGATGCGATTTCTGAAAGTTGCCTACCATGACTATGAGGGCGTTGTGCTGCTTGATGATGAGAAAGCATCACTGGTCAAAGATCTCGGGACAAACAACGTATTAATCTTGCGTAATCATGGTGCGCTGATTGCTGGCGCAACAATAGGTGAAGCCTTTAATTGGATGCACCGTTTAGAGCTTTCCTGTTATGCGCAACTTGCTGCAATGGCCTGTAATTCGCCTATGGTGAAAGTGTCTGAAAGAGTTTTAGAACAAACGTGGAACAACTATCAGGCTAATACACGCCGTCGATTTGGTGACTTGGAGTGGCCAGCTTTAATACGCAAACTCGATCGTACCGATCCGACTTATAAAGACTAAATGTTTGATGTTTGACGCCTCATATTTTTAAGTTCATTATCGAAATCAAAGAGTCAAAAGTATCAATGGGAGATAGATATTGAAGGAAACAATAAGAATAGGATCTGGGGCGGCTTGGTGGGGTGATCGTGTAGAGCCCGCTGCGTTGAATGCAGAACATGGAGATTTGGATTACTTGTGTTTTGAAACGATGGCGGAGGCCACCGTTTCAGCTGCACAAGTCAGAGCGAGACGCGATCAGTCTTTTCCAGGGTACGACACTTATCTCGATGATCGAATGAAGGCTGTGCTTCCAGCTTGTATGAAACGTGGCACCAAAATTGTCACGAATCAGGGCTGGATTAACCCTGATGCGGCTGCTAAAAGAGTGGCGGAGTTGCTCAGGGAGATGGGATACACGGGAGTAAAAATTGCATCAGTCAATGGCAGTCTCATCACCGAGCATGTGATCGGGATGACCGACACCATCATGGAAAATGGTGAAAAAACCTCGTCGTTGAAGTCCACGTTGATTTCCGCCGAGGCGTATTTGGGTGCGGAGCCCATCGTCGAGGCACTTAAGGCGGGTGCTCAGATCGTCATCACAGGCCGAGTCGCTGACCCCTCGATCTTTATGGCACCGATGATGTTCGAGTTTGGTTGGGATCC
>Ga0105050_10000993_pt1 | contig 43261 bp, 32 predicted proteins | sample FRY01_FD_78088 | JGI IMG/M metagenome (GOLD analysis project Ga0105050, IMG submission 78088) | Freshwater microbial communities from Lake Fryxell liftoff mats and glacier meltwater in Antarctica - FRY-01 | ecosystem: Environmental > Aquatic > Freshwater > Ice > Glacier meltwater ...
AAGGGTGTTTTTGTGGGCCCTTGGGTTTTTTGCGTTGGGCCCCCCCCGGCGGGGGGGGGGGGTGGAAAGGGGGGGGGGGGGGGGGGGGGGGGTTAGTCGGGGGTCGCCCCCTCACGGGGGCGCGGATTGAAACGATAGATCCGCTTTGGAGGGGCTTGTAGGTGTAGGTCGCCCCCTCACGGGGGCGCGGATTGAAACGATGTGGTGGTCTGCACAAGCAGTCCGGTTTCTGTCGCCCCCTCACGGGGGCGCGGATTGAAACCATTGATCGTACCGGCCGACTTCGCCAAGCCGACTGTCGCCCCCTCACGGGGGCGCGGATTGAAACCCTCGGCGGCTGCTTTGTCGAGGTGTTCCGCCGGTCGCCCCCTCACGGGGGCGCGGATTGAAACACCTCCTACCCCGTCGGGACCTACAGCGTCGCCGTCGCCCCCTCACGGGGGCGCGGATTGAAACATATGAAAGGTTCCCGCCCCCATCTTTCAGGGGGGTCGCCCCCTCACGGGGGCGCGGATTGAAACTTTCCATAACCACTGCATAGCGAAGCAGTCGGAGTCGCCCCCTCACGGGGGCGCGGATTGAAACCAACAAGGTCGGTTACCTTGCAACCCAGTGTCGTCGCCCCCTCACGGGGGCGCGGATTGAAACTATAAAACTTCGGTCAAAACTCGCCACGATTTCGTCGCCCCCTCACGGGGGCGCGGATTGAAACTATAGCCGGCGGCACTACTGCAACTTTATCCTCAGTCGCCCCCTCACGGGGGCGCGGATTGAAACACCCGTAAGGCTGGTTAATTAAGGTAAACTCAGGGTCGCCCCCTCACGGGGGCGCGGATTGAAACCATGACCGGGCTCATGATGCCGTTTAACGTGAAGGTCGCCCCCTCACGGGGGCGCGGATTGAAACCATTGCTTGCTGGCATTGGTGGGCGATCTCGGAGGTCGCCCCCTCACGGGGGCGCGGATTGAAACGTGCCTCCTCCGCCTCCTCCGCCTGGACTGAACTGTCGCCCCCTCACGGGGGCGCGGATTGAAACGCTGACCGGCGCATCGGCTCTTGCGACCTCAATCGTCGCCCCCTCACGGGGGCGCGGATTGAAACGTTTACCTATCCCGAGCACAGACGCGGCTTGCGGTCGCCCCCTCACGGGGGCGCGGATTGAAACGCCTTATTCGGCGTCTTTGCTTTGTCGGTGACGTCGCCCCCTCACGGGGGCGCGGATTGAAACACCCCATCTTTGCCTCGCTCACCCGGGAATTCCTGTCGCCCCCTCACGGGGGCGCGGATTGAAACCCACCGGCCCAGGAGGAACATACGACACCCACGGTCGCCCCCTCACGGGGGCGCGGATTGAAACACCCTGCCGACCGAGTTCCTGCGCTTCATCGTCAGTCGCCCCCTCACGGGGGCGCGGATTGAAACATACGCTTCTCCCGCCTCACCGCCAGGGGCGCCTGTCGCCCCCTCACGGGGGCGCGGATTGAAACTCGAGTATCGGCGGCCTGCTCAAAAGCTACCAGAGGTCGCCCCCTCACGGGGGCGCGGATTGAAACTGCCGGAGTAGTCATTGTATTTGACTTCGGCTAGGTCGCCCCCTCACGGGGGCGCGGATTGAAACGGATCTTTTTTGCCCTGCTGCTCAAGCGCCTCGGGTCGCCCCCTCACGGGGGCGCGGATTGAAACTCTTGCGCGTAGTAAACGGTGATCTCATCACACGGTCGCCCCCTCACGGGGGCGCGGATTGAAACGATTTCCCAGACTTCGTCGTCTTCGGGGTCGCGGGTCGCCCCCTCACGGGGGCGCGGATTGAAACGGCTAGTGCGTCCGTGCTGGCCGAGCGGGTAGTGTCGCCCCCTCACGGGGGCGCGGATTGAAACGAATCGGGGGCCTGAATGCAGCGATCGACCTGGCGTCGCCCCCTCACGGGGGCGCGGATTGAAACTCGGACCACTTGGGATCCGTAAACCCGGCGGACCGTCGCCCCCTCACGGGGGCGCGGATTGAAACGTCCCTTGGGGCTCGCGGAGCGACTAGAGGCCTCTGTCGCCCCCTCACGGGGGCGCGGATTGAAACTCGGCGTCGCTGCGGGCGTCCACGACGCGGCTGGTCGCCCCCTCACGGGGGCGCGGATTGAAACATACGCTTCTCCCGCCTCACCGCCCGGGGCACCGTCGCCCCCTCACGGGGGCGCGGATTGAAACTCGAAGTCCCACGCGCCGGCAGTCTGGGGGCGGGTCGCCCCCTCACGGGGGCGCGGATTGAAACTTCTCGCGGGTGTCATTCGATGTGGTGGTCTGCGTCGCCCCCTCACGGGGGCGCGGATTGAAACAAGTCATTCCTAGCATCTGGGGCAATCTCGGCGGGTCGCCCCCTCACGGGGGCGCGGATTGAAACGGGGTAGGTGGCAGACCATTTGGCGGCGAGGCGGTCGCCCCCTCACGGGGGCGCGGATTGAAACCTCCTGCTGCCTCGACTGCCTCGATATAAGCGGCGTCGCCCCCTCACGGGGGCGCGGATTGAAACGGTCGATGGTGTTGGCTATGGCGGGATCTCCGATGGTCGCCCCCTCACGGGGGCGCGGATTGAAACGATGGATCCGCTTTGGAGGGGCTTGTAGGTGTAGGTCGCCCCCTCACGGGGGCGCGGATTGAAACTCGAAGTCCCACGCGCCGGCAGTCTGGGGGCGGGTCGCCCCCTCACGGGGGCGCGGATTGAAACTTCGGGCACGTCGTTGGCGACAGGTTGGCCCACAGTCGCCCCCTCACGGGGGCGCGGATTGAAACAGCAGCTCTCCGCGGCCTTTGGCACCGCCATCCGTCGCCCCCTCACGGGGGCGCGGATTGAAACCTGCACTGGGCCGAGCTCTCCCGCGACCTCCGCTGTCGCCCCCTCACGGGGGCGCGGATTGAAACGCTGAAAGAGTCTGCATCTCGGAGGCGTAGATGGTCGCCCCCTCACGGGGGCGCGGATTGAAACCTCCTGCTGCCTCGACTGCCTCGATATAAGCGGGTCGCCCCCTCACGGGGGCGCGGATTGAAACGCGTCGGAGGATCCGGTGATGTTTGGGAATTGTAAGTCGCCCCCTCACGGGGGCGCGGATTGAAACAAGAGCGACCCCCGGCAGAAATTCGCCATTGCCGTCGCCCCCTCACGGGGGCGCGGATTGAAACATCAACCCCAGCACCCCACCCCTCCTCTAATGGAGTCGCCCCCTCACGGGGGCGCGGATTGAAACCTCGAGGAGGCCCAGCGGCAGGAGCGCCAAGGCCGTCGCCCCCTCACGGGGGCGCGGATTGAAACAAAAAGGCGATGCCGGTTGCCGGACGCCGGTTTGTCGCCCCCTCACGGGGGCGCGGATTGAAACATCCGCTTCTCCCGCCTCACCGCCAGGGGCACCGTCGCCCCCTCACGGGGGCGCGGATTGAAACATTTTCCGCCCCTGGATCTCGCGCAGGGCGCGCAGTCGCCCCCTCACGGGGGCGCGGATTGAAACCGCAGCATGACCCGCGACCCCGAAGACGACGAAGGTCGCCCCCTCACGGGGGCGCGGATTGAAACCTTAACTCCCGCCGCACGGCACACCATCGCCATTGTCGCCCCCTCACGGGGGCGCGGATTGAAACCCCGTCCCGTTCCGTCCTCGCTGGCGTCGAAGCCGTCGCCCCCTCACGGGGGCGCGGATTGAAACTTTAGTCTATATTGAAGAGGTCTCCGACCTGGGAGTCGCCCCCTCACGGGGGCGCGGATTGAAACAATCCCGGCATGGGTAGGGGGAGGCGCGGATGGTCGCCCCCTCACGGGGGCGCGGATTGAAACACGTGGGGGATATGTATGATATCCTTAGGCGGAGGTCGCCCCCTCACGGGGGCGCGGATTGAAACGTGCGCGGCGGTTAGGTGACGATGGTTTGCAGCGGTCGCCCCCTCACGGGGGCGCGGATTGAAACGTCTTTGGCTTGGTTGATCTCGGCAGTGTAGGTGTCGCCCCCTCACGGGGGCGCGGATTGAAACCGCCATAGATCCGGCGGAAGCGTCACACTAGAGTCGCCCCCTCACGGGGGCGCGGATTGAAACTTTTGTTATCATGGGTTCTTGGCGGTTCGGTCAGTCGCCCCCTCACGGGGGCGCGGATTGAAACAAGTGCCGCCTTGACTAGGGCGAATTGCTCCTCTGTCGCCCCCTCACGGGGGCGCGGATTGAAACCGCGGGGCGGATCCCAAAGACGTCCTCGAAGACGGTCGCCCCCTCACGGGGGCGCGGATTGAAACAATCAATCGGGCTCGGTGGTCGCAACCAACTCCGTCGCCCCCTCACGGGGGCGCGGATTGAAACTGCAAGTTCAAGTTTCCTGGGCCTTGCTGCGCGGGTCGCCCCCTCACGGGGGCGCGGATTGAAACATCCGCTTCTCCCGCCTCACCGCCCGGGGCACGTCGCCCCCTCACGGGGGCGCGGATTGAAACACTACACCTCACGACCCGACACGACAACCTCTTTGTCGCCCCCTCACGGGGGCGCGGATTGAAACATTGCCACGGATGGCATCCGACAACGGGGGAGAGTCGCCCCCTCACGGGGGCGCGGATTGAAACAGTATTACGAGGGGAGCAGGGGCATTTGGTATGGTCGCCCCCTCACGGGGGCGCGGATTGAAACGCCATGCGGAATGGTGATTTCGTGACCGTCGTCTGTCGCCCCCTCACGGGGGCGCGGATTGAAACCCGTCAACCCCCGGCGAATCATTCGAAGCCATCGTCGCCCCCTCACGGGGGCGCGGATTGAAACGACCTGTTTTTGTAGGCCGCAACAAATGCAGATGGTCGCCCCCTCACGGGGGCGCGGATTGAAACATTTGGTTTTGGTTGGGTTGGTTTTGTAAGTTTTGTCGCCCCCTCACGGGGGCGCGGATTGAAACTCGCAGGGTGGCGGTGGTGACGTCGACGTGGTAGTCGCCCCCTCACGGGGGCGCGGATTGAAACCTCTTGCCCCGCCTCCGCCCCGTAAAGCTCCCCTGTCGCCCCCTCACGGGGGCGCGGATTGAAACCACTTCTTCGCCTGGTGGCAAGACAGCCGCTACAGTCGCCCCCTCACGGGGGCGCGGATTGAAACAGGAGCTCCACCGGGCCGGCATCACCAACACCAGTCGCCCCCTCACGGGGGCGCGGATTGAAACCTCAAATGATTTATCGCTGCAGTTTGCGACTGCGTCGCCCCCTCACGGGGGCGCGGATTGAAACTTAGTGTGACCATAGCATGGCATGGTGCAGACGGTCGCCCCCTCACGGGGGCGCGGATTGAAACCCGTCCGCTTGCATGCATTCCGCAAGCAGTGCCTGTCGCCCCCTCACGGGGGCGCGGATTGAAACTTTGCACGTGTCCGGCAGCTTCGAGTTTCCGGAGGTCGCCCCCTCACGGGGGCGCGGATTGAAACGTGGACTATGGGCCGAGCGGAGCTGGGACGGTTAGTCGCCCCCTCACGGGGGCGCGGATTGAAACCGCATCTTCCTCGGCGCGTCCGCCACCGGCACCGTCGCCCCCTCACGGGGGCGCGGATTGAAACTGAGTGTGACCATAGCATGGCATGGTGCAGACGGTCGCCCCCTCACGGGGGCGCGGATTGAAACAGCGATTGGGTCGCGTACGGACTCAGCGCCGGGAGTCGCCCCCTCACGGGGGCGCGGATTGAAACGGGAGGGTGTCGAGGCTGACAGTGTTTGGGGTGCGTCGCCCCCTCACGGGGGCGCGGATTGAAACGAGGGGCGGGTGTGGGTGGGCGGGTGTGGGTGGGGTCGCCCCCTCACGGGGGCGCGGATTGAAACATCATGTCATCGATCAAGACGGTGATGGTCTGCGTCGCCCCCTCACGGGGGCGCGGATTGAAACTACAACCCGACGCAATCGCTTTCTATCTCTGGCGTGTCGCCCCCTCACGGGGGCGCGGATTGAAACACCGCTTCCCCAAAGATTCTCGCGCCGAGAGCCGTCGCCCCCTCACGGGGGCGCGGATTGAAACGTTGGTGTTGTTGTTGTTGGTTGGTTTGGTTTGGGTCGCCCCCTCACGGGGGCGCGGATTGAAACTTTGCTTTCCCACCGCTGGGGCGGGGGGACGTGGGTCGCCCCCTCACGGGGGCGCGGATTGAAACTTGATTTGGCTGTAATCCTTGCGGCGTTGGCTGGTCGCCCCCTCACGGGGGCGCGGATTGAAACTTATAGTGTTGGTTGTCATTTGGTTGGTTGGTTAGTCGCCCCCTCACGGGGGCGCGGATTGAAACGTTTTGTATGTTTTCATTTGGTTGGCTGGTTGGGTCGCCCCCTCACGGGGGCGCGGATTGAAACGGAGAGGAGCCTTGTCACGTCCGCATTGCTGACGTCGCCCCCTCACGGGGGCGCGGATTGAAACGCCAAGAAGCCTGCATCAAATCACTTCCCCATCAAATCACTTCCCGGACAATTAATAAAGAAGCGGCTTGCAACCCCTGTCGTTCCGTGTTTTGCTCCCTCCCGTCATGCCGAAAGCCCGTTATCTCGCCCCCTGGCACCAAGTGGATCTCATCGACGCGGCCAAGGCGATAGCCGCTGATGGAGAGGGCAAGGGGCTCCCGCTCGAGGACTTGGAGGAACTCAGGGGCAAGCCGGCCATCTACCATTGCCTCTCCCGGGTGGTGGATCGGCGCTTTGTGCTAGGGGATGCGGAGCGAGAGCAGTTCGTGAGCTACATGCGCCTCTATGAACGGTTCTGCCAAGTGCGTATCCTCAACTTTTGCGTGATGTCCAACCACTTCCATCTCCTCGTCGAGGTCCCCTTCCCTCCCGAAGGACGCGGGGCGGATTGGTCGGATAAAAAGCTCCTCCGGCATCTCTCCATCCTCTATGCAAAGCGCAAGCTCGCCGCCATTCGCTGGCAGCTGGAGCTCTTCCGCAAACAGGGCAACGCCGCTGGCGCCGAGAAGCTCCGCGAGTCCTACTTCAGGCGGATGTGGGACCTCTCACAGTTTATGAAACCCCTCAAGCAGCGCTTTACCCGCTGGTTCAACAAGCAACACGGCCGCACCGGCACCCTCTGGGAGGACCGCTTCGACTCGATCCTCGTGGAAGACGGCCACGCCGCCCGAACCATCGCGGCCTACATCGATCTCAACCCCGTCCGCGCCAAGATCGTCAGCACCCCCGAGGACTACCGTTGGTGCTCCTTCGGCGAAGCGGTGGCCGGAAAGCAACGCGCCCGGGAAGGCCTGCAGCGGGTCATGTACGAAAAGGAATGCACCCTCACCAGCGAAGGACGCGCCGCGGCCCTGCTCAAAGTGCCCAGTTGGCGAAGCGTCGCGCAAAGCTACCGGCACCTGATGTCCCTCGATCTCAAACGCCGCCCCTCCAAAGCGGAAGTCAACGGCCTCAAGCCCCTCTCCGAAGCCAAAGCCCTCCGTTGCAAGGTCCGCTTCTTTATCGACGGGGTCGCCCTCGGTTCCCAGAGCTTCCTCGGAAAGCTCTTCGTCCTCAACCGCGGCCACTTTGGCCCCAAGCGCCGCACCGGCCCCCGAAAGATCCGGGGCATCGACACTCCGCTCTGTACCTTCCGCGACCTCCGCCGAGAACCGCTGTAGACCTAGCATGTCCGAAGATCATTTTCTTAAGGCACAAGGGGGCGCAGTCTCCTCGCAGGATAGGAAGCATATTTCATCAATAGGCTCCCGCCATCCACACCCCATTGCGCATCGGCCCCCTCACGGCGGCGCGGATTGAAATGAACTCTTGGTCGCTGGTGTCGCGGAGGTTGCTGGTCGCCATTCTTCCCCTTGTTTCGTGAGAGTTCCTTGCTGATCGTCTCCTAGCGGAAACCAATCGCCCTGCGGCCAATCTCCTCCTGACTCACTCCAGCTTGATTCATGTTGCAAGTAACCTTACGATCTGCCGCGCAGAGGCGGCAGTATATTTTTTCGGTCATAGTTCGTGCTTCGCAAAACCAGCCCTAGAAAAACGTCGCCTCTGTCTTTTTAACAGTTATTCCCTAGAATTCTGCAGCCGCCATTGTACCACCGCCCACGGTCCCACTTCCGCCTCCCCTCAATATCCGGCTTCCCCACCTAATCCCCCATTTTCCGCCCCTCAAACACTTGTTAATTTTCGAACAATCCAACCCCAATCATGCTCTCTCCATTCATCCCAGCAGGAGAAATCCTAGGCCCCGAATGCCAAGTGCGAACCGTCATCATCGCCGACGACCCCTACCTGCCGAGCGGGGAATATAGCTTCATCGACTTCTACTGCACCGACCACACCTGCGACTGCCGAAAAACCATCATTCAGATATTCCATGACGACAAACTGGTCTCCATCGTCAGCTTCGGTTGGGAGAGCCCAAAATTTTACCTCCGTTGGCTGAACTCCACCAGGATGCGCGAGCTGGCAACCGAGATGAGTGGGGTGAGCATCGACTTCTCCAGCCCGAACCTCGTTTCCCCGAAAGGCATCCTGTTGTTGGTCAAACACCTCTTGGATGAAAGGTGGATTTCCATGTTCAAGGAAAACTACAGACTCGTCAGAAAAGCAGGCGAGCCCGACAACATCTTCAGCCTCCCAAAAATCTCCCGCAACGCCTCCTGCCCCTGCGGCAGCGGGAAGAAATACAAGAATTGCTGCCTTTGACGAAATTTTCCATGGACGAAGAACTCACCTCCTCCTCCACCTTCTTCACGGTAGGGGACGGTCGCTCCGCGCCGTCCGGCGGCTGCACCGCCACAACCCGCCAAGCCGCCTGATTTACCCCCTCCCTCCCCCTCCTAACTCCGGGCTCCTCACTCCTCACTCCCCTCCCCCACCACCCGCTTGATCAACGCCTTCAGCGTCAGCCCCTGCACCGCGATCGAAAACACCACCACGATGTAGGTGCACACCAGAATAATCTCCCGCTCCGCCGCAAATTCCGGATTCTTCGGAATCCCCAGGGCCAGCGCCACCGAGATCCCCCCGCGCAATCCACCCCATGTCAGGATCGTCACCACCCCCGGCGTGAAGGTCCGCCAACGCCTCAGGATCGTCACCGGCAACATCACCGCCACGTAGCGCGAGGCCAGCACCACCCCGATCAACACCACCCCCACCCCGATCGTCGCCCCGGTGAAGTGCACCACGAACAACTCAATGCCGATCAGCAAAAACAACACCGCGTTGAGCACCTCGTCGATCAACTCCCAGAAATCGTCCAGCCGCCTACGCGTCGTTTCGCTCATGGCCAGCGAACGCCCGTGATTTCCGATCATCAACCCCGCCACCACCATCGCCAGCGGCCCGCTGAGATGCAGAGCCGAGGCACATCGATACCCCGCTGTGACCATCGCCAGCGTGATGAGCACCTCAATCTGGTAGTTGTCGATCGAGCGCAGCAGGTAAAACCCGATCAATCCCACCATCGCCCCCCACAGCACTCCTCCTCCTGCCTCTACCACAAAGAGCTTCCCGATCTCGGCCGCCCCTCCCCCACCGTGATCGCCCCCGTGCGCCGCTCCGCCCACCGCAATTCCCAACACCGCCAGATACACCACCACCCCGACCCCGTCATTGAACAGCGACTCCCCAGTGATCTTGGTCTCCAAACTCTTCGGCGCGTTCGCATTCTTCAAGATCCCCAGCACCGCCACCGGATCGGTCGGCGCGATCAGCGCCCCGAATACCAGACACCACAGATAGGGCACCTCCAGATGGAAATACGGAAAGAGGAAGTAGGCCGCCGTCCCCACCAGAAAGGTCGAAAGCACCACCCCCGCACTCGCCAGAACAGCGACCACCATCTTCTGCTGCCGCAAATCCCCCAGGTTCACATGCAACGCTCCCGCGAAAAGCAGATAGCTCAACATGCCCTCCATCAGCGCCTCATTGAAATCAATCCCCTCCGCGAACCTGTCCACCGCCTCCGGAATGGCCGGCACCACCCCCTGCAACAGGAGCAGCAGCAGGCTCAGCACCAGACCGATCAGCATCACCCCGATCGTCGTGGGAAGCTTGAAAAACTTATGATTCACCCAGCCGAAAACTGCGGCAAGGCTCAACAAAACAGCGGCAACATCTAGTAAATCCATGAGATTCAGTTTGCGGGTCAACCTATCGAACCAACCCCGGCATCAGGCACGAAGTTCCGCCAGCGCTCGTCCCCGCTCTCCTTCATGCGCTCCAAATCACGACTGGTGAACTCCAGCAGGGACTCCTCCCCACAGGGCACATCCACCACCAGTCCACGATCCAGAAAGTGCTGGTAGAGATGCCGATACTCCTCCGGCGCTTGAAAATTCCGAGCCGTCACCAATTCGCCGCTCTTCCGGTTCTTCCAGGGATATACATAGAGACGCACCTTGTTCTTAAACAGCCGCCCGAAGGACTCCAGCATCCCTCCCTCCAAATGGGTGCTCCACTTCGGCTTGAACAACTCATTGAGCAATCCGATCGAAAGGATCACCCCCACCGGCTCCGCAGTGTAGCGGCTCAACACCCCCACCACCCGGTAAAACTCCGGACATCCCGAGATCAAGACATGCTTCCCCAGCGCCTGCAGCGCATCAGCCCGGTCCAGAAACGCCAGATGGTCCACCCCTTCCCCGTCCCGTAGCAGGTTGTGCATGGTGATCTCACACAGATCGATCCCCTCGTCCTCCCCCGCCGACAACCCCCCGCGAAACAGCCTGCGGGCCTGCTCCAGCATGTCCAGATGCAGCTTTGTCACCGGGTGAAAACTCCCCCGCAACAACATCAGCGGCCGCCGATAGAGCGCTTCGGCAGGCTGCACCACCTCCCCGTCCGGCTGGAACATCGCAGCCGCCGTCAACCCGCTCTGCACCAGCTGCAATGAACAAAGTCGATTGTCCACAAAGGAAAAATCCGGCCCGAAATACCTCAACATGTCCACCTCCACCCGCCCTCCCGGCAGGTGATCGACCAGCGCCTTCACGAAGGTCTCCAGACTGTCCCGCTGATAGAACGCCGCATAAATCAGATTTACCCCGAGGATCCCGATCGCCTCCATCTGATCCACATTCTCCTCATCCAGCAACCGCACATGCAGCATGATGTCGTTCGGCTCCCCGCCCGGTCGCAACTGCAGCCGGATCCCCAACCAGCCGTGACACTCCCCGGAATCCTGGTAGCCTCTGGCCCGCACGGTGTTGCAGAACGAGAAAAATACGGTGTGGTCTCCCCGCTTCGGCCCCAGACGCTCCCGTAGAATCCCGAACTCGTGATCCAGCATCGCCGCCAACCGTTGCCGCGACACGTAGCGCTGCGCACCCCCGTAAATGGCATCACTCATCGTCATGTCGTAGGCCGAAATCGTCTTCGCCACCGTCCCCGCCGTCCCTGAGGCCCGGAAAAACCAGTTCGCCACCTCCTGCCCCGCCCCGATCTCGGCAAAGGTGCCATAGATCTCCTCGTCTAGATTCAAGGCGAGCGCCTTCTCATAGGTGGACAGTGCGGTTGCTTTGGACATGGGAATGGATCAGGGCGCGGGATCGACGGGCATCAGCGGCAGGACCCAGCCTACCGCCACGACATCCTCAATGAAAACCTGGTTATTGCCCACCGATTCCCCGGGAAAGCGCAGCCGGACGATCATCGAATTGCTCCGGCCTTCTTCCTTGGAAGGTGTTAACTGCCCCGCCATCTGCGAATATTTCTCAACGTAGCCGTAGACCGAGTACTCCCCTGACACGTCGGTCAAATGATACGATTCCCACTGCTTGTCGTCGCTGAACCCGTAATTGTAATAGTGGACCGGCGAAACCCGCACCCGCATAAGCACCGGGTTGGAGGGCTTTACCCGCCGCAACTCCGCCCACGGAATCTCGCTGTAGCCCACCCAGCTCTCCCAATCGACCAGATAACCGCCCGGTGCCTTCTCCACCGCGATCGGACGCAAGGAAAAATCCTCCAGCTCCACATCGACCGACAGAAAATTGTTTTGCAACTTCAATTCCCCCATCGGGGCCAGTTTGCGATACGGACTCGGCGCGTAGTCGTGCAGGGCGTAATACCCGCGCACCAGGTTCTCCACCCGCTTCCTATCCCTCACATACCCCAGCATCGTCGCCCAATCCGGAGCCTTCAGAAACCCCTCCACCACCTCGGTCAACCGCGTGATCTCACGGTTCATTTGGAAATCATCCCCGAGGATTTCCGTGGCCTCGGATGCTTCCTTCTCCGCCTCCACCCCGGGAATGATGATCTGCGGCGCCGACTTGATCCGCACGACCTGCTCCCGTGACTCCAGAAACTGCTTCAAAAACACCCCGGCCCCAGCGGTCATGAACAGGAGGCCCACCAGGAGCACCAGATAGAGCACCCGGCCCTCCCTCGGCGGCAGGTCCGGAACCTCGCCATCCCAATCCGGACGCTTGGCGGTCAGCTTCTTCGAAACCCGCTTCTTTCGCTTCATCCGCCCCGACCGCTCCGAACGTTCCCAGATCAAACCCGCCGCACCATTCCCCGCAGCCTCCGCAGCCGCAACAGCCGCCGCATCCGCCGCATCCGCCACACTCTCCCGATGACCCAAAATCACCGGCAAGTCACAATGCGGACATTCCGCCACCTTCCCCTGCCCTTCCACCGGAATCCGAAAAATAGCGAAGCATTCCGGACAGGTGTACCCCAACCATCGCTTCGCGCTGCCACCCTTGTTCTCATCGGAAATAGCGGTCACAACTTGAGCCGACTCTATGCCGACGAACCCCGGTTAATCCACCCCGATTTCGAGCTTCTTCGGGCGAAGCAGCTTCAGGCTCGCCTCCTCCTCTCCCCGAACGCTGTTGTCCAACCACAGCACCGACCCCGCTGCCATGTAGCCCCCCTCACTTTCGTCCCCCGGTGCCAGAGACAGCACCACCGATCCATAGGGGTCGCTCCCGATCAATGCCGGAGCCTTCGGCCGGATCGGCGCAACCGTCAACCGCTCCCGCAGGGAATCCTCCCCGGCCTGCGGACCATAGGTCTTGAGCACATCCTCCACCGCCAGGCCCCCTTCGCCATGCACATCACACGACCCCATTGGCTGCCCCTTGCGCAAAAACTCCTTGTAAACGGTGGACCGAAAGGTCGCCCCCTTTTCCGGATCCTCGATCGTGTCGTAGCAATAGCGCGTCTCCAGAAGCCCCGATTTCGAACAGACTGACACCCGCTCCAGGGAATCGGGAACCGGAATCTCTGTCCCCGGATAGAGCTCCTCCGCCGTGTTCATGACCGCCGCCCACGCCGGGTAGGTCAACAAGCGCCCGAACGCTCCAGGATAAATCGCCTCCCTCCCCCCATCCAAAAAGCCCACCCACATCCCCAGCGTCACCTTCCCGTTGTAGCCAAAACACCAGCCGTCCGAAAAACTGTCCGTCGTCCCCGTCTTCACTCCGCCGGCGAAACTTCCTCCCGCCAACTTCGTCTCCTCCTCCGCAAGATTCCCCGTCCGCACCGTGTCGTGGAGGATACTATGAATCTGGTAGGCGGTCGCCGCGTCACAACCCGCCACATCCCGCATCTGGTCCGATCCCACCGGAGCCTTGTACACCACCTCACCCCGTTCATTCTCAATCCGGTCGATATAGCGCAGCGCTTTCGGGATCTTTCCCCCCTCCCCAAAAGCCGAGTAGGCCAGCACCCCATCCCGCAGGGAGGTCGGTTCCGTGCCGAGGTAGAGCCGGTTCAACATCTTCGTGTCCTTGAAATCCAAGCCAAACTCACGCCCCTGCGCCACCACCTTCTCCAGACCCACTTCCCGACCCAATCGCACCGAAGCCGCGATCTTCGACGCCGCCAGCGCGCGCCGCGCCAGAATCGGCCCCTCATAGACCGGCGCCGATGTCTCCATCCCCCACTCCCCGAGAATCCCCTCCCGGCCCCCCACCATCACGGCCCGGTTGTCCATCGGTTCGTCCGAAACGGAACGCGAGGCACTCCACCCATCTGCAAACGCCGCCGAATAAATGAACGGCAGAAACGCCGTCCCCAACGGCCGCCGTCCGGCCTCGATGAAATCATACTGCGACTGCACGAAGTCCCGCCCCCCCACATGCGCCAAGACCCGGCCCGATCCCGACTCCACCATCAACGCCGCCCCCTGCAAATACGGAGGCATCGTCCCTTCCTCGGGCTGATGATTCGCATGCCTCGGATGCCCGTAGCCCGGCACCTCCTCCACCCGCGCCAACTGCCGCTCCAACGCCGCCTCCGCCTCCATCTGCAGCTTCCGGTCGATCGTCGTGTAAATCCGAAAATCCCCCCGCGACATCGCCTCGATCCCCACCTTCGCCCGCGCCAGCCCCGCCACCTTCTCGTAAAGATGCGATGTCCCGCGCTGCAACGGCCGCGGGTTCACCTTCACAGGCTTCACCGTCATCGCCGCCCACTCCACCTTGCTGATCATCCCCTCGTCCCTCATCCGGTTCAGCACGTGGTCCCGGGCCTTCTTGTTCCTCTCCGGATAACGCAGCGGCGTCAACCCGGTCGGGTTCTTCACACACGCGATCAACGAGCAACATTCCTCCGTCGTCAAATCCTTCGGCTCCTTCCCAAAATACCCGAGGCTCGCCGAGCGCACCCCGTAGTAGCCGCTCCCGAACGGAATACGGTTCAGGTAGTATTCCAAAATCTGCATCTTCGCCCGGCGCCCGTCCAACGAGGGTAGCTCCGCGTTGAGGTGCTCCTCGATCCGCAGCGCCAGGAACGCCTCCACGATCTTCCGCTGAATCCCCCCCTCCCTCCGCTCCTCTGCTTCCTCTTTCAAATTAAACGCATTCCGCGCCAACTGCATGGTGACCGTGCTCGCCCCCTGGTTGACGTCCCGCGCCCTGATGTTCAGGTAGATGGCCCGCAAAACTCCCACCCAGTCCACCCCCTCGTGCTCGAAATACCGTTGATCCTCCTGCGCCATCAACGCATCAATCAAGCGCTGCGGCACCTCCTCCACCGGGATCACACTCCGGTTCTCCACAAACATCCGTCCAATCTCCTCCCCATTCCGGTCCAGGATCAGGCTGGGCTCCTCGATATCGTTGATGTAGCGCGGAATGTCATAACCCGCCGCCCGGACCCGGTAGGGATCGAGATAGGAGTTGAGCCAGTTCAGCCCCACCAATCCACTCACCCCACAAATCGCCACGAACACCCAGAATCCTTTCCGCTTGAAAAGATGCCAGATTCGTCTGTTGCTGCTTTTGCGCTTCGCCATCTGTGGATCGGCTCTCAGGCCATGAACGACCCTGCTCCGACGCCTATTTACCCCCCATCTTCGGAGGGGGCAACTTCTCTCTTGGCCACGCACCTCCGCCACCGCATCGAGCGGGAGGGCCCCCTGCCCTTCGCCACCTTCATGGCCGAGGCCCTCTATCACCCCGATTGGGGCTACTACAGTGCTCCCGACCGCATCAGGGTGGGGCGAAAAGGCGACTTCATCACCAGCGTCAGCGTCGGCAGCACCTTCGGCAAACTTCTTGCCGCCCGCCTCCATTCCTTCTGGCATACCAACGGCTCCCCCCCCGCCTTCCACCTCCTCGAACCGGGCCCCGAATCCGGCGATCTCGCCCTGGACATCCTCTCCGCCGCCGCCGCCCTCGATCCCGCCTTCCACCAAGCCCTCCACTACCACGCCATCGAGCCCCTCGAGGCCAAAGCCCTCTCCCTCCAGGCCCGCTTCGCAAACTCCTCCGAACCCCGCCTCGCCGTGCTCCCCTCCGCGGCGGATCTCCACTTCCCCTTCGGTGCCGTCCTCGCCAACGAGATCATCGACGCCCTCCCCGTTCACCTCCTCCAATGGCACCACGACCAATGGCAGGAACGCCGCGTCACCTGCGACGCCAAGGCCTTCCTCTGGACCACCGCCCCCCTCACCATTCCAGAACTCCGGGACGCCCTCCCCACCACACCCGCTTCACCACCGGAAGGCTACTTCACCGAAGTCTGCCTCGAATACACCCACTTCCTCGCCCCCCTCTCCGCCACCCTCCAGGCCGGCCTCCTCCTCCTCATCGACTACGGCCACACCGAGGCCGACTACTACGCCCCCACCCGGATCAACGGCACCCTTCAAACGTTCCACCAACACAAGGCCACCGACCATCCCCTCCACGATCCCGGTTCCCGGGACCTCACCGCCCACGCCAACTTCACCAGACTCGCCGCCACCGGTCGCGCCCTCGGACTCACCCCCACCGGCTTCACCCGCCAGGAGCGCTACCTCACCGCCCTCGCCGAACCCCTCCTCGCCAACCTCGACCCAAGCTCCGACGAGTTCGCCGCCACCATCCGGCAGTTCCGCACCCTCACCCACCCCGCCATGCTCGGATCCTCCTTCCACATGCTCGAGTTCATCAAGGCCCCCGCCACTCCCTGCAACAAACCCTTTCAGTTCGAATTGCGTGGTTTGGAACTGCTCTGACGTTTCTCCATTGCCTCCCACCTCCCCAACTCCTAGCCTCCCCACCACGCCGGGATGGTGGAATTGGTAGACACGCTTGACTTAGGATCAAGTGGGCATTGCCTGTGCAGGTTCGAGTCCTGTTCCCGGTACCACTCTTCACCCTCGCAGTCGCGACACCCCTCCGTGGTGTTCAGACGCATCCTCTTGCACTCATCCTTCACCTCGCTTAAGTAACGTTTGTGATTTTATCCGGCTGTGCCATAGTCACCCCCATGCGGTTTTTACTGGTCTGCGGCGGCCTCCTTTCAGGCTTCTTCGGCGTGGTCGGTTGCGGTGCGGGAGGCGGCGTCTCCGGCAGTTCCTACAACCCCGGCTATGGCCCCTTCGACGCCAATGGCAACTACGTGGAGGCATGGGCCGACAAGCCCGCCGAAGCCCATTCCTGGGGCACCAAACCCGCTGCGAAACCCGCTGCGAAACCCGCCGCGAAACCGACCCGACCCAAACCCGACACACGCCTTGCTGCGAACACGCCACCCACGCCTCTCCCCACCCTCCCCTCCCCCCGTCCCGCTCCCACCGTCGTCCAGGTCGATCCTCCCGCTCCCCTTCCCACCTACACTCCCCCCCCTGCCCCGACGCCCAAGCCAACCCCCAAACCCACCCCGGTGGTCGTCAAACCAAAGCCTGCCCCCGCCGCCAAACACCTGGTCGTAGCCGGCGATACCCTCTACTCCCTCGGTCGCCGCTACGGCACCTCTGTCGCCGCCATCCAAAAGGCCAACGGCCTCCGCGGCACCAACATCGTCATCGGCAAAACCCTCGTCATCCCCCGTTGATCAACCTGCGGCGGCGGTTTCCCCCAAGGGAGCGTGGGCGTCCCCGCCCGCTTCACCAGTCCGAAATCGAGCGTGACCGTCCCGCCTGCCCCGCCGCTCACCGCTCCTTCGCCGCTTCCACCGCCGCCTGCCGCCCCCGACACCGCGCATAGATTAGGAAACCCACCCCGATCACGATCATGAACAGAGAATAAAACTGACCCTTCGTCAGCGTTCCCTCGATCACCCACGCCGCATCCGGTTCACGATAGCCCTCCACCACGATTCGAAATGCAGCGTAAAGAATGAAAAACAACCCCGTCAGCACCCCATGCGCCAAATTCGGAAAGCGCACCCGCAGAAAATAGAGCACTCCAAACAACACCGCCCCCTCCAACAACGCCTCGTAAAGCTGCGACGGATGCAGCGGCTCCAAATACGGTGCCATCGCCTCCGATACCGCCGCATTGTCCCGCGCCACCACCTCCACATGCTGCGTGAATCCGCCGGCAAGGCTCCGGGCCTGTTCGAGATCCCCCGCATCCTTCGCTTGAAAATAACTCTGTGCCCACCCCCCGAACTGCTCGGGATCCTCGGCAACCACTGCTCCCATCGCCTTCTCAAACCGCTCCGGATCCCTCGTCGCGGCATCCGCCAACGAGGCCGGAAATTTCACCGCCCACGGCACACTTGTCGCCAAACGCCCATAGAGCTCCCCATTGATGAAGTTGGCCACCCGCCCGAACAACAACCCCAGCGGACAAACCACCACCAGACCGTCCCCCACTCCCGGCCACGACCGCTTCTTCCGCCACGCAAAGATCAGCGTGAAAATCATCAAGCCGAGAAATCCGCCGTGACTCGCCATTCCCCCGTCCCACACCCGGAAGATCACCCCCGGATCATCCAGCACCGACCCGATCCCCCGGTCCGGGATCATGTAGAACAGCACATACCCCAGTCGCCCCCCCAGAAAGACCCCGAACATCGCCCCATACGCGATGAAATCAGGGACCTCCTCCTCCTTCAAGACCCACAGCCCCTTCCTAGCAAATCTCTTCAGCAAAACATACGCCGACACAAACCCCGCCAGATACGCCAGCCCATACCAGCGCAATTGCAGGGGACCCCAGATCGGCAGCAACACCGGATCCAGATTGTGCACCCAGGTCCCCAGAAAAAAAAGGGCCGCCGCCAAACACGAGAGAAGACTGATCACAAAAACAATGCGGAGGGATTAAAGATAAGACGTCAGCTTCTTGACCTCGGCCGCAGTGAGCCGCTTCACCAGCGCCGCCGCCAGCTTCACGGTCGACTCGTAGTCACCGATATCGATCATGCTCTGGTGCGAATGAATGTACCGCGCCGGCACCCCCAGCACCACGCAGGGCACCCCCTCCCCGGCCAGATGGACGCGCCCCGCATCCGTCCCTCCTCCCGTCCGCACCGCCAGCTGATACGGAATCTTCTCCTTCTCCGCCGTCGCCACCGCCAACTCCACCAGCTTCGGATTCATGATCGCCCCCGGATCGTGCAACCGAATCTGCACCCCGCGCCCCATGATCCCCTGGCTCGTCTCCAAATTGAACCCCGGCGTGTCATCCGCCGGCGTCCCCTCCAGGATCACCGCCACATCCGGCTTGGCCATCGCCGCCAGCGTCTGCGCTCCGCGCAAACCGACCTCCTCCTGCACCGTCCCCGCCAGAAGCACGGTGTTGGCCCGCTTCGCCGCCGCCAGTTTCTGCCCGGCCTCGATCACTCCGCCCATCCCCACCCGGTTGTCAAAGGCCTTCGCCAAATAGCGCCCCTTCCGCTCCATCGGCGTGAAGTCCGTCACCGGCGCGACCGGATCCCCCACCTTCACTCCCCACTTCGCCACCTCCTCCGCGGACGCCGCCCCGAGATCGAGAAACATGCTCGCCAGCGGCATCACCATCTTGCGCTCCTCCTCGGTCAGGAAATGCGGCGGCTTCGACGACACCACCCCGATGATCTTCCGCCCCGCCGCCGTCTTCACCTGCAGGCGCTGCGCCAGCAGAACATGCGTCCACCATCCACCCAATGGAACCAGCTGCAAAAATCCCGCCGCCGTAATGCTCTGCACCCGGAACCCCACCTCGTCCATGTGCCCCGCCAGCAACACCCGTGGACCCTTGCCCGGCAACTCACAGAGCACCGACCCATTCCGGTCCGCACTGAACTTCCCCGCTCCGGCCAGCTCTTCCCGAAAGATCTCCCGCACCTCCCCCTCGAATCCCGGCACCGCATGCGCCTCCGTCAACCGACGCAACAACTTCTCCCCCTTCAGCTTCATGGGCCGAGGCTAGATGCCCAAGCCCGGCCCGACAGCCAAAAATCACGCCTTCGGACTCGATTCTTTCCCTCATCTGGTCCTCACTCGCCCCCCAGCCCATGAACACCGCCCCGAAAGTCACGGACCTCCACGTCGTTCAGAACATCCCCCTCCCCGCCCCGGCCTTCAGCATCTCGGAAATACCCCGCAGCGACGCCCAGGCCTCCTTCGTGGCCTCCTCCCGCGAAACCATCCGCGCCATCCTCTCCGGACAGGACCCCCGCTTCCTCGTCATCGTCGGCCCCTGCTCCATCCACGACACCAAGGCCGGCCTCGAATACGCCAAACGCCTCCGCGACCTCGCCGACCGCGTCTCCGACAATCTCTACCTCGTCATGCGGGTCTATTTCGAAAAACCCCGCACCACCGTCGGCTGGAAGGGCCTCATCATGGACCCCGACCTTGACGGCACCGACAACATCCCCAAGGGCCTCCACCTCGCCCGGCGCTTCCTCCGCGAAGTCATCGAACTCGGCGTCCCCACCGCCACCGAACTCCTCGACCCCATCACCCCCCAATACATCGCCGACCTCATCTCCTGGTCCGCCATCGGGGCCCGCACCAGCGAAAGCCAGACCCACCGCCAAATGGCCTCCGGCCTCTCCATGCCCATCGGCTTCAAAAACACCATCAGCGGTGATGTCGTCGCCGCCGTCAACGCCATCGGCGCAGCCACCAAACCACAAACCTTCCTCGGCGTCTCCGACCAAGGCGTCGCCTCCGCCGTCTCCACCTCCGGCAACCCAGACTGCCACGTCATCCTCCGCGGCGGAGCCAGCGGACCCAACCACGACCCCGCCAGCGTCGCCCATGCCGTGGCCATCCTCGAGAATGCCGGCATCCCCCCCCACCTCATGATCGATGCCTCCCACGCCAACTGCGGCAAGGACGACCAACGCATGCCCGCCGTCTTCGAGGAAATCGTCGCCCAGCGCGTCGCCGGCAACAAAGCCATCATCGGCTCCATGCTCGAAAGCTACTTCGTGGCCGGCAACCAGGACTTCCCCCAACCCCTCCACCAACTCACCTACGGCCAATCCATCACCGACAAGTGCATCGACTGGCCCACCACCGAACGCCTCCTCCTCGCCGCCAACGCGGCCCTCTAGGGTCACTTGTCCCCCACCAAACGCCCCCACCGGGCTTGCCCTGGTGGAGCGCATGATCAATCAATCTAGCTCATTGACCATGGCTCCCACGACGCAAGGTCGCGGGGGACCCAGGAGACGCCCCCACCGGGTGCACCCCGGTGGAGCGCATGATCAATCAATCTAGCTCATTGATCATGGCTCCCACGACGCAAGGTCGCGGGGGACCCAGGAGACGCCCCCACCGGGTTCACCCCGGTGGAGCGCATGATCAATCAGCTACCCACCCTCTTCGGCCTGAAAGGCCGGGACACCACAGCGAAGGGCAAGCGAGGCACGAACGCCGCCCTGGGATCCATTCCCCCCAGCCCCCGGCGCCCTACAGGGGCGCGACAACCCTCCGCCCACCCTCCCATCTCTTCCCCGCGCAGAACCTCCCCGTTGTCCCGATACAGGTCCAGTGAAACCGGTCCTCGGTGATGACGCCTCGCTCCCCCCTTCTCCAAAACTTGCATGCCCCTTGAGCCTGCCCAACACAGCCCATCCCCTACCCTGCCACCGCCTTCAACCCGGAGGCCCGCACCGTCCCCAGATCCCCAAAATAATCGATCAACGCCTCCCGACTCGACATCGTCAACAGTGTCGCCTTGCACTCCGGGCTCTGCGCCAAAGCACGCAGACGCATCAACCGTTTCCCGCCCGACTGCGCATCATACGCATTGCACAGCACGCAGTAACGGTGTCCCACCGGCGCATCCGGCGTCCGCACCGAACGCAACGACCGCACAAACACTTCCGTCTTCTGCTCGCCCTTGCTCGCCTCGGCCCGCTCCAACTCCAACTCAAATCCGTAGAGCGCCCGGTCCGAGGAAATCTGCAGCGATTCGTTCATCACCGACACAATCTCCTCCCGCGTCAAATAAAGCGCCACTACCCGGTTCTCATAAGGCAGCACCTTCCACATATCAGCCATCGTCTTCTTCCCGGGCTCCATCGTCCCGCTCCCAAAGGTCCCGTGAAACACTCCGTCCGGCACCAACTTGTCCTTCTTCGCGGCATGCTCCAACGCCGCAGAGATCAAATGCTGCAGGAGACTCGATTTCCCTTGTCCGCCACTGTTGTGCGAAATGGTGCCCAACACCTCGCCCACCTCAACCTCCATGTAGGTCTTCGCCTCCTCCAAATCCTTCGCGGCGGCCTCCAACACCACCGGATCCGCCTCGATCCGCGCATCCATCAACGCCGTCATGGCCCGCTTGCCCACCAGAGCCCGCGTCTCGCGATCAAAGATCAGGTCCACCCGTCCACAATGAATCCCAAAGTAGTCCGCCTGCGTGTACAAAACCCCGCCTTCCTCCCGACTTTCCTGATTCCGGTGCGTGTGTCCCCCCAGAAACACATCCACGCCGCAATCTCCCGAGATCAACCCGCGGGTCGGATTCGCAAAGTCATCCTCCTCCTGCAGCCCCATGTGCCCACACACCACCACCGCATCCACCTTTGCCTCCTCGCGGAGAAACCGGACGCTCTCCTTCAGAATTTCCGCCGGAGGCAGCACCTCGAAGCCCTTCAGCAACTCCGGTCGCAACCAATACGGCAATCCCGGCGTCACCATGCCGATCAATCCCACCTTGAAACCGCCCACCTCCTTCACGAGATGCGGCAGGATCCGCGCAAACGGATGCTCCACATCTTCCCAGCTCCCCGCCCGCTTCCCTTCCAGATTCATGTTGCCCGTCAGCACCGGCATCTTCGAACGACTCAACGCATCCAACACCACCTCCGGCCCCCAATCGAACTCGTGATTGCCCAAAACCCACGCGTCATACTGCAGCTTGTTGAACAGATCGATCATCAACCGCCCCCGCGTCTGCCACCCCACCGGCGTGCCCTGATACACGTCGCCCACATCCACCAGCAGGTTCGCCGGATTCTCCTTCCGCCACTTCCGGATCTGTGCCGCACAGCGCGCCAACCCTCCCAGATCCCCCTCCCCCTGGTAATTGCTCGTCGGCAGCACATGTCCATGCAAATCCGTGGTGTGCAAAATCGAGATCGTCGCGGTGTCCCGCACTGTCGTCTGACCATACAGCCCCCCCGGCACCAGCATCCCCGCACCCGTCAACACGCTGTTCCCCAAAAATGTTCTTCTTCGCATCGTTGTTCCCCCCTGTTCGCCTTGCCGGGCCACCTGGCCGACTCCGGATACCCTAGCTCAATTTTTTTATCCTGCGATGAGGAATTTCGGACCGTTCACCATGCCCCATCAGAGCGCCATCTCCTCCATCGGACGCCATTCCCCCGCCCAATCAAAGTAGGACAGCCCCTCGAACTGCTTCTTATAGTCGTAGCAACTCGTCTCCACCGTCGCGTACCCGCTGTAATAGCGCTCCATCCCCAGGCTCCGGGCATGCTCGATCTCCAAAAGCATGGTGTATATCCCCAGCCGACGCTTCGACTCCGCCGGATCAAACACCGCATAGACACTCGAACAGGAGTTCCCCCCCAGCGCCAGAAAGCTCGCCGCAATCAAACGCCCCTCCCGCCGCACACTCAACTGCAGGCAGGCGCAAGGCTTCCCATCCGGACAATCACCCAAAAACTCGGCCAACGAATGCGGCACGTTCCGCTCGAAGCGCTCCTTGTGCACTCCGAACAACGCCAACTCCTCCTCACCGGGACACGCCGGCCCAAAATCAAACTCCAAATCCTCATTCTTCCGCACGGTCCGCCGCTGACTCTTGCTCGGCGTGAACGTCCTAACATCCAATCGCAACGACACCTGCCGCTTGATGCACATCTCCTCCACCATCAAACTGGACCGAAACAAGTCCGAACCAAAATGCCTCCAGCCTTCCGCCCAATACTTGTCCGCCTCACCAGGCGCCATCGCCTCCACTGTCCGGCTCTCCATCACAAATGGCCACGAATTCGGATAAACAGGATAAAGAAGCTGGGACATGCGAGGGGGTGGCGACTGGTTACCCTATCCACCAAAAATTTCAATCGCGCATTCGCTCAAACGCCCGGGCGACCTCCGAAAACCCCGGAAATCACCGCGTCACAATCCTCAAAATTCTCGAACACATGGTCGGCTCCATTGGTTCGCAAATCCAAAGCACTGAACATCCCCGTCGCCACACACACCGTCATCGCCCCCATCGCCCGACCGCAGGCAATGTCCTTCGGAGTATCCCCGATCACCAGACTCTCCCCGCCTGAAAACTCCCGACCCTCCGCCTCCGCCGCCCGCACAAGCGCGATCGGACCCAGCTTGTTGCGATCATGATGATCATCCCCAAACGCCCCGAATCCAAAGTATTCATGCAGCCCATAGTGCCGCACCTTGATCTCCGCCCCCAGCGCCACGTTCCCCGTCAGCAAACCCAGCACCGCCCCCCCTGTCCGCAACGCCTCCAGCAACCCCACCACCCCCGGCAGCACCCGCCCCTCATACTCTCCTTCCGCCAAGTTCTCCGCGAGAAACGATAGGTAACACCCATAGAATGATCGCATCCGCTCCGGCGTGGCCTTCTCCCCGAAATGCTCCAGCAGCCCCATCACGATCCCGGAGTCTGTCGAGCCGGCCAGGTCCAGCTCCGGACCCTCCGCCCCATAAATCTCCCGCGCCGCCTGCTTCAACGCCGCCATCCCCGCCCCGCCGGTGTCCACCAGCGTCCCGTCTATGTCAAAGAGCACCAGACGACCGTTCATCATCCCCCCTCGCAGACCTACTCGGATTTCTCGTCACCGGATTCCGCGACGTCGGGACCGTCGATCTCCTCGTCATATTTCACGTCGTCGTCGATCTCGTCAAAGTCGTCTTCCTCGATCAACTCACCGTGATCCAGGACGAAGTGCCGCTTCTGCTGCGCCTTCGGCAACGGAGAGAGAATCATCAGAATGTTCCGACCCGCCAATCGCGCGTCCTGATCCACGTTGGCCATGGCCTTCAGATCCTTCTTGATCCGTTCCATCACCTCGAAACCAACCTCGCGGTGCGCGTTCTCCCGTCCACGGAACTGCAGCGCAACCCGCAGCTTGTGCCCGCCTTCCAGAAAGGTCTCCGCCCGGCCCAACTTCACGTTGTAGTCATGCTCCTCGGTCCGGGGGCGAAACTTCACCTCCTTCATCTTGGTCGCCGCCTTGCTCTTCCCCTTTTTCAGCTTGGACTGCTCATACTTGTACTTGCCGTAGTCCACGACCTTGCACACCGGCGGATCCGTGCTCGACGTGATCTCCACCAAGTCCAATCCCAGTATTTTTGCTTTCTCGATCGCATCACGGGTGTTCATCACTCCGAGCTGCTCTCCTCCGGCACTGACCACCCTTACCTTCGGCGCACGAATGCGGTCGTTGATGCGGGTCATATCCCGCCGGGCACGAAACGGTTTTCTTTTTGGCTTAGCGATGGCTGTAGTCCTCTTGGGTTAGGGTAAAGTAATCTTGATCATATGGTCCGCCACACACCGGGCGAACGGGCGACTATCGAGCTTCCACATACTCAGACAAATAGTCGATGCCCGGCTCACAACGACCGGGTCTGAATCTCAGTGCAGATTTGATCAACGAAATCATTCAAGGGCTGGGAACCGAGATCTTCTCGATCCCGGTGGCGCACGCTGACACACTGGGCGTCTTCCTCGCGTGCTCCAAGGACACCCATATAGGGGATGCGCTCCATCCTCGCAAGGCGAATTTTAGCGCCAATTTTGTCACCCGACCGATCGGCCGTCACCCGCACCCCCCGGGCACTCAAGGCCGCCACCACCCGGTCCGCATATTCGTTGTGTTTCTCGGAAATAGGCAGGATCCGCACCTGCTCCGGGGCCAGCCAGGTCGGAAACTTGCCCTCGAAATGCTCGATCAACAGCCCCGTGAACCGCTCCATCGAGCCAAACGGTGCCCGGTGGATCATCACCGGCCGGTGTGACTTGTTGTCCGCTCCCACATAGCTCAGGTCAAAACGCTCCGGCAGATTGTAGTCCACCTGCACCGTCCCCAGCTGCCAGTCCCGGCCAATGACGTCCTTCACCACAAAGTCGATTTTCGGCCCATAAAAGGCCGCCTCCCCCTCCTCCTCGGTGTAGGCCACCCCCAGCGTCTGCACCGCTTCGCGCAGCGCCGCCTCCGCCTTGTCCCAGTTCTCCGGCGACCCCACATACTTGTCCGAGTCCGGATCCCGCAGCGACAAACGCACCGAGTAGTCATCCATCCCCAACTGCCCCAGCACGGTCTTCACCAGCCCCAGGCAACCCTGCACTTCCTCCGCCACCTGCTCCGGCGTGCAGAACAAATGCGCGTCGTCCTGCGTGAAGGATCGCACCCGCGTCATCCCCCCCAGCTCCCCGCTCTGCTCCCACCGATACACCGTCCCGAACTCCGCAAGGCGCACCGGCAGATCCCGATAGCTGTGGTGGTCACTCGCATAGATCCGGATGTGGTGCGGGCAGTTCATCGGCTTCAGCATGTAGCCTTCCACTTCCCCGTTGCGCAGCATGTTCATCAACTCCGCGCAGGTCGTCCCGTCCTTCGAAAGTTTTTCCAACACATCCCGCTCCGCGATCGGCGGATACTGACTCGCTTCGTAGTAGGGAAAGTGTCCGCTCGCCCGATACAATTCCAACTTCCCAATGTGCGGCGTGAAGACCTCGCTGTAGCCCTGCTTGTCCAACTCCCCGGAAATGAACCGCTGCAACTCGCGCCGGATGATCGAGCCCTTCGGCTTCCACAGCAACAACCCCTGCCCCACCATCTCATCGATGTGGAACAACCCCAGCTCGCGACCCAGCTTGCGGTGATCCCGCTTCTTCGCTTCCTCCAGCCGCTCCAAATGCTCGTCCAACAGCGTCCGGTTCGGAAAACACGTTCCGTAGAGCCGCTGCAACTGCTCGTTGTTCTTGTCCCCCTTGTAGAAGGCACTCGCCACGCTCATCACCTTGAACGCCTTGCAGTTCCCCGTGCGCCCCACATGCGGTCCCGCACAAAGATCCCAGAACTCGCCATTCTTGAAGAGCGAGATCTCCTCCCCCGCCGGAATATCACTCAGCAGGTCCACCTTGAACTTCGAAGGCACCGCCCGCTCCACCACCGAGGCCAACCGGCCGCTCAGCGCCAACTCCATCGCCTCATCCCGGCTCACCACCACCTTCTCAAAGGTCTGGTTCTCCTTCACCACCTTCTTCATCTCCACCTCGATCTTCTCGAAATCGTCCGGCGTGATCCGGTGCTCCAACTCAAAGTCATAGTAGAACCCTCCCTCCACCGGCGGCCCCGCCGCAAACTGCGCCTCCGGCCAGATCCGGCTGATCGCCGTGGCCAGAACGTGCGCACACGAGTGCCGCAACCGGTCCAAATCCGACATCTGATGCCGCTCTTCCAGGGTCTTCCGTTCTTTATCGTCCGCCATGCGCCCCCCTGAAAACAACACCCCCCCCCAATTTGCAACGGCAATCCCCCCCGCCCCGTCGGTTTCCCCAAGGGAGCGTGCCCCCCCCGCCCCACCAGTCTCCCCTCCCCCGCGTAGCGGCGCCTCTGCGAGGCGTCGGCGGTTCCACCCTCCGCCCCAACAAGGCCCCCACCCCGCCCACCAGCGGTTTCCCCAAGGGAGCGTGGGCGTCCCGCCCACTTCACCAGTCCAGATTCAAGTCACCCCCCAACTCCCTGCAGTCCCCCTCAAAGGAGAAGCCCTCCCAAACCGCCACCACTCCGCCACTCCGCTGTCCCAACGGGACATCTCATACCAGCCCCGGACGGCCTCCGCCTCAGCGGAGTCCGTCCGGGGATCCATCCCCTCACAATGATCCATGCCCTGTAGGGGCGCATCATGCGTTTCAACTGCGCAATTCATCCAAGAACTACCACGCCTCGGCATGAAGCGTCCCGTCAGGACGCATCTCCTCGCGCAATCCCGCTCCCGGGCTATTACCTCTCCACCTTCTCGCCCAAGACACCCTCAAACACCAAGGTCCGGGACCCTCCCTCCTCCCCAATCGTCACATACAGCCGATCACCAAAAGTCCTCAACGCGGTCAACGCTATCAAATACCCCCCACGAGTCGCGTACCTCTGACCGCTCTTTCTGTAGTTCGTGTCGGGGGCCATTAGGGGGGTCTTCAATGGAACCTCCAACAGAAGCTCCCGCACGGTCCCCTTCCCATCATGCACCTGAATTGGGAACCGATAGATTCGCTCCCCTTCCTGTGCAACGTACCCGCCGTCGGGTGCCATGACGTATCCATTCTCGGTCCAGGCGAACGGATTGTTGCCCGCTGGTGCCGAGAGCCAGACCTCCCGCTCCCGAACGGCCTCTTCCCGATACCATTCAACCCTTCCAACACAATCCGGCCCCCCAGGCCCGAAGCTCATCTCTTGTGCCCCCGATAGTCCGAGCCGCACCATCGCCCCCTCCTCACAACGCCAATCAACACCTCCCTCCCGCACCCTGCCGGCACTGCCCATCACGTTCCGGGGCAACCGGCCAATGGAAACGGGCTCTCCGGATTCCGCCGAAATCTCGTAAACCAACGTATGACTCAAATAGCGCGACCAGTCACCCGCTTCTTCCGCCTCGGATGCCGCGACGAAAATCGATGAGTCAGCCCCCGCCTTCCGCGGAACCACAAACGGTCCACCCACCATCTGACACCGCTGAAGCATTTCCTTCTCCCGCGACATTCCCGCAGCCATCTCTTCCTCCAGTACAGCTCGATACTCCTCCACATAGTCCTTCGTCACACCCTTCAGCCCCTCCTCCACATACGCCTCCCAATCAACCGGAGCCACCGAGTTTTCCCACTTAAGATCATCAAGACCGAAGCGGGATAGATAGTGGGACCAGACACTGGGTCCGATGAATCCCCGACGAAATTCCCAGACTCTCTCCAGCTTCCACTTCACCGGATTCTCCGCCCGGGTATCGATCCTGCAAAGCGGACCCTGAGCCCCAGTCGTCACCAAAAAATCGACCTCACATGCGAGCAGCGGAACGCAGCCCGGCATAACCTGCCTGGGCCCCCCTGCCGACAGAAGCATCGCTCCGGGCTCTTGGACCCGGCTCTGCCCCGAACCGGTTTTCCACCGGAACACCGCCTGCTCACCCTCCCCTTCGAACACCACCAACTCGATGTTCTCCACCTCCTCTCCCTCATCCTCATCCCGGGCGCGCCCAATGAGAAATCCCTCCCGCGCCCCGGCCACTGCCGCACCAAGCAAATGCCATCCCTGCGCCAAATCAGGTCGCAGCTCTCTCAGCACTCCCGGCCCTACCGTCCCGGACCTGCTGATCCATCCCACAAACCGCCCGCCTCCACCGTCCCGGGCCTCGCGATAACCGATCACCATCCGGTCGTCGGGGGTCGTGAACCCCTCAGCTCCCGCCGGATAATCTATTCGCTTCAACTGCTTCCCCGTATCATCCCGCAAAATGAGAGCGTCTTGCCTGGAGACATCAACCCACCCCTCCGCCAAACGAGTTCCCCACAAGGAAGGCTCCGGGGCCCCGGCATGAACAAACGCTTTATCTCCCTCCCTCAGCCTCACCTTCAGGTGATTCTCAACGAGGCTTTCCGCCTTCAGGGGCCCCAGAAAGACGAAGAACAAGCTTACAGCCAGGAAGACTAGATTTGATCTCACCCTATCAACCCTACTCCCCGGCCCGCCCTCGTCAACCCAAGTACCTCACCGCCACTCCTGCCGCGGATACCGCCCCGCCAGATCCTTCTTCATCTGCGCATACCCATTCGCCCAAAAGCTCTCCAGATCCTGCGTCGTCTGCCATGGCCGCTGATTCGGAGCCAGCACCTCCACCAACACCGGCTTCCCCGCAATCTGCGGCGTCTTCGCCACCCCATACAGCTGCTGCACCTTCAACCCGATGCACGGCGGCCGCCCGTCCTCATACCGCACCTTCGCACCCATCCCGTTCTCCAGCGTGATCTTCTCCGGCGCATACGCCTCCATCCCCGCCGCCTGCGGCTTCGACAACCAATCGCGCAGCGCCCGCCACGGATCCCGATCCTTGATCTCCCGATACGACCGCGCCCCCGCACAAACCTGCTCGATCAAAAACCGCCGCTCCTCCTCTCCGATCGGCGGCAGCTCCAACTCCGGCATCGCCGCCGCCAAAAAGTTCACCCGCCCGATCCAGCGCTCCACCGCCACGTCCCAATGCTTCAGCTTCAGCACCCCCTCCACCACCTGCTCCGCCAACAACGCCGCCGCCTCATTATCCGGCGCCTCCCCGCCTTCCTTCTCCTCCAAGACCAGATCATCAAACAACACCCGCCGCCGGCTCAACACCCGCCGCGCCGTCGCATCATACTCCGCTCCCATCACCTCGCGAAACGACCCCGGAAAAAACTCTTCCAACCACTCCCGCTCGATCCGCACACCCCGATTCAAATGCACCGTCATCTCCCGCCCCTGCACCTCCGTCATCTCCGCCGCCACAAACACCGCCGCACTCCGCGCCACACTTCCCTCATCCAACTTCCCCCGCCTCCCCCCCACCACCCGGCACGCCAGCGACCCCGCACTCGTCCGCACCGCAACGTGATTCCGATAGGCCGCCAACATCGCCCGCGCCAACTCCCGCCCCCGCGAATCCATCGTCACCTTCCCCGGTGCCATCCCCTCCCGCTGCGCCAGCCGACACAACTGCTCCCACCCCTGCATCACCTCCCGCGCCTGCTTCGCATGAATCCCCAGCGGTCCACAACTCGTCGGATTAAACCGCACCCGCGACGCCTCCTCACAAGCCCGCCACTCCGCCTCGAAGTCCGACCAGTCATCCTCCCACTGGAACCGCGAGCGCTGCTCCCGACTCGCCTTCCGCGTGAAGACCCCCTCGCTCTGCATCACCGCCGCCGCGAAACAGGCCTCCGCCACACAGTCCTCCCCCAGCGCCGCCGCCAACAAGCGCGCCGGTCGTGGATGCAGCGGAAAGCGCGACAACAACTGCCCCAACCCCGTGATCGCCCCGCCCTCTTCCATCGCCCCCAACGACCGCAACAACCCCTCCGCCCTTAACAACGACGCCTCCTCCGGCGCCTCCAACCACCGAAATTCCCGCACCTCCCCCACCCCCATCGCCTTCAAATACAACACCGCCTCCGCCAAATCCACCCGCCGCACCTCCGGCGCCTCAAACGCCTCCCGCTTCGCATGATCCCCCGCACTCCACAGCCGCAAACACCGACCCGGCCCCGTCCGCCCCGCCCGCCCCGCCCGCTGATCCGCCGCCGCCCGCGAAATCTTCGCCACCGTCAGCGTGTCGATCTCCCGCCGCGGATCATACGCCGCCTTCCGCGCCATCCCCGAATCCACCACCGCCCGGATCCCGTCAATCGTGATCGAAGTCTCCGCCACGTTCGTCGCCAAAATAATCCGCGGCACCTTCCCCGGCCCCACCGCCTCCCGCTGCCGCTCCGGCGACAGCGCACTATACAACGGCCTCACCTCCCACCCCTTCGCCCAGGCCGCACTCTCTAACAACTCCTGCGTCTTCCGAATCTCAAACGCTCCCGGCAGGAACACCAACACCCGCCCGTCCTTCACACTCTGCAACACCTCCCGGCATCCCGCCCCGACCTGCTCCCACATCGGCACCGCCTCCGGGGCACCACTCCTCCCCCGCCGCGGCGGCGGCGGCGCACGATGCTCGATCTCCACCGGATACATCCTTCCCCCCGCCTCCAACAACCGACACGGCTCCAAATACGCGCTCAACCCACCCGTCTCCAAAGTCGCCGACATCACCATCAACGCCAAGTCCGGCCGCAACCCCTCCTGCACATCCAAAGCCCGCGCCAATGCCAGATCCGACGCCAGTCGCCGCTCGTGAAACTCATCAAACAAAATCGCCCCCACCCCCGGCAACTCCGGCTCCTCCTTCATCCAGCGCTGCAGCACCCCGTCCGTCAAATACACCACCCTCGTCTCCTTCCCATACTTCGCATCAAAGCGCACCGCATACCCCACCTCGTCCCCCACCTTCCCCTTCCGTAACCCCGCCACATACTCCGCCAACATCCGCGCCGCAATCCGCCGCGGCTGCACCACCAAAATCGTCCCCTCCACCACCTGTTCCTCCAACAACATCAGCGGCACCCCCGTCGATTTACCCGATCCCGTCGGAGCCCGCAGCAGCACCCGGGCCCGCTCGATTCCCGACAAGGCCCCCTTCAATTCCTCTCGCAGCGCATAAACGGGCAGATCCACGCCCCAACTCATCACCCCCCCGCCCCCCTGTCAAAACCCGCAAGCCTTCGTAAACACACATTTCCTCAACCGGGAAAACCCCCTCCCCAACCGGGAGGGGAGCACAGGCAGCCGGCCCTCCGTAGCCTCGGGCGAAGGACGGGGCCCGCCTGTCCCAAGAGTCCACCCGCCCTCAATAGCCCCTCCCTCGCCAAAAACGCCCCTCCTACATCAAAGCCCCCCCCTCTCCCAAACCCTCCCAGCCCCCGGAAACCAGCTGAAAGGCCCTCTCCCGTCCCAGCGTTATTCCTTTGCACCTTTCACAATCCAAATTACCCTACCCCTATGAGTTCATTCCTCGCTTTCAACCTGGGCGGCCCGGAGGTCATGGTCATCTTCGTGGTGGTCCTCCTCCTCTTCGGCGCCAAAAAGATCCCCGAATTGGCCCGCGGCCTCGGCAAAAGCATGGGCGAATTCAAAAAGGCCCGCACCGAGTTCGAGGACGAAATCAAACGCGCCTCTGACGATATCAAACCCTCCTAATGAACATCCTCGCCTTCAACCTCGGTGGCCCGGAGGTCATGGTCATCTTCGTGGTGGTCCTCCTCCTCTTCGGTGCCAAAAAAATCCCCGAACTGGCCCGCGGCCTCGGCAAGAGCATGGGCGAATTCAAAAAGGCCCGCACCGAGTTCGAAGACGAAATCAAACGCGCTTCCTCCGAAGCCGAAAAGGAAGCAGACGCTGTGAAGGCCAGGGAAGTGGCCGGCAACGAAGTGGCCGGTAAGGAAGTGACCGGCAAAGAGGAGACCGACCACCACGCCTGAATGAGAGCCGCGTCCCCCGCAGACCGCCCCGAACCTTTCCGCGCCCCGACACTCGTCGGGGCGTTTTTGGTGACACTCCTCTGCCTCTTCGCCGGCTGCAAACAGGACGAACCCACCCCGGAGTGGACCGAACCTCCCGCCCCCGCCGCCCCGACCCCGGCTCCCGAGCCCGCCCCCGCTCCCCCCCCTTCCGTCGAGACCCCCGCCGAGCCCGCCAAGGAAACCACCGAAACCACTGCCGCCGACAACCACCTCCGCTTCCTCTCCTACAACCTCAAGAATTACCTCACCATGTCCCGTTACAAGGACGGGAAGCGCATCGACACCTTCAAACCCGACGACGAAATCGCGGCCCTCGTCAAACTCATCACCTCCGCCAATCCCGATGTCCTCGGCGTCTGCGAAATCGGCACCAACGACGACCTCCTCCACCTCCAATCCAAACTCAAGGAAGCCGGCCTCGACCTCCCCCACCTCGCTCATGCCGGCGGCTCCGACGATACCCGCCACCTCGGACTCCTCTCCCGCCTCCCCATCGCCTCACGCAATACCCCGAAAAATTCCAGCTACTCCCTTCAGGGCAAGGACTTCACCATGAGCCGCGGCATCCTCGACGCCACCATCAAGGCCGGCGACCAAAGCATCCGCTTCCTCGGCGTCCACCTCAAATCTAAACGTGAAATCCCCGAGGCCGACCAGGAAATGATGCGCCGTAACGAGGCCTACGTCCTCCGCAAGCACATCGACACCATCTTCGACAAGGACCCCGACGCCCTCGTCCTCAGCTACGGCGACTTCAACGACTCCCGCCGCGCCACCGCCGTCCGATCCGCCCAAGGCGCCTACAACTCCGCCGGATACCTCGAAGCCCTCACCCACAAGGACTCCCGCGGCGAAGTCTGGACCCACTACTGGGACTACGAGCACATCTACTCCCGCTTCGATTACGTATTCGTCAGCAAAAAACTGCGCAAACTCGTCGAGGAAAAGGAGTGCCGCATCCTCGACGCCCCCGAGTGGAACACAGCCTCCGACCACCGCCCCCTCCTCACCGTCTTCAAGTGGTAAAACGTGGCGGCGGTTCCACCCACCGCCTCTCCACGGCCCCTCCCCCATCCACGCACACCGCCTCCCCAGTGGCGGCGGCTTCTCCCAAGGGAGCGTGGGCGTCCCGCCCGCTTCACCAGTTCGATATCGTGGCGTGACCGTCCCGTCTGCCCGGGCCTAGCCTCCGGCGAAAACTGCGTCGCATGCCCTACCCCAACCCCCAACCCCAATCACCCCTCCATCACATCCAACTCCGGCCGGAAATCCGCCGCATGATACGAACTCCGCACCAACGGCCCGCTCGCCACGTGCCGAAACCCCTTCTCCTCCGCAATCACCTTCAACTCATCAAACACTTCCGGCCTGATGTACTCCACCACCGGCAAATGCTTCGGACTCGGCCGCAGATACTGACCCATCGTCAGCACCGTCACCCCATGCCCCAGGAGATCATCCATCGCCTGCAAAATCTCCTCCTTCCGCTCCCCCAGCCCGAGCATCAACCCGCTCTTCGTCGCCACCTTCCCGCCCAGCATCTCCTTCGCCTTCCGCAGCACGGTCAGCGACCGCTGATACTGTGCCCGACTCCGCACCAGCGGAGTCAACCGCTCCACCGTCTCGATGTTGTGATTAAAAATATGCGGCCGCGCCTTCATCACCATCTCCAACGCCCAATCCCGGTCGTTGAAATCCGGCACCAACACCTCGATCACGATCCCCGGATTCGTCTCCCGCACCGCCTCGATCGTCTTCTGAAAGTGCTCCGCCCCGCCGTCCTGCAAATCGTCCCGCGCCACCGCCGTGATCACCACATGCTTCAGCTTCATCCGCTTCGTGGCCTCCGCCACCCGCTGCGGTTCATCCGCCTCCAGCGCATCCGGCTTCGCCGTCTTCACCGCACAAAACCCACAGGCCCGCGTGCACTTCTCCCCCGCAATCATGAACGTCGCCGTCCCCTGCCCCCAGCACTCCCAGCGGTTCGGACACTGCGCCTCCTCACACACCGTCACCAGCTTCAGGTCATTGATCAACGACTTGGTCGACCAGAACTCCGGCTTGTTCGGCAGACTCACCCGAATCCAATCCGGCTTCTTCTCCTTATGCAGGGTCGGATCCATCCGCATCTTTGGTCCGTGGCAACCGCTCATCGCCGCGAACCCTACCCCCCTTCCCCAAATCCGCAATCCCGAATCCCCCAAGTGGCGTGACCGGCTCGGTCGCAAGCCCTCCCCACTGGGAGCGCTGGTCTCTGACCGGCCCCAATGCCCCGGCCTCATTCTCCCCTTCTCCCCTTCTCCCCTGATCACCAATAACGGATAACCGATAACCTCAACGCCGCCCCTCAAAGGCCCGCGACAGCGTCAACGCATCCGCATGCTCCAAATCCCCTCCCGCCGGCAACCCTTGCGCCAACCGCGTCACCCCGCACTCCTTCCCATGCAGCAGTCCCGCCAAATAATTCGCGGTGGCCTCCCCCTCCACATCCGCCCCCACCGCCAAAATCACCTCCACCCCCTTCACTTCCTCCACCCGCCTCAACAACGGCCCGATCCGTAAATCATCCGGCGTCACGTTGTCCAATGGCGACAGCTTCCCGCCCAAACAATGATACATCCCTCGAAACGCCCCCGACCGCTCGATCGGCAGCACATCCGTGGCCTGCTCCACCACGCACAGCTGCGTCCGGTCCCGCTTCCCGTCCGAACACACCGGACACCCCGCCGCCGACGAAAAAAATCCGCAGATCCCGCACGCCGTCACCTCCCGCGCCGCCCGCTCCAACGCCCCCGCCAACTTCCCAGGATTCGCCTTCGCATTCTGCAAAATCCACAACGCAATCCGCTCCGCACTCCGCGGCCCCACGCCCGGCAGATGACGCAACTCCTCAATGAGCGCACTCACCGGTTCCGGATAATCCGCACGTGCCATCTTTCAATCAATGGTTGCCCCGTCCCGAACCATTCCGGCGCGGCGACTTCGATTTGTCCAGTCCCTTCTCCTCCGACTTCTCCTCCTCCCGCGTCAACGGAACGATCTTCCCCTTCACCACCTTCTCCACCACCGGCTCCGGCAACTCACACGGCATCGGATGTTGCCGCGCCCACAGGATCGCGCAAAACCCGCTCCACGCCACCCCCAACATCACCCCCACCGGACTCCAAAATGTCCCCCACAATGCCAGCACCGGCGAAGCCGTCAGCAACAGCACCAGCGCGGTCATCAACACCAGCAACCGCCGCGTCATCCCGGGGGTCTCAAACAAAAACCACACCAGCCCATACACCACCACCAGCACCAACAGGAAATCCCACCACGGCTGCACGCTCTCCCCCGACACCCCGAACCCCCGCTCCAAATACCATTCCCGAAACGACACATCCGTCCCCTTGAACACCCCCGCCACCCGCAGCAACACCGACACGGCAAGCGCGAAGCTTCCCACCACAGCCGCGGCCGTGAAGGGATGCCCGTGGGAACTGGGCGAATGCGATTTCATCAGGCAGGTGTGCCGTCCGGGGCGGCGTCCGCCCCTCCGGCGGGCCCACCATACGACCGAACCACCATGTCACTCAAGTACTTGTCGGGGTCCTCCACCGACTCCACCCCGAACTCAAAGCTCGTCCGCCCCGTGTTCTTCTGGATCAGCTTCAGCCCGAACTGCACGTCCCGAAACCGCTGACCGCAAAGCTGCAGCAGGCTCCGACCCTGATCCGCCGCCTCCCCCGCCAGCTTCGCCAGGGCCTCGTCTGTAAATACCAGGTCCACTCCATGCTGCGTCCGGAACCCCCGGCAAAATGTGTCCATCTCGGCCCGCGCCTTCTCCACATCCACCAACTTCCCCAGCTCCCGATACACTTTCAGCCGCTCTTCCCGGTTGTCGATCAGGTCCGCATCAATCGTCAATTCAGTCACCGAGGTCCCCGGCAACTCGAACTTGAAATCCCGCAACAACCGCTCGCAAACGGTCATCAAGGCCCGCGCCCCGGTGTTCTCCTTCTCCGCCATCTCCGACACCCGCCGGATCGCACTCTCCTCAAACCGCGCCCGGATCCCGTAGGCCTCGAACTCCCGCTCATACTGCCGCAGCAAACTCCCCTCCGAAAACTTCAAAATGTTCTCCAGGTCCACCGCCTTCAGCTTCTCGCACACCACCCGCACCGGCAAACGCCCCACGAATTCCGCCTCAAACCCGTAATCGATCAGGTCCTGCGTCTCCAACTGCTGAAACAACTCCTCATTCATCGCCACCTCCGACTGATCCGCCCCAAAGCCGATCTGCCCCGCACTCAACCGCCGCTGCACCATCTTCTCCAGCCCGGAAAATGCCCCGCTCACAATGAACAGAATGTGCCGCGTGTTGATGCTGTCTTTCTTCGGCTCCCCGCCGCCACCACGCCCCATGCTCATCATCGCCTGCATCTGCCCCCGGATGTCCATCGGATTGCTCAACGGCACTTCCGTCTCCTCCATCAACTTCAACAGCGTCGTCTGCACCCCCCGGCCACTCACATCCCGCCCGATCATCCCGCCCTTGCTGGCCAGCTTGTCGATCTCATCGATGTAAACGATCCCGTACTCCGCCAACTCCAAATCTCCATCGGCCCGCTGCACCAACTCCCGCACCAGATCATCCACGTCCCCCCCCACATACCCGGTCTCCGAAAACTTCGTCGCATCCGCCTTCACAAACGGCACCCCGATCAATTCCGCAATGTGCTTCACCAGATAGGTCTTCCCCACCCCCGTCGGCCCCACCACCATCACGTTCTGCTTCTGCAGCTCCAGCACCTCCGGGATCTTCCCCTCTTCCTTCTCCATCGTCCGGCGGTACTTCGCGTGGTTGTAGTGATCACACACCGCGATCGACAACGCCTTCTTCGCCTCATCCTGCCGGATCACAAACCGATCCAAATGCGCCTTGATGTCCCGCGGCAGATAATCGAACTCAAAAATACTGTCCGCCTTCGCCGGCACCTCCTCCTCCGGCATCCCCTCCTGCGGCGCCGCCGCCCCCATGCCCGGCACCACGAAGGAACCGCTCGGCATCTTGGAGAACATCTCCTGCATCATCTTCTGGAAATCTTCCGGCTTGGGTGGTTTCTCGTCGTCGTCCGCCATGGCGGCGCACTATCCGCGACCTCCCCCTCCTCCGCAAGGCCCCATTCCCCCACCCCTGGCCTCCGCACCAACACGCCGTGGCGTGACCGTCCCGGTCGCCAGCCTCCCCCGCGTAGCGGCGCCTCTGCGAGGCGTCGGCGGTTCCACCCCCCGTCCGTCCAACGCTCATCCCACATCCACGCCCACCGACTCTCCACCCGCCCAGCCGCCAACCCCCAATCCGTGCCCCCCTTTCCTCCCCAATCCCCAATAACCAATCACCTCCCTCTCACCGCCCCAACCGCCGCTTCATCTCCGCCCATCCCACCGCAAAACGCTCATCCTCCGCTCCCAACCCTTCCGCAATCCCGTCCGCCGTCTCCACCTTTCCACTCAACGCCGCATACGCCGCACTCGCCTTCAACAAGCGCCGCCTCTCCGACTCCTGCTCCGCCCCCTCCGGCAACCAACCCTCCATCGCCGTCAGCAACGACTCCGGCCTCACCTCCGCCCACCTCAACAACCGCGCGGCTTCCCCGTCACTCACCATGATCCCCTGCCCCCCCGATCCAATCACCCCCTGAAATTTTTCCCCGCCCTTCGTGGCGATCTCCACCGCCGGATCCCCCGCCGCCAGACGTCGTTCCACCTCCTGCAGAAACACCCCGGCCGTATCCGCCAACCAAACCAACATCTCCCGCTGCTCCAGCTCCGCCTTCTCCGACAACTCGATCGACCTCAACCGCCCCGCCGCCTCCGGAAAGGCTCCCGCCAAAAACAACTCCGCCGCTGCCCCCATCGCCTCCTGCCAGGCCGACCCTCCCGACCGCACCGGCACCTCGCGCAGCTCGTGGATCTTCCGCACCATCTCGGTCTGCCACACTTTCACGTTGAACCGCGCCCTGCCCCGCGTCTGCAACGTCACGTAGGTCTCCTCCAAACGAGCGATCGCCTCCCGCAGCTCCTCCGGCGTCTTCCCCCCCGTCTCATGATCCGCCGCATTCAACCGCCCAAAATCCCGCACATAGCCCTCCGCAATTCTCTGGCAAATCCCCATCCACTCCGCCCCCTCCCACGGTCCCGCTTTGCGAAACCGCTCAAACATCCCCCCCGCCCGGGCCAACTGCCCCTGCTCCCACATCTTCACCCCCACCGCAAAGTAGATCGTCGCCCGAAACGGCTCCTCCAACACCTGCGACATCTGATCCTCCGGCACCATCTCCAGCGCCCTCAACATCTTGATCGCCCGTCGCAAATTTTTCCCCAACTCCGTCTCTTCCTCCTTCTTCTCCTCCAGAAACACCCCCAACCGCCGCAATTGATCCCGACCATCCCCAGGCCGCCCATCCAGATAACACGCCAACGCCACCTCAAATCCAGCCCACCCCGCCGTCCGCGCCGGCGCCCCGGCATGATCCCACACCGCCCGAAATTTCTTCTCCGCCAACACATAATCATTGTCCCCCAGCGCCTCCCGCGCCTCCCCGTAGGCCTCGCTGATCTCCGTCGCCACCGCCGGATCCAAAATCGCCGCCCGATCAATCACCAACGTCGATCCGCCCCCCCCGTCTGCCAAGGCGTCCCCCTTGTTCCGCCCCGCCTTCGCCAACAAATACGAGACCACACATGCCAACAGAATCAACGCCCCCGCCCCCACCCCCACCGCCATCCACATTTTCCGACGCGCCTCCTCCAACTGCCGCCGTTCCATCCGCCCCTTGCCATGCTCCGGCATCCCGTCCCCCTCCCGCAACAAGCCCGAACGCGCTTCCTCCAGCGCATTACGGAACTCCCCGTAACTCGAAAAACGATCCTCCCGACTCAAGGCCATCGCCTTCTCCACCGCCGCCACCGTCTCCGGCCGCAACCACGGCGCCACCCGCCGCAGGGATGGCACCTTCCGCTTCTCCTCCCGCAGCACCGCCGTTGCCATCTCCTTCGTCTTGATCGGTGGCTTCCCTGCCAACGCATGATACAGCGTCGCCCCCAACGCATAGATGTCGCTGCGCAAATCCTCGTCCTCATACTCCAGCGCCTCCGGCGGCACGTAGTAGGGTGTCGCCCAAATCTCCTCCGCCGTCACCGAGCCTCCTTCCGTCAACAACGACAGCCCAAAGTCCACGATCTTCGCCGTCCCCTTCCCATCGATCAAAATATTCCCCGGCTTGATGTCCCGGTGGATCAGCCCCGCCCGCTGCGCCGCCGCCAATCCATCCACCACCTGCAAGGCCATCGGCAACACCACCGACTCCGGCAGCGCCCCCTCCTGCTCCATCTTCACCTCCAGGCTGTCCCCTTCCACATACTCCATCGCGATGTAAAACCGCTCAAAGGCCCTTCCCACCGTATAGACCCGCACCACGTTCGGATGGCTCACCGACGCCGTCATCTCCGCCTCCTTCTCGAACTGCAGCGTCCGCTTCTCGTCCCCCGAATACTCCTCGGTCAACAACTTCACCACCACTTCCCGCCCCAGCGTCTCGTCCCGCGCCACAAATACCACACTCATCCCCCCGATCGCCAACCGCCGATCCAGCCGATACGGCCCCACTTCCGTCTTCACCCGAACCTCCCGCTGACAGTCCGGACACTGCACCAGCGTGAACGGACCCAGATCGGTCACATCCATCTGCCCTCCACAATCCGGACATGTCGCCAAATGAATCATCCTCGCCCCCGAAATCTACCCACTCCCCCTCCCCTGCAAAGCCCCAATCCCCGCCCCCGTGGCATGACCGTCCCGGTCGCAAGCCCCCTCCGCGTAGCGGCGCCTCTGCGAGGCGTCGGCGGTTCCACCCCCCTCCCCCCCTCCCCACTCCCTCCCCACTCCCTCCCCACCCCCTCCCCACCCCCTCCCCACTCCCCCATTCCCAACTCCGCATTCCCCATTCCGCACTCCGCATTCCCCATTCCCCAACAATTCGCGTCCCTTCGCGTCAATTCGCGGTTTCTCCCCCTCCGCCCCCCCATTCCCCTTGATCCTCCTCTCCCCACCCGCCAAACACATCCCGTGCGCATCACCGTCCAAGACCACCTCGGCGAACGCCTTGACGTCTACCTCGCCACCCACCTCGCCGACCTCTCCCGGTCGCGCATCCAGGCCCTCCTGAAATCCGGCCACATTCTCCTCAACGGCACCCCCGCCCGCCCCAAACAGCACGTCGCCGAGGGCGACACCATCTCCATCGAGGTTCCCGAACCAGAATCCGCCCAGGCCCTCCCCCAGGACATCCCCCTTGACGTCCTCTTCGAGGACGACGAACTCATTGTCCTCAACAAACCCATCGGCCTCGTCGTGCACCCTGCCGCAGGCAACCCCGACGGCACCCTTGTCAACGCCCTCCTCCACCACTGCGCCGGGCAACTCTCCGGCATCGGCGGCGTCGAGCGCCCCGGCATCGTCCACCGCCTCGACAAGGACACCTCCGGCTGCATCGTCGCCGCCAAAACCGATCGCGCCCAACAATCCCTCACCACACAGTTCGCCGAACGCCAAACTTCCAAACTCTACCTCGCCGTCACCCAGCGCATCCCCACCCAGCCCCACGGCACCATCTTCACCAACCTCGGCCGTCATCCCGTCAACCGCCAGAAAATGGCCGTCGTCGATCCCGGCTCCGGCCGCCCCGCCATCACCGACTACCACACCCTCTCCACCGATCCCGATACCAACACCGCCCTCGTTCTCTGCATCCTCCACACCGGCCGCACCCACCAGATCCGTGTCCACATGAAACACATCGGCTGCGCCCTCCTCGGCGATCCCATCTATGCCCAACCCCAGCGCCAACCCGGCCCCCCCACCCGCCTCATGCTCCACGCCTGGCGCCTCGGCTTCACCCACCCCGCCACCACCCAACGCCTCACCCACGAGGCCCCCATCCCCCAAGAATACACCCCCTGGCTCACCGAACGTCTTCAGAGCCTCCTCCCCGCCATCCGCCAATCCACCCCCGACGACCTCCAGTCCCTCCTCGCCGGGATCGCCGACCTGTGACCGGCCCCTCTCCTCACTTCCGCCTTCCTCCACCCCCTCTTCCAATAACCAATAACCGCAGTGCAAATCACCTTCCTCGACTCCTCCACCCTCTCCCCTTCCGACCTCGACCTCTCCGCCCTCGAGGCCCTTGGCTCCCTCTCCTCCCACCCCACCACCTCCCCCGCTCAAACCATCGAACGCTGCCAGAATACCCACATCATCATCACCAATAAAGTCCTCCTCACCCCCGAACTCTTCGCCGCCTGCCCCGATCTCAAACTCGTCCTCGTCGCTGCCACCGGCGTCAACTGCGTTGATCTTGACGCCGCCAAATTCCACCACATCCCCGTCTGCAACGTCGCCGGATACTCCTCCGCCAGCGTCGCCCAACACACCATCGCCCTCCTCCTCAACCTCGCCACCAACGTCCACCGCTACGCCGCCGAGGCCTCCCTCTGGCACCAATCCCCCATCTTCACCCGTCTCGACCACCCCGCCTTCGAACTCGCCGGCAAATCCATCGGCATCGCCGGCCTCGGCGACATCGGCGGCGCCGTGGCCCGCATCGCCCGATCCCTCGGCATGACCGTCCACGCCCTCGGCCGCGAAGGCTCCACCAACTCCTCCGAAATCCCCCGCCTCGATCACCATACCTTCTTCTCCACCTCCGACGTCCTCTCCCTCCACTGCCCCCTCACCCCCCAGACCGAGCACCTCATCAACGCCGAAACCCTCAGCCTCATGAAACCCACCACCCTCCTCCTCAACACCAGCCGCGGCCCCCTCATCGACGAGCCCGCCCTCGCCACCGCCCTCCGCCAACACACCATCGCCGGGGCCGGCCTCGACGTCCTCTCCACCGAACCGCCCTCTCCCCAAAACCCCCTCCTCGCCCCCGACCTCCTCGCCAGTGGACGCCTCCTCATCACCCCCCACACCGCCTGGATCTCCCGCGAGTCCCGTCAACGCCTCGTCCACGGCCTCACCTCCAACCTCCAAGCCTTCCTCAACGGCACCCCCACCAACCGCGTCGCCTGACGCACCTCACCACCTTGGCCATTGGCCATTGGTCATTCCTTGTTGGATATTGAGTATTCCATGCTCTCCCTTGCTGCCTCCCCTCCCTCTCCTCTCCCCCAAATAACAAATAACAAATAACTAATAACTAATAACCAATAACCAATAACCAATAACCATGGACGACGATTTCATCCTCAGCCTCCTCCCCGCTGTCACGCAACAAGCCGATTCCCCCGACACTCCCTTCGTCGCCCCCACCCTCCAGCGCCTCCGCAACAATGAAGACATCGAGGAGGACGAGGCCCGCTACATGATCGCCTTCTGCCTCGCCGACGAAATCGAGCGCATGCAAACCACCAACACCCCCTTCGACCTCCCCGCTACCAACTCCTCCTCCAATTACTCCCCACCCTCCCAGAGGCCCCCTAGCATCCCCTCCCGTGGCGTGACCGTCCCG